>Ga0157375_10000348_pt1 | contig 41856 bp, 26 predicted proteins | sample M35metaG_FD_115311 | JGI IMG/M metagenome (GOLD analysis project Ga0157375, IMG submission 115311) | Miscanthus rhizosphere microbial communities from Kellogg Biological Station, Michigan, USA - M3-5 metaG | ecosystem: Host-associated > Plants > Roots > Rhizosphere > Soil | place: USA: Michigan...
AAAGATCCCGAGGTTATCGAGCAATTCATCGCTCTGCGCGCGCGGGGCGTTCCCTACGCCAAAATCGCCGCCGAACTCAACGTCTCGACACGCACGCTCATAATGTGGAGTCGTAAATTCGCCGACCGCCTGGCAAATGCATCCGCCATCGAGAATGAAGTCGCCAATGAGCCAATCCGCGCCGCCGATCGCGCGCGTGCCAAACAGATTGCCGATTTGCAGGACCGCGTTCTCCTCGAATTAAGTCAGCGTCCTCTCAACGACATTCCGACCGATCGCCTGGCGCTGCTGGCCTGGCGGCTTCAGCGCAAATCCGGACTGGTCCCCGACCCGTTGACCTTCACCGAGGTCTTCACCGATGACCACGTTACTGCCGGTGATATTCCCGATCCAAAGCTCACTTGGCAGGGTTAACCAACGCACTACATTCAAACTGCACATGTGCAGTTTGAAATCCAAAATGTGCAATTTGAAAAAATTGCATAACCGATTGAAATCTAGCTATTTGAAACGAAATCGGAATTCAAACTGCACTTCAATAAAAATATTTTATGTGCAGTTTGAAGCTGAGCCGCCCGGCACTGCCGGCCGCGCGCTACATTGATTTGCCCATTGATTGGGCTGTTCTTTGACATCTTAAGCGGACTGGCGAGACCCTCCTTCGTCACAAGGATTCTGGGGGGCATCGCCACTCGATGCTCAAGCGATGTTTATCCTTCGGACTGCCAGGGTCCCACTATTTAATGGCTCAACACTGGATCGCCCAAAATTGACCGGCACCTGCTTGCGGGGAAACGCCCTCAGGTTTATGTTAGGCCACTTCCAATCAATAACATGAACTGCATATAACAGGAGGAATTATGATGACCCGCCGCCAAGCCATAAAAACAACTCTGATGGCCTCTGCTACTTACGCGAGCTTATCTTTGATACAACCGGCCACCGCCCAACCCGCGGCAACTGCCCCCGCACCCAGCGGACCATTTACTCTACCTCGTTTGCCATACTCATTTGACGCACTGGAGCCTCATATAGACGCTCGCACCATGGAGATTCATCATGATAAACATCACGCTGCTTATGTCGCCAATCTCAACAAAGCTGTGGCAGATTTTCCTGAATCGGCCAACAAACCTACTGAGGCGCTGCTCAAGGATTTAAACGCCGTACCTGAAAAAATCCGGACGGCAGTGCGCAATCAGGGTGGAGGCCATTATAATCATTCTCTGTTTTGGCTAACGATGAAAAAAAATGGTGGCGGTGAACCGCGAGGTGAGCTAGCCGCCGCGATTGATAAGGCGTTCGGGAATTTCTCCGGGTTCAAAGAGAAGCTTACTGAAACTGCTACGAAAGTGTTTGGCAGTGGTTGGGCCTGGCTGGTTATGGATGGAAAAGAGTTGAAGCTTGAATCTGCCGCAAATCAGGACAACCCCGTGAGCCATGGCAAGGAACCGTTGCTTGGGATTGATGTTTGGGAACACGCTTATTACCTGAAATACCAGAATCGCCGCCCGGAGTACATTGCTGCTTGGTTCAATGTGATCAACTGGGATTACGTTGCGGGTCGCCACGCAAAATTGATGGATAAGTAATATCCTTCCTTCATAAGCGGCGTTCGGCTTCAGCGCCAATTTCTCCTCTGTCAGTGAGACAATTCACGTGTCGTTTTGCTGACTTTTCACGCCATTGACTCGGGCATCTCTTAGTATGGCTCGAGCTTCAAAATTTTTGCTGCGTGCTCGCAATTAGATATTGTTTTCTCTTTGGACGATCGCACAGTGCTCCCCGACAGCGGCCATTATCCCGCATATGTTTGAGTATGGGCTGACAATTTTCCTCGGGGCCTTTCTGCTTTTTCAGGTGCAGCCGCTGATCGCCAAATACATACTTCCATGGTTTGGCGGGGGACCTGGCGTCTGGACTGCTTGCATGTTGTTCTTTCAATTGGCGCTCCTGGCTGGGTATGCGTACGCGCATGTCTCGTCCCATTGGCTGCGGCCTAAGAGGCAATTGTTCGTGCACGTGTGTCTGCTCATTTTAGCAGTGGCGCTTCTGCCCATAACGCCCTCGGCGTCCTGGAAGCCGCACGGGAATGAGAACCCGACCTGGCAAATACTGGCTCTTTTGGCTGCTAACATTGGTTTGCCTTACTTCGTGCTTTCAGCCACGGGGCCGTTGCTGCAACAATGGTTTAGTAAGATTTACCCCACCGCGTCGCCCTATCCCCTCTATGCGCTTTCAAACACCGGTTCATTGGTGGCCTTATTGAGCTATCCATTCCTTTTCGAGAATCATTTTTCGCGCAAATCGCAAGCGAGTATATGGCAATGGGGATTAGTTTTATATGCCCTTTGTTGCGGCTTTTGCACCCTCCAAAAATGGAAACGAGAGAACCGCTGCTCTAAGGACTCGTTGCCCCAAGCCGACCCGGCCAATCAAACGGAACCAGGAATCCCCCTCTTCACCTGGGTCCTTTGGCTCCTTTGGCCTGCTTGCGGGTCCGTCTTGCTTTTGGCAATCACCAATAAAATTTGCATGGATGTGGCGGTGGTGCCCTTCCTATGGGTGGTGCCGTTGGCGCTTTATTTGCTGAGCTTTGTCATTTGTTTCGCAGGTTCTCAGTGGTACAAACCTGTGCCCTTTACGGTTGTGCTCTTCTTTGCAACCGGCGCCATTGCATGGACGCTCTTGAAAGGCTCAACCGGTTCACTCCGTATCGAGCTCGCCATCTATCTTGCCGGATTGTTCCTTTGCTGCATGGTTTGCCATGGCGAGTTGTTTCGCCTGAAGCCGCACCCCAGCCGTCTGACAAGCTATTATCTGATGATCTCCGCCGGCGGAGCTGTCGGAGGTTTGTTCGTGGCCCTGGTTGCGCCGATCATCTTTCGATCATACCTGGAGGTCCACTACGGACTCGTTTTATGCGCGCTCTTGCTGGCGCTTACGCGTACCCGTCAATCGGATATCAGCGCTAAACAATGGCGAGCGCTGGCTTGCATCCTGACATTGTTCGCGATCGGCGGACTCGATTTATCGCTCGGGCGGCTCGCGTCTCATTCGCAGCCCAATGTCAGGCATTCCCTATTGGAATTTCGAATCGGTGTGTGGGTTTTGATCCTGTTTCTGATTGGTTCCTGGGCTGCCCGTAAGCAATTCAAATCGTTCATCTATTGGAAATTACTATCCCGGATCTGGATATGGCTTGGCTGTCTTGTTCTCGCGGTGGTTCTTTGGATCCAGGGACAGAGTTCGAATCCAGACATCGTGCATACCGCGCGGAATTTCTATGGGGTTCTCAAAGTTTTCGAACATGATCGAGACAAACCCCTGAACCATCACTTCCTGTTGCAGCATGGCCGGGTGACCCACGGAATTCAGTTTGCCGACGCCCGGCAGTCCTCCTGGCCCACGTCCTATTATTCCGAGCAAAGCGGAATTGGCTTGGTCATGTCAGCGATGGGGGATGGCCTAAAAAGGGTCGGGGTGGTGGGACTTGGAGCCGGCACCATCGCTGCTTACGGTCGTCCCGGGGATTTTTTCCGTTTCTATGAAATCAATCCCGAAGTAGGACGCGTCGCCCGGAAATGGTTTAGCTACCTTACGAATTGCCCGGCTCAGGTCGAGCTTGTGCCTGGCGATGCGCGTCTCTCCATGGAAGGGGAATCGCCCCAGGATTTCGACTTGCTGGCGCTTGATGCTTTTAGCAGCGATGCAATACCCGTGCATTTGCTGACCACTGAAGCATTTGCTTTATACAACCGGCATATGAAAACAAACGGAGTGATAGCCGTGCACATATCAAATCATTATCTGGATCTGGAACCCGTGCTTTTGAATGTGGCCCGTCAGTTCAACTACCGCCCGGTGCTGATCGATTTTGACGAGCTGGAAGACGAATGGTGGCGGTATTCCTGCTCCTGGATGCTGCTGACCCGGAACTACGAACTCCTGGAGACTCCCTCCATCCGCTGGGCTGCTACTCCGCCGGGCAAAACCAAATTGCCTTTGTGGACCGACGATTTTGCGAGTTTGTTTCAGATTTTGAAGTAGCCTCGGTTTTCTGAACTATTTTTTCAGAGCCACGCAGACTAAATCGCCTCGTGAATTTCGGGCATATAGCAAACCGTTGGCCAGGGCAGGGGGTGTCCAGCAGAGGCCTCCCAGGACTTGCGCGCGAGCTAGGAGGTTCAATCCTGATGACGATGGCTCGCCCAACAGCAATTCTCCTTTTTCGGAAAGCACCAACAATTTGCCATTGGCACAGATTAACGAGCCGAATGCCGGGTCCTTTCGCGTCCAGTTGACCTCGCCACGAAGCAAATCAATGCAGCGAAAGTCCGTTTGCTGTTTCGCTTCGCCGTTGAACGCATACAAATGCCCGTTCAAAAAGACACCTGCACTGAGGTGCATATGCAGGATTTTTTTGTCATAAACAACCTGGGGCTGACCGTTTGTTATCGAAAGCAAGGCGCAACCTCGGCTGAAGCTGGAGATAAAAATTCGATCTCCATCAATCAATGGATCGGGATTATTCGTATCCCAGCCTGTCTCCCATGGGAACCTCCAGAGTTCATGACCAGTCCGAGGTTCGACCGCCACCAAATGCTTAGCGGCAAAAATCAAGACGCAATCCTTAGTGCCTGAACGATAAACGACCGGGCTTGCATAGCCGGTCGGTTGGGTGCCATTCAACCAGACAACATGGCCGGTTTTGCGGTCGAGGGCGGTGCCGGCGCCTCCTGCGTTCAAGATCACCAAATCGTTCCAAAGGAGGGGCGCACCCGCGAAGCCCCAGCGGTTGGAAATAACACCATCAGTGCGCAGGTCATGTTCCCAAACCACTGTGCCTTTGGCCGCATCCAGGCAGAATACATCGCCCCATTTGCTGATGGAAAAGAGTCGATTACCATCGATGGTTGGAGTGGAAACAGGTCCACCCTCATGATACACAGCGCCAAGCTTTGAATCGTAGCTGTGTTTCCAAATTGTTTTCCCGGTTTCAGCGTCGAAGCACCAGACCGTTTCCTTGTCCTGAGAGTTGCCCATGGTATAGGCACGGCCATGGCTGATGGAAATAGACGAAAAGCCGGCTCCCACCGATGCGCGCCAGAGGATTTTCGGGCCTTCCGCAGGCCATTGGGTGATTATTTGCTCCTGGGAAATGCTGTTCCGATTTGGACCACGCCATTGTGGCCAATCGGCAGCAAGGGCGCAGTGGGAAAACCAGAGGATTGCTAGCAAACCGAACTTCATCAAAGGATTCTCTTCCACTCTGGGGGGATGTCAATCGAAGCCCGGCCTCAGTGTGGTAACAGAATTGTGAAAGATCCGGTTGACTCTCCCTCTAATTTATACAATCGTTTCAAACGAACGTATGAGCCAATTGAAAACAACTCGAACTCGCATTCTCGACGTCGCCGAGGCATTATTCAGCGAGCAAGGGTTCGATCGTGTGTCGATTCGGGACATAACCAATAAGGCGCACGTGAACCTCGCCGCAATCAATTACCATTTTGGGAGCAAGGAAGATCTGATCGCATCGGTGTTCGAGCGGCGCGTCGTGCCGGTGAATGAGGCAAGACTGGCTGCCCTCGACGCGGTCGAGCAGTCCGCCAAAAAACATCCAAAGCTCGAAGACATTCTGGAAGCGTTTATCCGCCCTGCTGTCCAATGTTCGTTTGGCACCGCCAAAGGCGAAAAAGCGTTTTCGAAGTTATTTGGACGATGCCTTTCCGAACCAAACCCTGAGATTGAAACTCTCCTGGCGCGCCAATTTGAATCGTTGGTGGAGCGATTGGATGCCGCCCTGATGAAAGCGCTTCCCCATCTATCTCGCTCCGAGATCTTCTGGTGCATGAAATTTACTTTCGGGGCTCTACACCATTGGCTTGTGACCAGGGACAGGTTTCTTCCGCCCTGGCTCGACAAAGTGGAGGTTGAAGAGCAAATTCAAAAACTGATCTCCTTTGCGGCGGCTGGATTTCGAGCCGCCTGACCTTTCCTGAACTTCTATGAAAGTAACTATTTCGAAGACCCTGGTTTGCCTCGTTACAGTGCCCCTTGCAATCGTACTTGGCGCGTGTGGAAAAAAAGATGCCAAACCACCGCCCCAGGGCCCGGTTGAAGTTTCCGTCGTGCCTGTCACGTCCGAGCCCGTGAATCATACAACGGAACTTCCGGGACGAATCAATCCCATGCGTGAGGCGCAGGTGCGGGCTCGGGCGACCGGAATTCTGCTGAAACGATTGTTTGTGGAGGGCTCCAACGTCAAGGAAGGTCAGGTGCTTTTTCAGATCGATCCGGTTCCGCTGGAAGCCAGTCTCAACAGCGCGAAAGCATCGATGGCAAAAGCCGAGGCGGCCTTGAAAGAGTCCAAAGCGAAGGCGGCTCGTTACGAAGAGTTGGTCAAGATCAACGCGATTAGCAAACAGGTTTATGATGAGGCCGTGGCAACCCTGGGTGAGAACGAAGCTGATTTGCTTGCGACAAAGGCTGCTGTGCAAACGGCCGAACTAAACCTCGGTTATGCAAAAGTCACTGCGCCTATTTCCGGCCGAATCGGAAGAGCACTGGTGACGGAAGGCGCGCTGGTCACCTCGACGGAGGCGACCCAACTGGCAGTGATTCGCCAGCTTGATCCGGTTTATTTCGACTTCACTCAATCCAGCACTGAAGTATTAAGGCTAAAGCGAGCGCTCGAAGCTGGGTCGCTGCAGAATGTTTCGCAGGGTCAACCGAGCGTCACGTTAATACTGGAGGATGGAACCATCTATTCTCATCCCGGCAAACTGCTGTTTTCCGATATCGCAGTCGATCCCACCACCGGGATGATTACGTTGCGCGCAGAAATTCCGAATCCAGAAAATCTCCTCCTGCCCGGGATGTTTGCCCGCGCGCAAATTGTCCTGGGGATTCAGCCCAATGCATTGACCATACCGCAACGGACCATTACCCGGGGTGGTTCGGGGGCCGCGACTGTCCTCATCGTGAATGATCAGAACAAAGTCGAACTGCGAAATGTCGAAATTGATCGGATCGTGGGAACCAAGGTGGTCGTTGCTAAAGGATTGAAGCCAGGCGAACGCATTATCGTCGAGGGTTCGCAAAAAGCTCCGCCCGGCTCGGTTGTGAACCCGGTTCCGTTTGTCACAGCTTCTTCCGCCGATTCGGCGACCCAGCCAAAAGCGAACTAACGAAGCACCATGGCACGATTTTTTATTGACCGCCCTGTTTTTGCGTGGGTCGTTTCTATTCTCATCATGGTGTTGGGGGGATTGGCCATTACCCAATTACCCGTCGCCCAATACCCAAACGTCGCCCCGCCCTCCATTTCCGTGACGGCGAATTATGCGGGAGCATCCGCCGAGACGCTGCAGGAGACAGTGACTTCCGTAATCGAGCAACAACTCAACGGAATAGATAACCTGCTTTATATGTCTTCGAGTAGCGACGCCTCAGGGCTTGCTACTGTCACGCTCTACTTCCTGCCGGGGACCAATCCCGACGTCGCGCAGGTTCAAGTGCAGAATAAGGTGCAACTGGCCACGCCGAGTTTGCCGCAAACTGTACAACAACAGGGAGTGGTCGTTGCGAAGGCAACGCGCAACTTCATGATGTTCTTTACGTTGTCGACGACGGACGACAGCCTGGATGAAGTCGCATTGGGCAATTACATCGCCTCCAGTGTTCTTGACCCTATCCGCCGCGTTTCAGGCGTGGGAGAAGCCACTATGTTTGGCTCTCAATACGCGATGCGCGTATGGCTGAATCCCGACAAGTTAAACAGCTTCAGTCTCACCGCCACAGACGTGACCACCGCGATTGAAAATCAAAACAAGCAGGTGCCGGTCGGACAAATCGGGGCGACTCCTTCCATCAAGGGACAGCAACTCAACGTCATCATGCAGGCACGAACGACTCTGCGCACCGTCCCGGAATTTGAAAATATTCTTCTGCGCACCAATCCCGATGGCTCTCGCGTTCTGTTGAAAGACGTGGCGCGCGTCTCTCTGGGCGCCGAAAATTACGGAACAAAAGCGCGTGTCAATGGCCATCTGTCTTCCGCGGTGGCGATCAAACTGTCACCTTCCGCCAATGCCTTGAACACCGCCGAAGCGGTGCGCAAAAAAGTCGCGGACCTTTCCAAATTCTTTCCACCGGGTGTGCGCGTGGATTATCCACTGGACACCTCAACTTTCGTGCGAATTTCCATTGAAGAAGTTCTCAAAACGCTCGTTCAAGCGATCGGCCTGGTGTTCCTGGTCATGTATTTGTTTCTCCAGAATTTTCGCGCCACCCTGATTCCGACGATCGTGGTGCCCGTCGCGCTCCTTGGCACCTTCGGCGGCATGCTCGCATTTGGATTCTCTATCAATGTTTTGACGATGTTCGGGATGGTGTTGTCTATCGGCATTCTTGTCGATGATGCGATTGTCGTCGTTGAAAACGTCGAACGGATCATGGCTGAGGAAGGATTGTCGCCACTGGAAGCAACCCGCAAGGCCATGGGCCAAATTACTGGCGCGCTCATAGGAATCACACTTGTGCTCACAGCGGTTTTTATTCCCATGGCCTTTTTCAGCGGATCAGTCGGAACAATATACCGGCAGTTTTCTTTGTCGCTGGTATCCTCCATGTTGTTCTCAGTCTTTCTTGCGATGTCGCTGACTCCCGCGCTGTGTGCAACCTTATTGAAGCCGATTCCCAAGGGACACAAACACGAGAAGCGCGGATTTTTTGGCTGGTTCAATCGCACCTTTGCCAAAAGCACCACGGGATATCAGTCGTTCGTCGGCCGAATCCTGAAACATAACTGGATTTCCATGCTGCTGTTCGTGGTGATCATTTTGTTGGTCGGCTTTTTTTACAAGCATTTGCCTTCCTCATTTTTGCCTGCAGAGGATCAAGGTTATTTTATCACCAATATTCAATTGCCTGTGGGCGCGGCGCAGGAACGGACCGATGAAGTTCTGAGGCAGGTCGAGGAATATTTTTTGAAGCAGCCGGAGATCGAGAGCTTCATTACGGTCGCCGGTTTTAGTTTCAATGGACGCGGACAAAACTCGGCGCTCTCCTTTGGGCGGCTCAAAGATTGGAGCGTGCGAAAAGGGCCCGAACACACGGTTCAGGCAGTAATTGGGCGCGCCTTTGGCAGGTTCGCTACGATCAAAGACGCAATTATATTTCCGCTCAATCCACCTGCGATCAGTGAACTGGGTAATTCGACTGGCTTCGATTTGCAGTTGGAGGATTTGGCTGGCCTCGGTCATGGAAAACTGCTGGCAGCGCGGAACCAATTATTGGAAATGGCCTCGAAAAACCCATTGGTGGTGGGAGTCCGTGTGCAAGGCTTGGAGGACGCCGCTCAATTAAAAATCGACGTAGACGAAGGGAAAGCCAGCGCGCTAGGCGTGGCACTGGCCGATATCAACAGCACTCTGCAGGCCTCTTTTGGCTCGTCGTACGTCAATAATTTCATCAACGGCAATCGGGTTCAGCGCGTGATTGTCCAGCTCGATGCTCCATTCCGCATGTCCCCGGACGACGTCAAAAATATCTATGTCCGCAATCGGACCGGAACGATGGTCCCCCTTTCCGCGTTCACGACCGTGAACTGGATTTATGGTTCGCCGCAACTGCAAAACTACAATGGATTTCCCTCCTACGAATTTGTCGGCGCTCCCGCTCCCGGAAAGAGCACTGGTGAGGCAATGGATGCGATGGAAGCAATGGTGAATAAGCTGCCTGCTGGGATTGGTTTTGAGTGGACGGGTCAATCCTTCGAAGAACGGTTGTCCGGCTCGCAGGCCCCCATGCTTTACACTCTTTCGCTGCTTGTCGTGTTCCTTTGTCTTGCCGCGCTTTACGAGAGCTGGTCCATTCCATTATCAGTCATTCTAGTGGTGCCGCTCGGAGTCCTTGGCGCGCTGCTCGCAACCAAGCTGCGTGGTTTGCCCAACGACGTTTATTTCAAAGTCGGACTTTTAACGACGGTTGGGCTGGCAACCAAAAACGCCATTCTCATTATCGAGTATGCCAAGGACCTTCAACTCGCGGGCAAAGGTTTGATTGAAGCGACACTCGAGGCCGTGCACTTGCGGCTCCGCCCAATCCTGATGACCTCGTTCGCATTTATTCTCGGTGTCATGCCATTGGTTATCAGCACCGGCGCCGGTTCGGCCAGCCGCAATGCAATCGGCACTGGTGTCGCGGGTGGGATGTTCGCGGCCACCTCTCTCGGAATATTCATGATCCCAGTGTTTTACGTGGTGGTCCGCCGAATCTTCAAAGGCAAGAAGAAGCATGCTCCAACGCCCAAACCGCGCGCTGACGACAGTGGAGGCCTCAAGGAGCAAACTGTATGAACAAGATTCCTTTTTTGATACCGGGGGTCGCAGTGCTCCTGGGTGGTTGCACTTTGATGCCGAAATATGAGCGCCCCCAGGCACCCATCAGCGAGGCCTGGCCCAATGGCGCAGCCCAAACCAATGCAGCGCCCAAGACTGCCGCGGACATTGATTGGCAGGAATTTTTTGACGACCCGCGATTGCAAAACTTGATTCGGCTCGCATTGGAGAATAATCGTGATTTGCGAATCGCTGCTCTGCGGGTGGAAGAGGCGCGCGCGCAGTATCGGATTCAGCGCTCGGAACTTTTTCCAGGCGCCGAAGGGCGCGCCAATATGTACCGTCAAAAGATTTCAGGCACTGCCACCGCTTTCCAGGGTGGTTCCCTGATTACAACCTACACGGTCGACGTTGGCGCTGCCTGGGAAGCAGATCTTTTCGGCCGCATAAGAAGTTTGAAAAGGGCAGCGCTTGAAAGGTACTTTGCCAGCGATGAAGGCCGCAAGAGCGCGCAAATGGCGCTCGTTTCCGCAGTGGCATCCGAGTATCTCTCACAATTGCGATTACGAGAAGCCAAAGCCGTTGCGAATGAAACGTTGAAAGCCGTTCAAAACTCCTACGATTTGATTAAACGCAGCTTTGAAGCGGGTGCTTCATCCGAATTGGATCTCCGCTCGGCGGAAGGGCAGGTCCAGGCGGTGCGCGTGAATGCTGCCAATTTCCTTCAACTTCTAGCGGAATCGGAAAATGCGCTTGTCGTGTTAATCGGACAACCGTTGCCGGAAGATCTTCCTCCCGGGAAACCCTTCCAGGAGCAGCAGCTTCTCAGCGATTTACCGGCTGAAGTCCCCTCCGAAGTCTTGCAGCGGCGTCCTGACATTCTTGCCGCCGAACATACTCTAAAAGCGGCCAGCGCCGACATCGGCGCAGCGCGAGCTGCTTTTTTCCCCCGTATTCTACTCACCGGCGCTGCCGGAACCGCCAGCGCCAAACTGACCGATCTGTTCACCGGACCATCTGCTACCTGGAATTTTTCCCCGCAGATCACGATTCCAATTTTTGATGTGGGAGGCACACGGTCCAGATTGGACGTAGCGAAAATCACAAAGAGCATTGAAATCGCCAATTATGAGAAAGCGATACAGAATGCCTTCCGGGAGGTGGCAAACGCTCTTGCCGTCCGGTCCATCCTCGATGAAAAACTCAAAGCCCAGGAGTTGTTGCTGAACGCGCAACAAAAGCGATTTGACCTCGCTACGGCGCGCTATCGGCAGGGTATTGACAGTTATTTGGACGTTCTCCTTGCGCAACAGGACCTTTACATAGCGCAACAGAACCTTTTGCAATTTCAGGCAGATCGATTGCTCAACTCAATCGCACTGTACCGCTCATTGGGCGGCGGTTGGAAGTCGTAATTTTATTGTTTGTGGGGCGGTTGGGAAAAAAAATTGAGACTCTCCTGAATATCGAAATCTTCAATAAATAGGGCTTTATCAGCTAATCCAGTTCGATAGTTATTAACGAACACCCGCTGCCATTCTTAAAAATTTAAGTTTCAGGCTTGACATTCTTTGTTTTTTTAATAATCTCGAATCACAAATTAGCCAAACTCCGAAACATCTCAGCAAAAATATGAACATCTATCACCACAAGGGCAAGTTTCGACTCTTTTCCCATATTGTCGCAACCTGTTCGCTTCTACTATTCTGCCTATCGGCCTCCGCTTTATATGTTGACCCCTTCACGAGTGCATCAAGGCTCCCCGGCTGGACGGACAATCTGAACGGGGGCAGCTCTGCTGGCTATGCCGTGCATGCATTTCCCCTCGCTTCCAGCGGCGCCGGCGGTGGTGGCCTGACCTCCAGCAAATACACGACCACCTCTTACACCACTGCGGTGGGTCACACGCTCGAATTGCGAACGACGGTCGTCAGCATCGATACGGCCGCGAATAACTACGCCGTGCTGGCTTGGGTGCCGACCGGCCAGACCGTGGACAGCAGCAGTTACAATGTCAGAGTCGGTGTATCGGACATTGCAATTCGGAGGGGATCGAGCACGACGCTTTATAGCAGTAATCTGGTAACGAGTTTGACCACAACCAATGTGATTGTAACGATCCGCATAACTCCTAATGGCGACGGCAGTGTGGATGTGACGGCGAGCGTTTACAAAACCGGTGGCGTGCTCTCAGATCTGTTGTTTGAAGCCACCGCCCACGACGCCTCGGGGCTCGTTGGGGCAGGGAACGCCGCGCTAGGGGCTGAAAACACAACCGCAGGCGTCGCGACGGTAAAGTTCTTTGATTTGCAATCGTTTGATTTGACAGCGTCGATCGTGGATAATTTCACCCAACCAGACGGTTTTCCAGCAGGCTGGGATATCGGTAGTGTCAGTTGTACTACCTGTCCCTTTGATGATGGAACCTTCTTTAAAGTCATTGGCAACCAGCTCGAAGTCCAGGGGATCGCAGCGGGCCCGAATCTTACCTTGAAGAATAGTCCTTTGATCCGGATAACCGATGGCGCCAAAGTAGAAATGTCCGCAGACTTAATCACCTCTGCTCAGAATAACAACTATTATTTCTTAGCCTATTTTCCAAATGGCGCAGCCGACTATGCTTCCGCCAACTCGTATCATATCGCCACAAGGCCTACGCAGGCAACTTTGGTGGGTAAGACGATTGCGACGCATTGGTTTCAGATAGCTCCGGTCGATTCCATAAACGTGAGATACACCATGCGTATGACCGGCTTGCCCGGCGGGGCTGTCCTAATCGAATCACGGATTGAAGACCTGGATATAGCAGATGTCAACAACCCTGCCCGTATCTTGCATGAAGGCACGCATGTGGACGCCACAGGCGCCTACATTAGCGTCAACGGCTTTTTTGGTTTGGGCATATATGTGCAAGGCACCGGTAGCGATGCTGTTTTTGACAACCTCACTCTCAAGCAAACGCCCTCGCCCAACGCACCCCCGTTTGTTGTAGGAACGCCCAGTCCGAAGTCAGGTTCGAACTTCGTCAATGCTTCTACAACGCCCATCACCTTCACAATGGGCGATGACGCGAATATACCGGACACGAGCATTTCGCTCACACTCAACGGAGTGCTCTATAAAAAGGGAACCGCTGGAGTGACCATTGGTGGAACCCAGACGGCCAGAACGCTCACTCTTGCCGCCGGTATTCTTAGCCCCAACACAGTGTATAAAGGCACCATCTCAGGTACCGACAACCTCGGCCTTTCGACCACAGTGAATTACGAGATCGACACCTTCCTGAATTCAAATTATGTGGTCGAGTGCGAGGACTGGAACTTCAGTACGAACGGGACTACTGGCGGCGTCTTTATTGACGGCGCTGTATTGCTGGACCAGGATGGCTCGGCCGTGAATCTGCCTCCCGGAGGAACGCCTCCGTATTCGTACAATGGCGCGGACGGTCTTGAGGGAATAGACTTCCATGATACCGATGGCGATAATGGATGGGGGACTGGTTGGACCTTTGGAGTTGATTTTGCATCGCGTCCTGATCCGGCGGACCAGAACAATTCAATCATGCCGGCCCGGCAGAAGTATTTAACTTATTCGGGTCCCGGCGCAGTCCATGAGACTATAGTGTCTGACACCGGCAATGGCGAGTGGGCGAATTACACCCGCACTTACCCGGCCGGAGATTATAACATCTATTTGCGCGAATCCACGGATGAGGATTTGGCTCGATCAATTGTGCGGCTGGAGCGGGTCACGAGCGATCCGACCGTCGGTAGTCAGACAACAGTTGAGCTCGGACTTTTCATTCAACGGGGTGGTCAAGCGGGTAACACCGGAGGCGACCAGGAGCGCGATGTGGCGCTCACGGACGGCGCGGGCAATCCCGTGGTCGTTAGATTCGACGGTAATCCCCAGACTTTGAGGCTGTACGATCGTTCGGTTGACTCGGCAAATGGAACCGTTTATTTAAATTACATGGTGTTCGTTCCGGCGTCGCCGGCTGGCCCGTTGGGGCCGTTCGTGGGTGAAGTTCACCCGATGGCGGGATCGACCAACCGGGTATCACCAGAGTTGGAGGGGAATTACGCCGAGATCATCGACCGTGAAGTTGGTTTGGATACAAATCAGCCAATCGTGTTGAAAATGAATGGGGTAACGATACCGACCACCACGGACACCAACGCACTGGGCGGACACACTGTGAGTTGGAGCCTGGCAAGCCTGGTAAGCTTACCGAACTATGCCACTCCCATTACGAATGTGCTGACCTATAAAGATTCGAACGCGGTTTCATACGTCTATACCTGGGTCAATTCCTACCCGCTCCTGCGCGCCGCCAACAGTCTGCCCATCGGCAGCTTGACTGTGCCGGGGTTTGATCAGCGAACGGTATGGTACAATGATGGCGGCACTAGTCTTGACCTGGATGCTGTTTCGGAGCAAATGTTGGCTATTCCTCCTACCCTCCCTGTAGATGTAAACTCTCCGTCGCCAAGTGGCACATACAGAGTGCTGCCGACACTGGACTGGACAGACGCGGGGGCTTACGCAAACAGTACTCCTCCGGACTTTGGTGCAATGCCGGGAAAGACTGACATAGAAAATTTCGGCGGCACAATACAAAGTGCCACCGTCGAAGCGTTGGCCTATTTGCAATTGAGCAAGGGCCCGCATCGTTTCCAACTGAATAGTGATCGGGCTGGCAAGCTCCTTTCCGGCACAAGCCCGACCGATCTGAACGCGCCGCTGCTGGCCGGAATTGGGTCTGATGATAACTTTGACGGGACGGTTGACTTCTTCGCCGAAGCGGATGGTTTGTATCCGTTCCGTGTTGTTTGGTTCACTGACGGCGCCACGAGTTACCGTTTATTCCTGCGCTCGGTGCGACTAAGCGATCAGGCTGTAGGTTTGGTGGGCGATCCTGCCGCGGACGGCGCGACCCCGGCGCCCGCGCCGGAACCCGTTAATGCGTTTCGTGCGACTCAGACCTTGAATTATACTCTGGAGCTGTGGTCGTCTACAACGGTGAACGGGACGTTCACATTGGACGGCAGTGCCTGGGTGCTCGATCGAAACGCTCGCACTGTTACTGTGCCGTTCAACCCCGCCAACCCGCGCACGTTCTATCGTCTGAAGGGTGTAGGCCCGGCCGTAATTGGCAGTGTTCAGAAGGTGGGATCGAACATCGTGATCAACTACCACTTCTAATAAAGCAAGCATTAGGCTTTACACACAACGGCCGGCCCTTCGCGGGGCCGGCCTTTTTTTGCACATCGGAAATGAGACTCAAAGCTACGGGGTACGCCACGCCACTGAACAAGAACCGAATAAAAGCCCGACGCTGACTGGGCAAACGAATGCTCCCGGAAGCAACTTGGGGGACAAAACTTTTCTGCCAGATACTACTGAAACCGCCGTCTCCGTCACTTCCACCCGTAGTGGAGATTTGGATCGTTCACGTAAAGCGGCTTAAGCAAGCAACTCGTTTGTCACTTCGCCTTCCACATCAGTAAGACGAAAGTCTCTGCCTTGGAAACGGTAGGTGAGTTTTGTGTGTTCAAAGCCGAGAAGGTGCAGCAGCGTCGCATGCAGATCATGAACATGCACTTTGTCTTTCGTGACGTGAAAACCAAATTCATCCGTTTCGCCGATGGTAACGCCCGGCTTAATTCCACCTCCAGCCAGCCACATCGTGAAGGCCTGGGGATGATGATCGCGACCAAGCTTTCGTCCGGCGTCAGGGTTGCTTTCAACCATTGGTGTGCGGCCAAATTCGCCACCCCAAATGACCAAGGTGTCCTCGAGTAATCCGCGTTGTTTGAGATCTTTGATTAGCGCGGCGCTGGCCTGGTCAGTATGGCCAGTCTGGTCCTTCACCCCCTTATAAACTTCGCTGTGATGATCCCAGCCTTCGTGAAAGAGTTGCACAAAGCGTACGCCCCGTTCGATGAGGCGTCGTGCCAGCAGGCAGTTCATGGCAAAGGAAGGTTTGCCGGGCTCGACTCCATACATTTTGAGGGTCTCGGGCGTTTCCCTGGATACATCGGTAAGTTCTGGCGCGCTGGATTGCATCCGATATGCCATTTCAAAAGAATTGATTCGCGTGGCAATCTCCGGATCGCCCACGGCGCCGAGGTGCTGTTGATTCAGTTCTTTGACTAAATCGAGGGTTTGTCGCTGCATCTTTTCAGTGATGCCGGCAGGGTTGGAAAGGAATAGCACCGGGTCGCCGGTTTTGCGGAATGGAACTCCCTGGTAAACGGTTGGCAAAAAACCGCTGCCATAAAGCGAAGTTCCGCCACTGAGGCCGTTGGCGGAGTTTAGCACGACAAAACCGGGCAGATTTTGTGTCTCACTGCCGAGTCCATACAAAACCCACGAACCAAAGCATGGCCTGCCAAATTGGGTCGACCCGGTTTGCATCAGCACCTGGCCAGGCGCGTGATTGAAGGCGTCAGTAGTCATGGATTTAACCAGGGCGATGTCGTCCACAACTTGCGAAAGATGCGGCAGAGCTTCGGAAAGCTCCGCGCCGCATTGGCCATGCTTTGCAAACTTGAATTCCGTTGCGTAAAGTGCCGCATCCGGCCTGATGAAAGCATACTTTTGGCCTTTCACGATTTCCGCCGGAACCGGCTTGCCGTTGTACTTGGCAAGCGTAGGCTTGTAGTCGAACAAATCGAGTTGGCTTGGAGCCCCGCCCATAAACAAATAAATCACGCGTTTGGCTTTGGCTTTGAAGTGCGGCGCTCTTGGCGTCAGAGGGCTTGGAGGTCTGGACAAAGCGGCCCCAGGCGCCTGCTGCTCTTGCAGGAGAGACGCGAGCGCTACCGAGCCGAGACCTACTCCGCATTGCTTAAAGAACCAACGTCGTGTGATAAGGCGCGCGTATTCGGAGCGCAGTTCGTTGTTTAAGTTCGTGGTCACAGGCAGATATTTTTACCTATTCTTTCGTAATCGTTTCATCGAGGTTTAGGATGGCCCTGCTTACCATAGCCCATGCGGCTGCCTTGTGCACGTTGACATCATCGGGCATTTGGCTCAAGTCAGGCACGGCAACCTTTAAAGCGGCGGAGGAATGGTTTTCGAAATACTCGTACTGTTCCTGCCAAAAATTCACCAGCTCGGTGAGCTCCTTCACATCGGGTTTGCGACCGGTGCAAAGCTCGAAGGCGTAAGCCGTCCGGCTCTGGTTGTCCGCCCCTCCTTCTTTGAGAACACGCAACGCCATAGCCTGAGCCGACTCCACAAACGTTTTCTCGTTAAGGGTGGTTAACGCTTGCAGAGGAGTGTTTGACCGGACGCGACGCGGGCAAGAGGTATCGCCAGTGGGCGTGTCAAAGGCCGCCAAAGATGGAAAGGGCAGGGAACGTTTCCAGAAAGTGTACATGCCTCGGCGATACCGGTCCGGCGCTTTCGTCTCAGGCCAACTGAATCCGCCATACGCAGTATCTCCCACACTGCCAGGGATCGGCGGATAAACGCTCGGCCCTCCGATTGTCGGATTTAAAAGTCCGCTAACAGAAAGCGCGATGTCCTCCACGACCTCGCCCTCTACTCGGAATCGTGGTCCTCGAGCCAGCAGCCGATTGTACGGGTCTTTTTCGTAAAGCTCTGGATTGACGGTGGAGGATTGACGGTACGTTTCGGAGTTCACGATCAGCCGGTGCATGTGCTTCAGACTCCAGGGCTGAAGGGGTCCTGCTTTCCTGGCAGCATCTGTTTTTTCTTCAATTGTCGGTTGCATCAACTCACAAGCAAGCCAATCGAGCAATTCGGGATTCGATGGAGTATCCACCCGCGTTCCGAAGTCTTCGGGGGTGGTCACGAGACCCTGGCCGAAATAATCCTGCCACAACCGGTTAGCCACAACGCGCGCCGTCGTAGGGCTTCGAAGGTCAGTAATCCACTTAGCCAGGCCAAGCCGGTTTCGTGGTGCATCCGTCGGAAACGGATGAAGGACAGATAAGACACCGGGTTGGACTTCCTCCGTAGGGCGCAACCGGTCGCCTCGTTTGAAAATGTGAGTAACGCGGGGTTTGGGTCTTTGTTCCAGAACAAGGGTCGTCGCTGGATAGGGCCAATTGGTCCAGGCATTATCGATCTGCTCGTTCAAGTTGGTGAAACCCGGCTGCGTCAGCCGAAATGCTTCAAATAATTTTAATGTTTGCGCCGTGGATCGGTTCGCTGGTGCGACCGCGAGCAAAGAACGCTGCTCGGATGAAAGCGGATCAATTTCTAAGGGCAAGGGATCGCTGGTCAGGCCCACGCGCATGCAGCCTAGCATGTGACATTCCAGCTTTGAATCCTTGTCCAAACCATCTTTCGCATCGAACTTTTGGTGGAGCGTGATTAACAGTTTGGTCCCCCCGGGAAAGCCGAACGGTTTTTCGCATTCGAAAATGATCATGTGATTCTGGTTTCTCCGATCCGGCGTTCTTGCGGGAATCCAACCTCCCTTTTCTGTGTCCCCATCAATTGCTTTTGCAGCGGCGAAACCCAGTACTTCCTGATCCGCCAGCGCCCGTGTGAATTTGATTTTATTGGTGACCGAACCATCAAGAGGAGAAGCTTCCACGGTGAATTCCCGAACGATGAAACTCCCTTTTCCAATCAAACCAGGTCCACCATAAATCAAATTAGGATTGGTCAATGCCTCGAGGCGAAAGCCGGTGATATTGGTCAGCGAGGTCTGACCCCAAACCCGCATGATGCCTCCAGGTTGCAGGTCGCCGCCTCCCAATAACGAAAAGTCGTCCAGTTTCTCAAATTTGGTTGCAAAGTTTTGCCAATCCTTCGGCTCGAGGATGCTCCAATTCGTGGTGGGTTCGGCTACCATTTTTTCCCATGCTGCCATTTGCTCGAAAAGATTTGTCGTTTCCTTGATGGCTTTCTGTTCGAGCCCCTCTACATCTGTGCGGATTTTTTGACGGAGGCTTTCCTGTTTCGGCGTCGGTACTTCGGCGAATGCTTCGTCGTCGTTATTCAGGAAAGCATAAAGTTCATAATATTCCTTCTGAGTAAAAGGGTCATATTTGTGATTATGACATTGGCAGCAATTAATGGTCAGCCCAAGAAAAGCTTTTCCTACAGCATCCATGCGGTCGATAAGGGCTTCGACACGAAATTGTTCCGGCTCGATTCCCCCTTCCTGATTCAGCATGGAATTTCGCAAGAAGCCGGTTGCGACTTTTTGTTCAAGGGTCGCACCAGGCAACAGATCGCCCGCGAGTTGCTCGATGACAAACTGATCATAGGGCAAGTCGCGATTCATAGCATTAATTACCCAGTCGCGATAAGGCCAGATCGAGCGTGGCTTGTCTTTCTCGTAACCATTGGTGTCCGCATATCGCGCTACATCCAGCCAATGTCTCCCCCAACGCTCTCCATAATGAGGAGACGCCAGCAGGCGCTCGACCAAACGCTCATAGGCGCCCGACTTTTTATCACCAACAAAATCTTCAACTTCCTGAATCGTGGGTGGAAGTCCGATTAAGTCCAGACTCAAGCGGCGAATCAGCACATGGCGATCTGCCTCGGGAGAGGGTTTTAATCTCTCTTTTTCTAAGCGCGCCAGTATAAAATTATCGATGGGATTACTTGTTTTTGACGTGGTTCCGGGTGTGCGAGGTCGCACCGGCGCTTTGAAGGCCCAATGCTTGCGCTTATCTTCAGTGGCAGAGGAGGCGTTCTCCGGCCAACTCGCCCCCTGGTCAATCCATGCGCGCAACAGGCCGATTTGCTGGGAGGTCAGCCGATCTCCCTTGAGGGGCATGACCATTTCCTTTTCCTGTCCCGCTACCAGTTTAATCACCCGGCTGTCCGCGCTTTTTCCAGGAAGCAATATGGGACCGTGCTCGCCATTTTTGAACACGCTCGCCTTGTCATCCCATCGCAGATCTGACTTTTGTTTCTCGGGACCATGGCAGGAATAGCAATGAGCGGTCAGGATCGGCTGGATGTCTTTTTGAAAATCAACTGGGCGCGTTGCAGCTGCGGGCAATGGGGGGATTTCGCTCTGAGCTAATCCGGACAGTACCAGTGAATCGCAAGTTAGAAACGCCAGCACAATTGCTCGGAGTTTCACCGCAATACAGTTCGGGAGACTCATTCTCTCCTTATGGTAATCTTCCTGCTTCTACATTCAAGCTTGCAGACAAGAGGGCGAGGTCCAACAAGTGGTAACAGGGTAGGATAATTGCCCTGGAGTCGTAACCACCTCGAAGTGAGGTATATACCCGATAGCGAAGCTTTCATGTTTTTCGGATTTTACCTCATGTTTAAACGAGCACATACTTCAGCCGTTATCGCACTGATTGCTGCGACTCTCGGTTTTCTACATTTGGTGGACGGATCAATTGCGCAGGCGCTTTTCTATTTGTTTATGGCTTTTGCGACGCTTTCGTTGCTCCTCGGTATGTTTGAGGCCGACGATGCACCACCGCAAATGAACAAATCCGCTTTGCAACCCCGTCGCATTGAATAATGCAATGATGCAACGCTGCTAGACTTTGCCAATCCACTTGCGGTCGTCCCATACTGCTTTTAGGGACGTCAAGTTTCGCGAGTCGAAAACGTTTTTTGCCGCGGCCAGAACCTTTCCTTTTTTGATGTTATTCCAGGCGTCGCTCGCACTGATTGCGACAAACTGGAGTACACTCGGATCCCGATAGCAATCAATCATGCATCGCGTGCATCCGTCCCGGATCAATTTGGATTCATCGAACTCATAGATGCTGCACATGGGCTTTTCCCAAAAGTGGCACCGGTACAAGTTCAAATTCCAGTCCAGATAGAAATATTTGTGGCCGCCCAGACAACCAAATTTTTCCGGCTCACGCCGCAAATGCCGTTGCATTTCATTGAGTGATTCGGCGGGATTAACAACCGGGAAATTACTGTGGTTTTTCATCTGTTTGATCTTTTCGAACACCTGGATCAATTCCTCGGTCTTGTAGCTAACCAGGCTCGAGTCGCTAAAGCTCAAATAGCTTGAAGCCAGATTTGTCAAAGGATAGCTAAAGGTGCAACTCGTGAAGCCCATCTCCAGCAGAAAGGCTGGGAGCTTTTCGTAATCGTCTATGAGCTTACTGGCGGTGACGCTGGCGGTGGTTTGAATTCCGAGCTCTTTAAATAGTACGTTAGCCCTTTTTATTTTTCGGCACACCTCGGGTAAACCACGATTTTTCTCGTGTTTTGCCACCTCGTGGGCATCGATGGACATGATTACGCTGCTGAGACCAGCGTGCGCCAGTTCACGCATGTTTTGGTCAGTCCAAAGAGAGCCATTGGTGCAAACCATGGGGTGAATGCCTCGCTCCGCCGCGTAACGGGTCATTGCACACAAATCTCGATGGACCAGCGGTTCGCCTCCAACGAAAAGCAGATAGCCAATGTGATTTTTTACGCTGATATTGATCACGTCCTGTGCTTCCGCGAGTGTCACACTTCGGCGTTGCTTCGGATCGAATCGGTCAACTGCGAACCCGCAAAAATCGCATTTTGCGTTGCAAATATTTGTAATCGCGAATTGAAGGTAACCTGGTCCCCCATGGTCTAAAACCTCTCCGAATAACTTGAAAGCGCTTTTCTTGGGCCGGACCACTGGCCGTGAACTCTCCCGGGATGCGGCAGCAATTCCGGGGGTGTCACTTTCCATCACATTGTCACGGGTGTAGGTCATTCGCGCCTCCATTTTGCTGTCAACAAGCCTCTGCTAGCAATGTTTCTTTATTCAACTGAATAGTTCCACTTAATATGAGCCACTCTTACTCATTTCCCAAATATATGGCAAAAGCCCGCGTGATCGAATAGGTCCGCATGTAGCTGGTGTGGACCCAAAACGATTTTCTTTAAAACTAGCTCTTTACTGTCCGCGCTTTTGAATTAAGATCCATTTCAGGCCGTGAGTTGCGGCCAGCCGCGAATGAAGTCCAGGCGAAGTGATGTTCGAAGGCCGCCAGCCGAAACTCTGGCACGCGGCGGCTTTCCCCGAATATTGATCTCGGCCGTTCGTATTCGCTTGGTTCCTGCAAACTTCAGTTGTTTCCGCGGAGTTCCTTATCCATCACGACTAACATAACCCAGATAAATCATGGACCTTCACCATCCAATTCTTCGAGAGTTCCCTCAATACCGTGAAATCATTCGACGTCTTAAAGGCTCGGACGATCATTTTCGAAAAATGTTTGAGGAGTACCACCACCTGGACGACGCGGTTTACCGAATCGAAGAGGAGATCGATTTTGCCACCGATCAGGAAATTGAGGAATTAAAAATGCGACGAGCCAAACTCAAAGACTACATTTATCATTTGGTTCGTCACGCACCGCCGGCCTGCCCAGCCTGCGAAGGCACTGGAATTGCTCGTCAAGCCGCTGCGATGTAAGCAGGCGGCTGGTCAGGCAGCCACTTTGAACGAGCGGCTTTGAGCCGCGCGCTTGCGTTGGTTTTCATCCAGGAGCTTCTTTCGCAAACGAAGATTCTTGGGTGTAGCTTCGACGTATTCGTCCGGTCCAATATATTCGAGAGCGCGTTCGAGCGACATTTTCAACGGCGGATTGAGTTGAATCCCTTTGCCGTCACCCTGCGAGCGCATATTCGTGAGCTTTTTTGCCTTGCAAGGGTTAACCGGAATATCGTTTTCACGGGCGTTTTCACCGACGATCATGCCGATGTAAATCGCGTCACCCGGCTCGACCATCAAACGTCCACGCTCTTGCACCATATTAAGCGCATAGGACATCGCTTCCCCGTTTTCCATGCTCACCAGTGATCCATTTTTGCGGGCAACAATTTCGCCGCGATCGGCTCCATACTCATGGAATAAATGACTCATCACGCCCACGCCGCGTGTTTGATTGACCAGGTCCGTTTCAAAGCCAATCAAGCCGCGTGTTGGGATGAGGGCCTCGATGCTGACGTCATCTCCATGATGGTTCATGTTGGTGATTTCACCTTTGCGACCAGCCAGGTTTTGCATCACATCGCCCATAGCGCCTTTTGGAATTTCCAGATAAAGCTTTTCAATCGGCTCAAGCAGGTTTCCACTTTCGTCTTTCCGATAAATCACTTCTGGTCGTGATACGAGCACTTCATAACCTTCGCGCCGCATTTGTTCGACCAGGATGGCAATTTGCATTTCTCCGCGTCCGCTCACGTTGAAGATGTTCGGCACATCGGTTGGGGCGATTCGCAACGCCACATTTGTCCTAACCTCTTTTACCAACCGTTCCCAAATATGCCGTGCAGTGACCAGCTTCCCATCAATGCCGGCGAGGGGGCCGTCGTTCACCGCAAACTGCATTTGAATCGTGGGCGGATCGATCGGCACGAAGGGCAGGGGTTCGCGCTCCATGCTGTCGGTGATGGTTTCGCCAATGAAAACCTCCTCGAATCCGGTCAGACCAATGATATCTCCTGCATGCGCCTCCGAGATCTCGATTCGTTTCATTCCTTCGAAATGGTAGATAGCGGTTACCTTGGAAGCTAATTTGCGTCCATCGCCATGAATGCACACGGCTGGATCGCCCACCTTTACTTTGCCGCAGACAATCTTGCCCAGGGCAATTCGGCCCAGGTATTCGGAAAAATCTAAATTCGCCACCAGCAATTTAAAGCCTTCACCCGCATGAGCGCGCGGCGGAGGGATATGCTTAATGATAGCGTCGAAAAGTGGCTCCATCGTGCCGCTGGCGTGGTCCAGTTGTTCCTTGGCATATCCGCCCTTTGCGCTTGCGTAGATCACTGGGAAATCGAGCTGCTCATCGGTGGCATGGAGCGAGACAAACAGGTCGAAAATTGCGTCTAATACTTTGTGCGGCGTTGCATTGTCGCGATCTATCTTGTTGATGACTACGATGGGCTTGGCGCCGGCCTCGAGCGCTTTACGCAGGACGAAACGCGTTTGGGCCTGGGGTCCGTCCACGGAATCCACCACAAGCAACACACCATCGATCATATTCATGATGCGTTCGACTTCACCGCCAAAATCCGCGTGCCCGGGAGTATCGACAATATTGATATGGAAATTTTTGTATTTAAATGCGGCATTCTTCGCCCGGATGGTGATGCCCTTCTCTCGCTCCAGGTCCATCGAATCCATTAGACGCTCTTCCTGCGATTCATGTTGGTTGGCGCGGAAAGTGCCGGATTGTTTGAGCAAACAATCGACAAGGGTGGTTTTGCCGTGATCGACGTGGGCTATGATCGCAATATTTCGTATGTGTTGCATTTTTTATTAGTGCTGCGTGATGCGTGCTGGGCGACGCAGGAAATGCATCACGGCGCGGATTCGCAAATCCAGCCGGACAGTATGCCTTGGATTTGAGAAAGGTCAAGGTGCAAGCCTTAAAAAAAGCGTAACCTAACGTGTTGGTGACCAACGAGCCCATCTGGCGGGACGGAGCGCGGAAAGTTTTCGGCCCGCAGGGCCAGAAAGACGCCTACCCCACGAGCCGTTAGGCCGGTGGGGCAGGGGTTGGTTGGTTGTTGGGGGTTACTCTTACTTCAGACTCAATTATACAAACCATCGACGGCAGAAAATGGCAACTTGGTGCCCGAAGAGCCGACGATTATGGCAGAACGCCCCTTTTGCAGGGGCTATCTTATCCACGAATAGGTTCAGGCAAGGGGGCGTCCCCGGCAGGGGAGGCAGGGGGGATGGGGGGCTGAACACTGGGGCTGCGGAAACTACGCCAGTATTTCAGCGGCATTAACCCTAATCCGATGATAACGAGCTGGGTGACAATAAAGGCCACCAGCCATTTAAATGCTGCGTCCATGAAACCGTAAGAATGCAGGCCAATACCCAGCATATTCACCCCAAACCAAGAGAAACTGGTCACGATATTGCCGAATACCGCCAGGTTTACGAGTCCGCGCTCGCGGACCAATCCACCCCAGCGCGCGTGCAGAATCAGCGCATTCCACAGGACGATCAACAGCGCGCCGTTTTCTTTCGGGTCCCAGCCCCAAAAACGGCCCCAGGATTGGTCAGCCCAAATCCCGCCCAGGACTGTTCCCGTGAAGCTGAATAGAGTGGCGAAACAAACGATGGCATAGACCATTTTTCCAAGGGCTTTCCCAATCTCGCTAGCACCAGCGCTTGCGGTTCCGGTGCGGATGTTCGCTGGTCTAAGTGAGCTTTTCGGGCCTGATTCTGCTGTGCGCGAAGCCATTTTTTCCCGAAGAAGAGGCGTGAACACACCTAAGAGTATGTACAGAATTGCCAGCAGTCCGGCAACGAAGGTCGAGGCATACCCGATGGTTACAGCCACCACGTGTGTTGAGAGCCAGAAGTTCGTGTCGAGCACGGCGCGCATCATTTCCATGGTATCGCCCCCTAGGGCAAGGTTATGAGCTATGAACAAAGTCACAAAGCCGGCAAATGCAGCAATCACGCTTCCTAGACCAACACGGTAGATGCGCTCTAAAATCAGACCAAGCACAATCGCTCCCCAGCCGATAAATATCGCGGAAGAATAGAGATTCGTAACAGGCGGACGTCCTTCCAAATACATCCGGAAAACCAGCCCGAAGGTGTGGACCAACCATCCCAGCAGGATCAGATAAAAAGCGGATTTCCTCAGCGCTTCGGACAAAAGCGGCAATGAAGTAAAAGTCAGCAGAGAGAATGCAGCTAACAGAAAGGCGGCAATGTAAATAATGATGGCGTGCAAAAAGGCCTTGATGTCATTGTAAAAGAACTCGTTTCTCCCTTTCTTCAGCTCTTTTGGAAAATCCCTTTGCAGCCATTCTTTGTAACCGGCAATACCCTGGTTAAATTCATCAGCCCTCCCGTTGTCATAAGCGCTGCCGATCGTGGCAAGAAATTTTGCAGGTTCCGGCACGGCCTGCTTGCGAACAGCTTCAACCAGCGCCTGAGACATGCTGGTCCAATCATCGCGTTTTGCCTCGGCGTTGGAGGGAGGTATAACCAAAGGATAAGTTTGTCCGGCGTTGGTGTCCTTGGACAATGAGAACAACTGCTTGAGCGGAGTCCAAAGCCGTTCTAATGCCGCGTTGTCAAAGGATTGTCCGGCTTCACTTGCGCGAATCGCCTTAAGACCCGCAGGGATGGTCTGTTCGAAGTCGGCCAGATCCTTTTTGAAGTGATCCCACCCTGGGGGGCGTATGGCAAACTTCATCATCAGGTAATGGCCCACGGCGTTGTGGAGCTTCACCGCTTGTTTTTGATAGGGGGTGCGAAGCTTTTCATCGATCTGCCGTGCCTGGTTGCCCTGTTTTTCGATCTCCTCTAGAACCGGCTTGATCTGCTCGAAATTGTAATAATGCAGACCCGATTTTTCGACGCCCTGCCCACGGAGATTCAGAACTGCCAGCAAGTCAGGATGGTGAATGAGAAAAATGGGCCGTGTGTCAGCAGATTCGGGTTTGAAAAAAACCTCCAGAAGCCATTCGGTGGATTTGAGTTTTTTTCCATGATGCCAGAATTTCCAGGAAGGAACTTCTTCCAGCGGAACGTCACCAGTCGAACGGATTTGCAAAAGGGTATTATGGCCGACGGAGTCAAAGGGCTGAACCCGGCCATTCATCAGGACTGGCAGACGGCCAAACTCGCGCACATGCCATGGGCCATCTCTTTTGGGCATGACAACTGCGATAATTTCGCAGGCAAAAAGTGCGAGGAAAAACCAGGGGATGATCTTTAAGAGTAATTTCATGCCGTCCTCCGTTTCACAAAGCCGAACAAATGCGAGCCAAATTGAATGAGCAATCCCAGAGCGATCAAAACACAAGATGCATAAGGAGTCAGCCAACTGGGATTCCGAACAACCTGGAGCGTGGAAGAGGGCGTCACGCCGGCTTGTTCAGCAGCTTCGCCTGCAGACATCTGGTATTGATAAAATGTCAGTCCGCCGTAACGCAGCGGATTGTTCATATAAATGTCAGTCTCTCGCGCCTCATTCCCGGCAGGATTCTGAACTCGAATGCGACTGGCGAAGTTTTTCGGGATGGGAGTGCCGCGGTACTGTTCATGCGTAGCCTTCAGCAATGTGAGACTGAATGGGTAGTAGTACCGGGTAAAACGCAATCCGATTTCGTATTGTTTAGGCCCGACAGAAAACTTCTCACCTGCTGTTGTCAGGGAAGTCACGAAGAAGCTGCCCAGAGATTGCCCGCCACTTTCGACCTCAATCAGGGCTGCCGGCATGTTGCGCTCCTCCGTATCGCTAACGGGTGGTTTGGGGATGACCAGCGCATCTTTCAACTGACCGGCGGTGGCTCCCGAAGGGACGGCCATCGGAGCCTTCGAATCTGGCTTCACTACACCGGCATTCTCCCAGAACTTCTTCAACCGAACATTAAAGGGCAGGCGTGGGTCGCGAACGACACTTTGGCTGCTGAGCAGCTTTTGCGGGATTGAATATACCAGGTCGGTATCTGCATCCGACTTATCAACCAGCGCCACTTCAAGAGCTCGAAAATCTTCGGAATAGTTTCTGGTTTCTCCTTCAAAAAGCCTCAACGCGCTTTCACGCGCCAACATATCGGTGAGCAACTGGCCGAGCAGCAGCAGAATCAAACCGCTATGGATAATCCAAATCCCAACCTTTTTTCGAGTAAGCTTGAAGCGGGTGATATGGGCGGTGAGGAGGTTAATCAGCAGCAGGCCACCGAGCAAGTAACCCCCGGGAAAGACCGGAATTCTGAAGGACCCGCCTTTGGGCGCCCAATAAATAAAGAAACTGCGAAAGTATTCGTTCTGCGCTTTATATAGACCGATCTCGACTTGCGCGAGCGTGCCCGCAAACACCAGGGCTAAACCCAAACCCAAACAAACGACCGTAAGTCGAAGGGAGGAAAAAAATGTGATCAGAGGTTGCAAAGACGGAGGAAGCGATCTCCGCTTGCGGGCAGGTCCTTGCTTCGCGAGCGGGCCTTTTTGTTCGCGTCCCGTTTTTGAAGTCGGAGCGGCAGCAGCCAGCGCACTGGATTTCAAGGTTCGCTCTGGTGTAATCATGGATAAATTGCAGTTTGGACGAACTCGAGGAATCGCGCTTTTTCGCGCTCGACGATTTGTTCATCCCCCATCAGTTTATAAAACCAGGTCTGATTGGGTTGAGACACGATGACACCGATTAGCCGGGCTTTTTGCCCTGTTTTTTCTGTGCCATGCATATCAACTAACATCGCTTTGCCGGCTGGAACTGCAAGCGGTTGGACCAGTTTTTCGATTTCCTCTTTTGAAAGCGGGGCCAGGGCCAGTTGGCTCCGCCAGCGATTGACATTATCCGACAATTCACCGCCAGCCGCGCTAATATTGACTGCAGCTTGCGATTTATTTTCACCCGAAATCAGAAACTTAGCGATCAGAAATTGCCCGGCAGCAGCTTCCTGCCATCCGGACGGAACATGCCATTTTGGCTTGCCATCAGTCGAAGCGTCAGCGGAGGCAGTCTGACGTGGCGGGGTGTTGGCGGCAGCGATCGGTGGATGGCCAGCCGGCAGTTCTTCTTGTGCTGCGGGTGCTTGAAATTTTACTGATTTCAGGAATTCAATAAATACCGGCTTTTGCTCTGTAACCAACGCCGCATTACCTGTCATTTTGAAAAACCAGGCGATGCCATCATGGTTCAATATTGCAGCCAGGATATTCGTCCTGGCGCTGGGGTCCTGAGCCGTGCTGGCCTGTTCGTACAGTTGGCTTGGCTCGCCTGCAATTTCGATTGGTTGAGCGAGGCGAGTCAATTCTTCCTCTGTCACGGGCGCCTGGCCAACCTGCCCCCGCCAACGATTGACATTATTAAGAACTCCACCCGCGCTGCCGGGCAAAGGGACGATGCTGATATCCGCGAGCTTGCCGTCTTTGCCTTTTGCAAGGAAAGAAGCCAGCCGCATTTCTCCTGGAGAAAGTTCCTCCCACCCCGCGGGCAGTTTCCAGGTCAAGCGAGGGGGCGTACTTTGCGCGTCAGGATGGCCGGGTGGCATTGACCCCGCCTCGTTTGGCGCACTGGAAGCGGGAGCCTGCGTTTCCTTGGCAACACGATAAACGCGAACCTCCTCCCGTCCACAACCCGCGACGAGCAAGAGAATCGGAACAGTAGCCATTAATCTCTTAAAAGCGATCACCCAGCTAACGCGGGTATGTGATGCAAAAGCTAATCTCATGGTCAGTGAACCGTCATCCTGGACAAATAGCCCAACTCTGATGCGAAAAGTTAAAACCGTAATCTCGGCCGTAAAACGGCGTTGATAGCGCGGTAGGGCGCGTCACTCCGTGCGCGCCGTCTTGCACGTCGACAAGGCTCCTCCGAAAAGGAACAATTCACCTCTACTTTTGTATGAAATTTAACAGCCCTCCGCAAGCTATCATTCCAGCAAATCTGTTATCGTATGCTGGGAGAATTCAACAGAAGATCATAAACAGCGCAGAAACTTATAGAAGTTTTCTTTGCGCTCCTTCGCAGCCTTTATGTTCACAATCCCTTCGTTTTTTAGATATCAGCAGAGACTTACTAAAAATCTTAAAGTGAACCTGGAGGGTGACGCGAGCACTGCGCCATGATACCCTGAATCGATGTTTCTGACGCTCATTTTCCCGGGCTGGAACTGGCTGTGGTTCGCCATCGGCCTGATGGGAATTGCGCTGGTGACCTTGTTTTGGAGCTACCGGGCTGCGTCGCTTGGTGGATATCAGTGGGTTTGCGTCATTCTAAAAACACTCGGGTTCGCTACGCTTGCGGCGTGCTTGCTGGAACCGTTATGGTCGAGTCAGCGCGCAAGACCGGGCGCCAATTTGTTCGCGCTCCTCGCCGATAACAGCCAGGGGCTCCAGGTGGTGGACCGCGGAGAAACACACACTCGTGGCGAGGTCCTTCGGAACCTGCTCAATCCGCAAGGTTCGTCATGGCAAGCCACTGTGGGGGAAAGCTTCGATGTGCGTCGTTACTTTTTTGACACGCGTCTCCAGAGCACCAAAGACTTTAGTGAGCTGGCGTTCGATGGGCGCGCCACTGCTCTTGGTTCGGCGCTCCATACCTTGGGCGAACGTTATCGAGGCCGTCCGCTCGCCGGTGTGCTGATGCTTACGGACGGCAACGCGACCGACTTGCGAACTGAGCCTAATCTCGAGGGTCTGCCTCCCATTTATCCAGTGGTGATTGGCAAGACAGAGCCGATTAAGGACATTGCGATACAGGAAACGAGGTCCAGCCAGAGCGCTTTTGAAGATGCTCCGGTGTCCATCCAGGCAAATGTGACTGCCACTGGTTTTAAAGGGCAAGCGATAGTCGCCCAAGTGCTCGATTCATCTGGGAAAAAGGTTGCGGAGCAAAATCTTCGAGCGGGCAAGGAGACTGACACTTTGGCGTTTCGTTTCGAATTGAAACCGGAGAAGGCCGGCTTGAGATTTTATCAACTGCTCGTTCGTTCGAAAAATGAGATGGGGGCATCCTCCCAAACCCAGGAAGCTACTTTGGCCAACAACAGAACTGTGATGGTGGTAGACCGAGGCCGAGGGCCTTACCGCATTCTTTACGTCTCTGGCCGGCCTAACTGGGAATACAAGTTTCTCAATCGCGCTTTGAGCGAGGATGAGCAATTACAGTTGGTTGCTCTGATTCGCGTGGCCCGCCGCGAACCAAAATTCACTTTTCTCGGTCGCCCCGGCGAAACCGGGAATCCGCTCTTCCGAGGTTTTGGGAATCAGTCTTCAGAAGAAGTGGAGCGTTATGACCAACCGGTACTGGTGCGCCTGAATACCCGCGACGACCTGGAGTTGCGGGCCGGATTCCCATCGACACCAGAAGATCTTTACGGCTATCACGCCATAATCGTTGATGATTTGGAAGCCGAGTTTTTCACGCCAGATCAATCCGCTCTGCTCCAAAAATATGTTTCCGAACGTGGCGGCGGTTTTTTGATGCTCGGAGGCATGGAGTGTTTTGAGCAGGGGAAGTATCAACGCACGCCCGTCGGGGATATGCTGCCGGTTTACCTGGACCGTCCTCACGAAAACAAGCCTTCGGGCGCTGTTCGGTTGAATCTGACTCGCGAGGGTTGGCTCCAGACCTGGGCCAGGTTGCGCGATAACGAGGCGGCTGAAAAAGCACGCCTGCAAAATATGGCTCCCTTTTTTGTGCTGAATCCCGTCAGCGAAGTTAAACCAGGGGCAAGTGTGATCGCGACCGTTTCGGATGAGGCTGGCAAACAGTTTCCCGCACTGGTGGTGCAGCGCTTTGGCCGCGGACGCACCGCAGCTTTGATGATTGGCGATGTCTGGCATTGGGGTTTACATGATATGGAAGCCCATAAGGACATGGACAAATCATGGCGGCAACTCATGCGCTGGCTTGTAACCGATGTGCCGAATCGAGTGGATCTGTCAATCCAACCACAAGCTGAGGATCCCAATGGGACTGTGCAATTACAGGTCCGGGTCCGCGACGAAAAGTTTCAGCCTCTGGATAATGCCGCGGTCACTCTAGAGGTCCAGTCTGTCCTGGCCCTGCCTGGCAGTGCGGGTGAGACCAAAGCCATTCATCTCCCAGCGGAAGCCTCTTTGACGGAACCCGGACTTTATCAGGCAAGTTTCGTACCTCGTCTGACCGGCGGATACAGAGCCGTGGCGCTCGTGACCAATTCGGTAGGCGCTGAAACAGGACACGCTGAGGCAGGTTGGGCGACGGATTTAGCTGCTGAAGAATTTCGCTCGCTTTCGCCCAACATTGCTCTGCTATCCAGTATTGCGCGAAAGACAGGCGGCGAAATCATTCGGGCTGACAAACTGGAAGAATTCGCCCGCAGCCTGCCTCATCGCCATGCGCCATTGATGGAGCCGTGGAACGCGCCACTCTGGCAGACGCCGGCCATGTTTGGGTTTGCGCTGCTTTGTTTTGTTTCTGAATGGGGGTTGCGTCGGTGGAAAGGATTGCCTTGAGAAACCTGGATTCACCCCAATCGTTTTCGGCCCAACGAAGTTGGATTCCAGCTTTGTTCACGTTAACGCTTTCGCTCTTTGTCAGCAGACCCACAGCGGCGGAGCTTCCTTCGACTGAGCAAACTAAGGTGATTCTTGTGGTCGGCGCGCCTGGGGAGGCAGAGTTTGGCAGCAATTTCGTCAGGCAGGCCAGTTCATGGCAAAAGGCATGTACGACAAATTGCAAGGTTACAACGATAGGTTTGGAAACCAACCAATTCAGCGACTATGACCAATTAAAGAAGTCCCTTGAAGCCGAACCGCCTGAAGGTGCGGCAGCGCTCTGGCTGGTCCTGATTGGTCACGGCACGTTTGACGGCAAAGAGGCGAGATTCAATTTGCGCGGGCCAGATGTCTCCGCGACTGAATTGGCCCAGTGGCTCAAACCTTTTCACAGGCCGCTTGCGGTTATCGATACGTCATCCAGCAGCGCTCCTTTTCTTAACAAACTTTCGGCGACCAATCGCGTAATCATCACCGCGACCCGCAGCGGCAACGAACAAAACCTGACTCGATTTGGCCAATATCTCGCTGAAACACTCGATAATCCCGAGGCCGATCTCGACAAAGACGGTTCCATTTCGCTGCTGGAATCCTTTCTCATGGCCTCACGCAAAACCGCGGAGTTTTACAAGGCTGAAGGCCGGTTGGCGACTGAACACGCCCTGCTTGACGACAATGGCGACGCGATGGGGACACCTGCCGATTGGTTCCGCGGTTTGCGAGCTTTGAAGAAACCCAAGGAGAATGCCGCGGTCGATGGACTGCTCGCGCAACAATTCTGTCTGAAGCCTGCGATCACTGACCAGAATCTTACGGCGCAGGAAGTGGCCCGGCGCAACGCCCTCGAGCGCGCGGTTCTGCTTCATCGGGAGAAAAAGGAAAAAATGCCGGAGGAGGCGTATTATACGGAACTGGAAAAACTGTTGTTGGCACTGGCCAAATCATATGAAACCAGTTCAAACGCCGTGTCCAAGCCGACAGGCGCGAAATAAACTAAAATTTTTTGGTGCCCTCGCGCTCAAGCGGACGTGCCTGCGGGGCCATGGGCTAGCAGAGGGTGGGTCTTGGTTCGTGGAACAACCAGTTGCGCGAAGGCCATGCGAACGACGGACGATAACCGCGATAACCCCAGTCTGAGTTGCGCAAATCCCAACTTCCTATACACTAATCCGCAAAACACTTCCAAATTAAGCTCCTGCTTCGATTCATGAGAATGAAATCCATCTTCTTGTCGTGCTTCGCCATTGTGATGGTTAGCTTTGCCGGCGTCGCTGACCCGTCTTCTGAAAAACAAACGGTCGAAGTAAATGAACCTGCACTTGTTGGCTACTGGAAACTTCAGGGCGATTGCCAGGATTATTCCGGACATAACAATCACGGAGTTAACCATGGCGTCAACCTCAACAGCGGCGCGTTCGATGGCATCAGCGCATTTATCGAGGTTCCACGCAGTCCTTCGCTCAAATTTGGCACGGGAGATTTTTCATTGTGCGCCTGGATACATACTGAAAAGGACCTCGATGATGTCATAGGTGACGTGCTGGATCTTTATGATCCTTCACTCCGCCAGGGGATTACCCTTACTGTCAATTCCAGCGGCAGCGGCTATCAAGGACCGTGAAATGATCGCCATGTGTGCTTTGGCATCGACCACGCGCGCTTGAGCGATTGGCAGGATTGTGGGCGCCCTGATCCCACCAGTCGGTATGTAAATAATTCGATGTTGGTTTTTAAGGGTAAACTTTATGCATCGATCATGGATTCGAAGGACGAGAAAAACTGGTGCCACGTTTTCCGTTATGAAGGCAAACAGAAGTGGTTCGACTGCGGACGCGTTGGCGTGGGCAGGACAACGGGCGTTGGCCCCCTGATTGTGCACAATGGCGATTTGTACGCGATGACATCCACCTACGATTGGACCCGCATCCGCAAGGGGAATTATGAGCCCGGACGTGTCTATCGCTACATGGGCGGCACGCACTGGCAGGATTGCGGCCAACCCAGCGACGATCGAACTCTGAACGGCGCGATTAGCTTTAAAGGGAAACTCTACGTTGGTGGGGGACCGGCGGCGTGGGGTGTCTTTGTGCAGGATGGCGAGAAACAGTGGAAGCCGTCGCACATTTTTCCAAAGCAAGGAGATCGGCGGTTGTATCCCCACGCTATGGCGCGTTTTAATGGTAAAATGTACACCGGATATCCCTGCGTATTCTCTTTCGACGGTGATGAATGGCGCTACGCTGGGCTGCCTGGTCCGTTGGAGACGGACCCGTCCCTGCAGACTCATTCCATGACTGTGTATCGAGGGCATCTCCATGCCGGCACCTGGCCTTATGGGAAGGTGGCTCGTTACCTCGGCGGAGAAGAGTGGCAGGAGATAGGTCGCGTGGGTGAGGATGGAACGGAAGTCAACGCGCTGACGGTCTATAATGGAAAACTTTATGGTGGCGTGTTTCCTCGGGCTGAGGTTTGTCGCTACGATGGCGATCCGCATTGGACTTCGCTTAAACGATTTTACGCTCCAGAGAATTGGGAGCCAGGGGTTCCCGGGAAAGTGCCGCCTGAAAAAACCAAAGAATGGAGCCGGGTGACCAGCCTCGCCACTCATCAAGGTAAACTTTTTGCAAGCACCGGTAGCTGCACGAGCGCCCTGGTGGACACTCCGGCCGATCCAGCCGATGTGCTCGGCAAAGTCTTTTGCATCGAGGCCGGCAAATGTGTGTCGTACGATGAAGATCTCGGCCTGGGCTGGAAGCACCTTGTGGCCGTCCGTGAGCGCGGCCTGTTGAAGCTCTACGTCGATGGCAAACTGGTTGCGAAATCTTCCTCGTTCAATCCTGGCGATTATGACGTTTCCACTGATCAGCCCCTGCGCATCGGTTTCGGCCAGACCGATTACTTCTGCGGCAAAATTTCCGACGTTCGGATTTACAACCGGGCACTGACCGCTGGCAAAGTTCGAAAGCTCTTCTCGGAAACGCGGCGCTGAGGCAGGAATTGCACATCGAGGGGTTTTCACTGCCATCGATGCGCACCTCTCTACGTTTCGATGATAGGTTTGAACGGCCGTTGCGCACCCAGGGCCTGATTAAATGTGGGTGTTCATTGTCAGGCCTGCGTCTCATTAACACCTCCATTTATGGGGGTGCACTGCGGCATCAAGGATGTTCAACCTTTTCAAGAGTTTCTCGCGGTCCATCCCACTACTAATCACGCCCGAGCACCCCGGTCAGCGAACTCAGCGAACAGGGCGCTTGCGTTCATCATACACCCTCTGTTATCGTGGGTGACGATGTTGACGCGCGTTCAGGACTGGCAATCTCGTTGCCCGGGTTGCATCGCGTTCCATTTGGTGCTCACGCTCAGTTAGCAGCACAAGGTCGATATCGAGGTGTCAGGTTGTTTTAGTTAATGTTTAGTAATTAAGTTGCCCGCGTGGCGGAATTGGCAGACGCGCTAGATTCAGGTTCTAGTCCTTAACCGGATACAGGTTCAAGTCCTGTCGCGGGCACCATCTTAGAATTCTTCAGAAACTCCGGTTTTTCTGCGGAACGATAGCATTTACTGGCGTTTTCGCTCGCTCATTGCTTCGGCAAACTTCGGCCAGCTTCGGCCAACTTCAGCCTCTTTTGCGGGCACTAAAAGGCACCAAAAGGCACTTCCCGTTTTCAAAACAACACCAAAACCATAAACCAATAAGACAACCATGAAACCACAGCAAACTGCACCCTTACTGACCACAATCGTACCCGCCGTCATGGCCGTGCCATCCCTCGCCCTTATTGTCGCTATCGGCGCTGGCTTGCACTGGCTCCTTTCCGACGACGACAAGACGGAGCAGAAACCGGCGGACGTTGTAGCACCTCCCACGAAACCTTCCTCCGCCCTCGCAGAGCTAAACATGAGCGCGGCACCCGCCTTCGTACCACGTGCTACCCCGTCGGCGACATCAAAGAGAGTCACACGCGAAGACCTGGCAGAAGCCCTCGCTTACGGCGAGAGGTCGTTTACTAAGAAGGAAGCGGTTGCAGCGCTTGAATCTCTCGGATTCCGCAAAACTGCGGCTTATAAGGCCCTATCACCAGACGGAAAATTCGTCGACTTAATGGAGATCACGACAGGCGGATTGATAGAGTGGAAAGGCTGACGCAAAAAGCCTGGAAGGCGCTAGGGATCATCCGCATCTGCTTGCCTGAATGCCATGCCCAAATCACGAGCGATGTCTTTAGCTGCCTTGCTCGATACGCAGCCAGGACCGCCGCACCCAAGACTCCGCAGCAGAGCCGGTGCAGCCACATTGGCAGGTAACAGTTGTGCATGATGGCCTGGGACTAACGGCCAGAGTCAGAGGTGCCGGCCACCTGACGTCCAGCACTAAACAAAACGGTTAGTCCGGCATCCTGCACTCCGCTTGTTCGGCCATCGATTCCCATATTCAGCGCGCCCAACGCTCCAGATCAGCGGCCCGGCGCGCATCACGCCCAATTGCCAACCCGACCGACATCGCCGGGTTCGCTGGATATGGCTTGTTTGGAAATAAGAAACCCACCAAACACGCTCATCTCCAATCACTAAAATCACTCTAAGACGGAGGTTGAAGCTCAGTAATCGTCGGGACTACGATGCTTGCGGTATCAGTGGGTCAGTCACTCTGCGCCTCAACTATCCAAAGCCAACCATGTCAGCACGATCACTGCCTGCGCAGTCTGTAAAAAGCAGATCCTGGGGAAGCAGCATTTGTCCAAACAAAAGCATCTCCCGAGGGGAATATGCCATTGCTCAAAGTAACCCAGTTTGAAGAATCGACCGTGCTCTCTAAAACGTAATTAGTAGCCGCTGCGCTCCATGAAAGCACGATGTCATTAGAAAATGAAGAAACCGCGAGCCGAAACCTTGGTTCCCCAAATGAAATTGCGTTATTATTTTTATCGGTAACGTAAAGGTTAGCTGCACTGTCGATCGTAAAGCCTCTAAAGAATGTGAACGTGGAACCCGGCCCAGTGATGGTGGTGACAATCCAGTTCGTGCCTGAATGGGCAATTCTACGGATTGAGCTCCGGTCACACACATAAAGGTTGCTAACACCATCGGTTATGATGTGTGAAGGGGCCTGGAACTGAGCCTGATTGTTCGTACCATCAGTTGAGCCTTGTACACCCACTGTGCCAGCTATTGTAGTGACAACCCAATTGGTGCCCAAGGGTGCCACTTTCCGGATCGTTTTATTTCCGTAATCAGTCACGTAAACGTTTCCGAAGGTATCTAGCGCGACGCTATCGGGGAACTTAAAACGCGCAGAACTGTTGGTGCCATCGGCAGAGCCAGTATTGCCTGAAAGTCCAGCAATGACACTGACTAGCCAATTTGTCCCGGAGGGAACCATTCGTCGAATAACACTATTTTCTTTGTGTGCAACATAAACATTCCCCGCAGCGTCCAGCGAGACGGCCCTCGGTGTGCCGAACCCCGTCCCCAACGTCTTCGTCACCCAATTCGTACCAATTTGAACAATTCTCCGAATAGCCCCGTTGAGGGTATCTGCCACGTACACCGCTCCATTGGTATCTAACGCCAAGCCCTGGGGGCTCCAGAACCGGGCGCTGGTGTTTGTGCCGTCAGTAAGACTACCAGTGGTGGTCGTGTTCGTATTTCCTGCGATGGTTGTAACAATCCAATTCGAGCCTTGGTGTACCATCTTTCGAATCGTGTTATTATCTGTGTCGCTGACAAAGAAAGTACCGGAATTGTCTGTGGTGATACCCTCAGGCCCATAGAAGCGAACACCACTGTTCGTGCCATCTGCGCGTCCCTGGCTCGAAGTTCCCGACACCGTTGTAGTTATCCAATTACCCTCGACTCGTTGGATTTTCCGGATCATATGGTTAGCAGAGTCTGTTACGTAAATGTTTGTTTCAATACTAACGGCGATGCCAAAAGGTTCTGCAAATAGCGCAGCTTTATTTGTGCCGTCTGCCGTTCCGGCTAAACCAGCCGTTCCTGCCAGGGTAGTCACAAACCAATCCGTGCCGACCGGCGTGATGCTGCGGATTGTAAAGTTTCCGGTATCAGCGATAAATAAAGTTCCACTGCTATGTATCGAAACTCCGCTCGGGGAATTGAATAACGCAGCGTTTCCCACGGCGTCCGTTTTTCCAGTAAAACCCGGCTGCCCTGCTATTGTCGTTACCGTGCCGTCCGGGGTTATCCTTCGAAATGCATGATTGCCGGTGTCTGCTATGTAAACATTACCTGCGGCATCTGCGGCAACTCCTTGGGGTTTATTAAACAGCGCATTTGTTCCATTCCCATCGCTTTTTCCGTTTAGACCAGGATATCCGGCCAATGTTGTGACGATCCGGTCAGGTCCTTGATACACAATTTTGCGCACGGTGCTATTCTGTGTGTCAGCAACGTAGATATTGCCAGCTCCATCAATCGCGAGGCCTACAGGGTTATTGAAACGTGCCACATCATTCGTTCCGTCCATACTCCCGCTGATACCCGGTGACCCGGCAATTGTAGTCACAACCCAGTTCAAGCCATCGAATTCGATTTTCCTGATTGTATTTGCGGTGCTATCTGCAACGTACAAATTTCCAACAGCGTCGGCTACAACGCCATTAGGTCGTTGAAATCGTACATCAATATTTGTGCCATCAATGCTGCCACGCATTCCTGGAGAACCCGCCAATGTTTTCGCAACCCAGTCAGCTCCTGCCGAAACCAATTCGCGAATCGTATAGTTGAAAGTGTCAGTTACATAAAGATTTCCAGAGGAGCCTATAGTAATACCTTGAGGATGATTGAACCGGGCGTTGGTATTTGTGCCGTCAGAACTACCTACGGCTACCCCCGCCACGGTGATAAAAGAATAATCTTGCGCGTCCAAAGGGGTCGGCAAGAGCCAAGGTGCTAACAACATTAGGAAGCAATAAGCAGAAACTACGATTCTCCTCCCAAACCGGATGCCCATTGAGAAATAATCAAGACCTGTTGAACTTTGTCAAGGCTTTAGTTTTGCGTACATGACAAAATAGGTCTTTTTTCAACGGATAATTACGGGTGTCAACCGGGTGTATCGTACCCGGTTAACCGGGTAATCAGCAGAGAATACGGCATCCATGCGGCAACAGAAGTTCCCGCAAAAACCCCGGCGCTCATTCCCGTAGAATACCGCTTATCCCCAAAAATGAGTGCAATGGTGATGGCCACTTACGGCTCAATCAAATCAAGCGGGTCAACGTCGATGCATTCATCAAGGCGCGGCGCAGGGAAGTGGACCCAGAGGGTAACCCCAAGGTCAGCAACCGGACAATCAACCTTGATGTAATCGGTCTCCGCTGTGTTCTCAAAGACGCGCTGAACGCCGGAATAATCCAGCGGTTGCCGATGGAGGGAATGAAGCCACTGGACGAGGTTGAAATCAAAAGGCCACTGTTCACCAGCGCCATGCTGGGAGTGATGTGGATTTCGACAATGCCCAATTGCACTTGCGTCGGCAGGTAACTGATCGAGTGGACCCAGAAAAGAATCCTATCGGGATCGAGCCACTGAAGAACGGCGAGGAGCGCACAGTCGATTTTAACCCGAAGCTCCGGGCAAACCTGGATGCCATGGCGACCAGGTTAGCCCCTGACTCAAAGTGGCTTTTTCCGAGTCCACAGCGCGGCGAAAAGGACATTCCCGCCAAGTCATTCCGCGAGAGTTTGGAAATGGTGAGAGCCAAAGCCAATATGTCGAATTTCGGCTTCCACGATTTGCGACATCATTTTATTTCGATGTGCGTAATGAGTGGCATCGATTTCATGACGATTGCCGCTTGGGTGGGCCACAAGGATGGAGGGGTTTTGATTGGCAGGGTCTACGGCCACCTGGCAAATGAGCACCGCAAAGCCATGGCAGAACGGCTAGGATTCCGCCGCCCCAGGCATGACGAAATCAGAAATGTTTACTGCCTACACGGAATTTTGTGAGCGTCGCTGTTGGATTTTCATTCCGAAAATACGCTTTGGAAAAGTAGGTCCCGAAATCATCGCCCAAGAATTCGGTCTTTCCGTCCGTGGAGATATTCGCGGCGAGGACGGAAAACAAAACGATGGATGGAAGAATTTGAGATTGAAAACGGAAAAGGAAGCAATTTTATGAATTTCGCAAGTTTCATTTTACTTTTCGCGCAAGCAAGAAAAGCCAAACGTAAAAGGGCTTTGGAGTTTATTCCTGATTCTTTTGATTTTATTTTCTGGACCCGAAAAAAAGTCCTCGAAGTCCCCGGACGGGGATTTCGGGGACGGTTCCCGGAATTACTTCCAACGAAGTGAAAAATAAATTCCCCGAAATCATCAGGGACAACTGGGGGGAAGGAAAACGGGACTGCCCAGAAGGCACTAAAAAGGCACCCATGCGAAATACCCGCGAAAATGTTGAGGTTCTCGACGATTTGTCGCAGTCCTTCAAGTCCTGTCGCGGGCACCACTTTTAAAATCCCTGTAAAACATCAGTTTAACCCTTATTTTACAGGCATTTTACGCATATCCTCCTTTTTCAGTCTGCGCTTCCTGTCGCTTGGCGGGCGGCTCTGATCGGCAAGCGGGGTTCCACCCGGGCAAAGGGCAGCGGTCACCGGTCTCTTGTCAGGCCTCACCGAACTGCGGGTAATCACAGAAACAGTCACCCGCGAACAGTCCAACCCATCACTGCCGCCCCAACTCGCACTTGCTCTCGGAACTCCGCCTTCAGAACTGTCGATTGGTTGCCCGAAGAATCGTCTTGCTATAGAGTTCGATGGCAACTCGTCATCGATTCGCCGCGATCGATCGAAGTGTCTATCGCTTCCGCTCGCTCGAGGGGTGCCGGCAGTTAATGGCAATGCCAGCCCGGGCGCAGAATCGTTCAATCCAGTCTCCGCGTCGAAAACCTCCAACTCCTCGAACACTTTGAGCTTGCTGCGCCGAGGACGGGCGCACTCCCCGAGTCAACTGTGCCGAGGTCCAGTTAACCACGACGGCAGTTCAGGGAACATTTAGGAAATTGAAGATCTACGTTTAGCCCGACTTTCGCGAAAGTCGGATTAGCACCTGTGCGCAACCGGTCACCTCAGTCTGCTAATCTCCGAGACGATTCCCGGAGCGTGAATTTCTCACGTTGATCTGAAGCGGCTGTTGGAGCGTACTCGAGCACTTCATGCCGCCAAGCCAATGGCGTGGACAGGCCTCCGGCCGAAAAGGATGCAGGGGTTTAGGGAGCCGCTTCGGGGATGAAGCAGGTGAGATCAGGCCGACTCCAGCTCGGCGATCAGCTTCGGAAGGAGCGCTTCTTTTGCAAAAAGCGATTGCAGGCGGGGAGATGTGCGACGCGTGAACCGATTCGGCTCGGCGAGTGCTCGCAAGATATGTTCAACCAACTTTTCCGCTTCGCCGTCTCGGGCCTCGAGGTAAGGGAACTCTTCGTCAGCAGCGTTGGCGATCTCTGAAATGTGGCTTGGAACCGGGCCGATGTAGAGGACGGGGGAACCCACCTGCAGGATGTTGTAGATCTTGCAGGGATGACCCAAAGCGTGGCTTAACTGCA
>Ga0157375_10000349_pt1 | contig 41764 bp, 47 predicted proteins | sample M35metaG_FD_115311 | JGI IMG/M metagenome (GOLD analysis project Ga0157375, IMG submission 115311) | Miscanthus rhizosphere microbial communities from Kellogg Biological Station, Michigan, USA - M3-5 metaG | ecosystem: Host-associated > Plants > Roots > Rhizosphere > Soil | place: USA: Michigan...
ATTCCGGTGGCGCATAGCGAGTGGGAAACACCTCTTCCCATTCCGAACAGAGCAGTTAAGCCACTCTGCGCCGATGGTACTTGGGGGGCAACCCCCTGGGAGAGTAGGTCGCCGCCGGTTCTTTTTACAGATCTATTAGTAGTTACGAACTCGTCGCGAAGCGGTCGATCGCGGCATGCCACGATCCGCTGCTCCGCATGGCGCCGCTGCGCCGGCGGCCCTCGCAGGGGCGGGAAGGCGGATCGACGGGCTCGAGGCCGTACTCGCCGAGGGTCGTGAAGTCGATTATCAGGTCTGCGGCGTCCGCTGCTCTGTTGCTGAGGCTCTGCTGGGTCTTGAATTTCGTATCGAACATAGGTTCGACTCTACGGTCGCTTCCGGACGCTATCTCGGTTTTGCAGGCGCCTTTGCAATTCGTGCCTGGCGGGCGCCTTTTTCGCGGCTTCGGCGGGCTTGTCGAAGGCAAGGATGAGAGTCGCGGTCTGGGCCGGTTTCTCGACTTCGGGCGAGTGGCCGGCGCCCTGGATCAACTTGGTCTGGGCGCCGGCCGCCCGGTATGCCGCCAGCGCTTCTTCGGGATCCTTGGCTATCTGCTCCTCGGCGCCCATGATCGCCAGGACCGGCTTGCCGGTGGCCGCTGCGCGCTGGGGAAGCGCCTCTTCGCCGGTGTAGTCGTCGAAGGCTTCGTGGGAGCCGGTGTAGGAGCTGTAGGTCATCTGCTTCACATCCTCGACGAATGCATCCGGAACCTTGAAGCCGGGGGCGAAGGCGACCTCGAGACCGTTGCGGATCGAAAAGTCGGGCTTGATTCGCCACAGGGTCTGTCCGATCACCGGCTTGAAGGGCAGTTCGCCGATGAAGCCGACATCCCCGTAGCTGTCGTCCGGGATGCTGTCGATCGCCACCAGCCGGTTGACCAGTTGCGGCGACTGTTCCGCCAGCGCGATCGAGACCGGGCCTCCGAGCGAGTGACCGACGACCTCGGCGTCGCGCACGCCCAGCCTTCCGAGAACACCGGCGACCAGGCCGGCCTGGTTTTCGATCGAGTAGCCGGACGAGGGCTTTTCCGAGCCGCCGTGCCCGAGCAGGTCGATCGCGATCACACGGTGGTCGCGATCGAGCCGCGGCATCACCCCGTCCCACCAGTTGATCGCGCAGGTGAAGCAGTGGATCAGCACGATCGGGCTGCCGTCGCGCGGGCCTTTTTCGACGACCTCCATGTCGCCACCGGGCAGGCTGACGATGCGACCCCCGGGTTCGGTCACCGCGGCGGACTTGGTTTCGCCGTCGATGACCAGGGCATTGACCCCGATCAGCACGGCCAGCACGGCCACGACCGCGATCAGGATCTTCCAGCCTCGTCTCATTGCGCAGGTACCCTAGCCGGATCATGGAGAAGTTCGTCATCGACGGAGGCACGCCGCTCTCGGGCGAGCTCACGGCCGCCGGCAACAAGAACGCGGCCCTGCCGATCCTCGCCGCCTGCCTGCTCACCGAGGAGGAGCTGCTCCTGCACCGGGTGCCGCGGATTCGCGACACCGAAGCGCAGATCGCCCTGCTCGAAAGGCTGGGGGTCGAGGTTGCCTGGGTCGCCGACAACAGCCTCCGATTGTGCGCCGGGTCGGTCTCCGACGTCGCCGTCGACGAGGAGCTATCGAACAAGATCCGCGCCTCGTTCCTGCTCGCCGGGCCGCTCCTGGCCCGTTTCGGCGAGGCGCGCATGCCGCCGCCGGGCGGGGACTTCATCGGTCGCCGGCGTCTCGACGCGCACCTCGACGCCTTCTCGGACCTCGGCGCGAGCGTCGACGGCGATCGCTGGATCGAGCTGAGAGCCCCGGCCGGCGGGCTGCGTCCCTGCGCGATCTTCATGGACGAGCCATCGGTGATGGGCACGGAGAACGCACTGATGGCAGCCGCGCTGACGCCGGGCCCGACGACGATCTCCAACGCCGCCTCGGAGCCGCACGTCCAGGACCTCGCACACCTGCTGACCGCGATGGGCGCCGAGGTGACCGGGATCGGCTCCAACGTGATGACGGTGCACGGCCGCGACCGCCTCGGCGGCGCCGAGCACACGATCTCCCCCGACCACATCGAGGTCGGCAGCTTCATGGCGCTTGCCGCGGCGACCGGCGGCGAGCTGCGCATCCGCGACGTCGCACCCGCCGATCTGGTGATGGTGCGGCGCCAGTTTCGGCGCCTCGGCCTCGAATCCACGACCGAGGGCGACGACGTGATCGTCCCGCCCGAGCAGCGCCTGCGGATCAGGGCCGACATCGGCGACGCGATCCCGAAGATCGAGGACGGGCCCTGGCCGGCGTTTCCAGCCGACCTGACCTCGATCGCGCTGGCCCTTGCGACCCAGGCCGACGGCGAGATCCTGATCTTCGAGAAGATGTTCGAGAACCGCCTCTTCTTCGTCGACAAGCTGGTCGCGATGGGCGCTCGGATCACGCTCTGCGATCCCCACAGGGCGATCGTCAGCGGTCCGAGCCGGCTTCACGGTGAGCGCGTCGAGAGCCCGGACATCCGCGCCGGGATGGCGATGCTCATCGCCGCCCTGGCGGCGGAGGGGACCTCGGAGATCGGCAACATCCGCCAGATCGACCGCGGCTACGAGTCGATCGACGAGCGCCTGCGCGGCCTCGGCGCCCGAATCGAACGCGTCTCTGCAGAGATCCCGGCATAGAGCGCTCGCGGCGCGCACTCTCGTAAGGTCAGGCGCGTGATCCACCCGATCCCCCCAGGCACGCGCGACATACTCCCGGAAGAGATGCGGGAGCTGCGCCGCCTCCACCTCGCGATGATCGAGGTGTTCGAGGGCCGTGGCTACGGCGAGGTGGCGACGCCCGCGATCGAGTACGACGAGGTTCTGGCCCGCGGCGACGGCCGCACCGCCGCATCGGCATACCGCTTCTTCGACGAGCGCGGCGACCTGCTGGCGCTGCGCTCCGACATGACCGTGCCGATCGCCCGCCTGGTCGCCTCGCGCTACGCCGATGCCGAGTGGCCGCTGCGCCTCTGCTACCTGGCGAACGCCTTCCGGGCGGTGCGCCCTCAGCGCGGCCAGATGCGCGAGTTCGCCCAGGCGGGCGTCGAGCTGATCGGGGCGCCCGCACCCGGCGGCACCGTGGAGATCGTCGAGGTCCTGAACGCTACCCTGAACGCGGCCGGGCTCGATCGGGCAGTGATCGGCCTCGGCGACGCCGACCTCTACCGCCAGCTGCTGACCGAGTTCGAGGTCGAGGGGGAGGCGCGCGACGCGATCCTCGCGCGACTGGCGACCCACGACCTGGTCGGCCTCGAGGTCGAGCTCGCCCAGGCCGGCCTCGGCGCCGAGCAGGTGAGCACCTGCGTCGCCCTGTCGCAGCTGCGCGGCGGCCGCGAGGTCATCGACCGCGCACTCGAGATCGGCGGCGCTGCGGTGGAACGCGCCACCGCGCGGCTGGGAGAGACCTTCGCGGCGCTGGAGGAGCGCGGCGTCGCCGAGCGCGTCCGCGTCGACCTCGGCCTGTTGCGCGACCTCGGCTATTACAGCGGCGCCATCCTCGAGGTATACGACCCGGCCGTCGGCCACGTGCTGGGGGGAGGAGGGCGCTACGACGAGCTGCTCAAGCGCTTCGGCATCGACCTGCCCGCGGCAGGGTTCGCGCTTTACCTGGAACGGGTCCACGTCGCCCAGATGGAGGAGTCGCGGCGAGAGGAACGACCGTGAGCGTCGAAGTCGCCGGCATGGCCGGCGCGAAGGCGGACGGCCCGCTGAAGCTCGCGGTGCCTCGCGGGGCGCTGCTCGCCGGAACGCTCGACGCGCTCGACGCCGCCGGCGTCGACACCACCGCGGCGCGCGGTGAGTCGCGCTCGCTGATCTTTCCCGGCGAGGGGATAACCCTGGTGACGATGCGTCCCTCCGACGTGCCGACCTACGTCGAGGCCGGTGCCGCCGACGTCGGCATCACCGGCAAGGACGTGCTGCTCGAGCAGGCCGACCGCATGGTCTACGAGCTGCTCGACCTCGGCTACGGCCGCTGCCGCATGGTACTCGCCGGGCGCAGGGGGGACGAAAGCCTCGGCGAGTCGCAGCGGCGGCTGGGGATGATGCGGATCGCGACCAAGTACCCGCGCATCGCCGAGCGCTACTTCGAGTCGACCGGCCGCCAGGTCGAGACGATCGAGGTCAAGGGCTCGGTCGAGCTGGCGCCGCTGATCGGCCTCGGCGACGGCATCGTCGATCTTGTCGCCACCGGCCGCACGCTGGAAGAGAACGACCTCGAGGTGCGCGAGGAGATCGTCGAGTGCACGGCCCGCTTCGTCGCCAACCGGGTGGCGCACAAGCTGCGTGCGGCGGAGATCGACGATCTGACGGCGCGGTTGCGGGAGGCGACGGCGGGATGAGGGTCCGGCGCTTCGAGTGGGAGGGCGCCACCGCCACCGCCGCCGCGCTCCGCACCTGGGTCGCCGAGTCGTCCCCGGCGGTGGACGTAGCCATGATCGAGCGCGAGGTGCGCGAGGGTGGCGACGCCGCCCTGTCACGTCTGACCGAGCGACTCGATGCCACCCTGCGGCCGCCGCATTCGCTGCGGGTCGACCCGATGGAGGCGGAGGCCGCGAAGTCTTCGCTCGCGCCGGAGCTGCTGAGTGCGATGGAAGTCGCCGCCGTCAACATCCGCGCTGTAGCCACTGCCCAGCTCAGGGCCGACGCCGACCCCGTCGAGCTCGAACAAGGCCAGACCGTGAACATGCGAGAGGCGCCCGTGGGCGCCGCCGGCGTCTACGTGCCGGGCGGCCGCGCCGCCTATCCCTCCAGTGTCCTCATGTGCGCGATTCCGGCCCAGGTGGCCGGCGTCGAGCGTGTCGCGCTGGTCTCTCCACCGGGGCCCGACGGGCGACTGCAGCCGCTGGTCCTGGTCGCGGCTTCGCTCTGCCGGCTGGAGGAGATCTATGCCGTCGGTGGAGCCCAGGCGATCTTTGCCCTTGCCCACGGCACCGAGACCATCGACCCCGTCGACGTCATCGTCGGACCCGGTAACGCATGGGTGCGCGAGGCGAAGCGCACCGTCGCGGGGCTGGTCGGCATCGACTCGTTGGCCGGCCCCTCGGAGTTGATGTTGATCGCCGGGCACGACGCCGATCCCGAGTGGGCGGCCCTCGACCTCTGCGCCCAGGCCGAGCACGGCCCGGAAAGCCCCCTGGTCGTAGCGGCGGTCGAGCAGCACATGCTCGACGCGATCGCCACTGCGGCCGCCAACGCCGCCACGACCCGGCCCAGCGTCGCCGACGCGCCCCTGGCCTTGGTTCAGGTTCCCGAGACCGAGGCGGCGATCGACCTCGCCAACGCCTTCGCGCCCGAGCATCTGCAGCTCTTCGAGGAGGACGCCGCGTTGCTTGCCGGGCGAGTGACCACGGCGGGCTGCGTCTTCGCCGGGCGCTTCGGCGCCACTGCCTTCGGGGACTACGCCGCGGGCTCCAACCACGTCCTGCCGACCGGCGGAGCGGGCCGCTTCTCAGGCCCGCTCGGACCAGACGTCTTCCGCCGCAAGATCGCCACCGTGGAGGTCCCGGCGGAGGCCGCGGCGAAGCTTGCCCCACACGTGAAGACGATCGCCGAGGCTGAGGGCTTCCCCGTCCACGGCGAGTCGGCGATGATCAGAACCAGGAACACTTAGGCAGCAATGGCGCGAACCGCGAAAAGAGTCCGCAGCACGGCCGAGACCACGATCCAGCTTTCGCTGGACCTCGACGGCGGCGAGTCGACCGCCTCCACCGGCGTCGGCTTCCTCGACCACATGCTCGACCTGCTCGCCCGTCACGGCAAGCTCGGCCTGGTTGTCGAGGCGAGCGGCGATCTCGAGACCGGCGCGCACCACACCGTCGAGGACATCGGCATCGTCCTCGGCCAGGCGCTCGACGAGGCGCTCGGCGACCGGGCCGGAATCCGCCGCTACGGCTCGGCGCTGGCGCCGATGGACGAGTCGCTCGCCGAGTGCGCGATCGACATCTCGGGCCGGCCGCTCTGCGTCTTCGACGCCGATCTGCCCGCGACCTCGATCGCCGGCTTCGACAGCGAGCTGGCCGAGGAGTTCTTCCGCGCCGTCGCCAACGGGGCGAAGCTGACCCTGCACGTCTCGGTCCGCTATGGCAGCAACGTGCACCACATGATCGAGGCCTGCTTCAAGGCCTTCGCCCGGGCGCTGCGGGTCGCCGTCTCGCTCGATCCAGAAGAGACCGGCGTGCCCTCGACCAAGGGGACGCTGAGCCAATGACCGCGCGCATCTGCATCTTGGACTACGGCATGGGCAACCTGCGCTCGGTCGAGAAGGCGCTCGAGCACGTCGGCGCAACGGCGACGATCAGCAGCGACGAAGGGACCATCCGCCAGGCGGACGGACTGATCCTGCCCGGCGTCGGCGCCTTTCCCAAGGCGATGGAACGGGTGCGATCCTTGGGCCTGGAAGAACTGGTCGCCAAGCGACTTGACGCCGGGATACCGGTCCTCGGTATCTGCCTCGGCCTGCAGCTGCTCTTCGACTCGAGCACCGAGTTGGGCGGAGCCGAGGGGACCAGTCTCCTGCCGGGAGACGTGGCAGAGCTCGACGCGGACGGGTTGAAGGTCCCGCATATCGGCTGGTCTCCCGTCCGCTGGGAGAAGAAGTCGCGCCTCACCGAGGGGATCGAGAGCGAAACCCCCTTTTACTTCGTCCACTCCTTCGCGCCGAAGCCCGATCGCGACGATCTCCTCGGCAGTGCCGCTTACGGCGCCCGCTTTGCCTGCGCGGCAGAGGCCGACAACATCTTCGGCGTCCAGTTCCACCCCGAGAAGTCGAGCGCGGCCGGCCTGCGATTGCTCTCCAACTTCGCCGGGATCTGCGCGCAGGCGCCCGCACCCGCGTGATCCTCTACCCGGCGATCGACATCCGCGGCGGCCAGGCGGTGCGCCTGCTGCACGGCGACTACGAGCAGGAGACGATCTACGACGCCGACCCCCTCGACGCGGCGAAGCGCTGGGCCGGCGAAGGCGCCGAGTTCCTCCACGTAGTCGACCTGGACGGAGCCAAGGCGGGCGAACCGCGCAACCTCGAAGCGATCGAGCGCATCGCCGCAACCATCGACTGCGCGATCCAGGTCGGCGGGGGCCTGCGAGACCCCCAATCGGTGCGAGCCATCCTCGAGGCCGGGGCCGACCGAGTCGTGATCGGAACGGCCGCGCTCCGAGACCCGGAGTTTCTAGACGCGATGCTGGAAGCCCACGGCCACCGGATAGTCGTCTCCGTAGACGCCCGGGCGGGGGAGGTCGCCCTGGAGGGCTGGACCGAGGCGGGTGACGAGAGCGTGGTCGACGCCGTCGCAACGCTCAGCCAGAGAGGCGTAGCCCGCTTCCTCTGCACCGCGATCGAGGTCGACGGCACCATGGAGGGCCCGGCAATCGACCAGCTCAACGAGATCGCATCTGCGACCAGCTCTCAAATAATCGCCTCCGGCGGCGTAGGGGACCTGACCCACCTCGAATCCCTAGCCAGCTCCACGCCCGCAAACGTCGAGGGCGCCATTGTCGGCAGAGCGCTTTACGAGCGGCGCTTCACCGTTGCCGAAGCGATCGAGGCGCTTGGGCGGTAGGAGCCGGGCTCCTTACCTCTACGCTTGCTTGTCCGATGGTCCTAAAACGCGTAATCGCCTGCCTGGACGTGGACGCTGGCCGCGTCGTCAAGGGCACCAATTTTGTCGGTCTCCGCGACGCGGGCGATCCGGTCGAACTGGCCGAGCGATACGACGCCGAGGGGGCCGATGAGCTCGTCTTCCTCGACATCACGGCCTCGCACGAGAAGCGGGACACGATTGTCGAGCTTGCACGTCGTACGGCGGACAACGTGTTCATCCCGTTCACGATCGGCGGGGGAATCCGTTCCGTTGAGGACGCCCAGGCCGTGCTCGACGCCGGCGCCGACAAGGTCTCGGTCAACTCGTCGGCCCTAGCCCGGCCGGAGCTACTGACCGAGCTTGCGGACCACTTCGGCGCTCAGTGCGTCGTCTTGGCCATAGACGCCAAGCGCTCGGAGGACGGCTGGGGCGTATACGTGAACGGCGGCCGCAAGAGGATCGAGGACCGCGACGCTGTGTCATGGGCGGAAGAGGGCGTCGAGCGTGGAGCGGGGGAGATCCTGCTGACCAGCATGGACCGTGACGGCACCAATGATGGTTATGACATCGAGCTCACCAGAGCGGTCGCGGATGCCGTCTCCGTTCCCGTCATCGCCTCAGGAGGCGCGGGCACGCTGGAACATCTCAACGAGGCGATCGCCAATGGCCGCGCCGACGCGGTCCTCTGCGCCTCGATCTTCCACTACGGCGCCTACCGAGTGCGCGATGCCAAGGAGCACCTGGCGGCAGCGGGCATCCCAGTCCGGCGATAGGACAGGTGGATCGGGCGCCCCTCTCCAGGAGGCTCCCGGACAGGCGCCTGAAGCAAACAAGCGATCCAGCTGCGCAACGGCCTCATGGAGAGGGGCACCCGATCCACCCCCCCTCAGCGCAAATCGGCAACCATCCCGGCGAGGCCGCCTGAGCCGAGAATCTCGTAGCGATCCAGTTCGTAGGGATGACTGCGAGTTGCGTCACCGTGGATCTCGGTGGTGGCGCCAACATAGCCGGCAGCTTCCACCGCCGCGATGACGGTTTCGTCGAACTGCCCCGCCGGATAGCAGAAGTTCTTCACCGGGATGCCGTATTCGCGCTGCAGGATCTTCCGTGAGCCGGCGACTTCTTCCGTCAGCTGAGTGGAATCGAGTTCAGTCAGATCGAGGTGGTGGATCGTGTGGGCGGCTATCTCCCAGCCGGCCGCGATCATCGCTTCGACGTTGCTCGGGTAGAGGTCGGAGCCTTCGGCCTTGAGGTTGAGCACGCCGGCCCAACCGTGGCGGCGCAGCTCCGGGAGCGCGTAGGTGAACTGCGGCCGGTAGCCGTCGTCGAAGGAGATTACGACCGGCCTCGGCGGCAGCGTCGCGCCGTGATACCAGGCTGCCTCGACCTGTTCGAGCGTCACCGCCTCGTATCCGTGTTCGTCGAGCCAGTTCATCTGCCGGTGGAAGTCGGGGCGGCTGACGTAGAGGTCGGGGTAGGGCTCGTCGGCCGGTGCGGCGCCGAGCACGTGGTACTCGAGGATCGGCACCGGGCCGGTATGCGGGACCCAGTCGGACTGGGGGGTTGCGTCGCGCACCAGCCCGGAGGCCGGGTTCCCTGGCGGGGACGCGGTCGAAGTTCGACCCTCTGCGCGGTTCGAACCTGGGCCGTGGCCGCCGCCGGACGAGGAGGCGAGCAGCGTGACGATCGCAACGGCCGTGAAGAAGAGTGCGCCGAGCGCAAGCAGCCGCCGTCGCCGGATCCGCCGCCGCTGTCGCTCCCGTCTCGCTTTGCGCTCGTCGACCATCCGGGAAGGCGGTCATGGTAGGCATTGGGGGTGACCGTGAAGCCGATCGACGACCTGGGCGAGGCACTGAGAGGGGCCTATCCCGAGCTTGCCAAGGTCAAGGAAGTGGCCGGGGGGAAACCGGTCTACCTGGTCGGTGGCGCCGTCCGCGACCTCCTCCTCGGTCGCGGGCGAGCCGATATCGACCTCGTCGTCGAGGGCGAGGCCGCGGCACTGGCGACGCGACTCGGTGGCGAGGTCATCCAGCACGAACGCTTCGCCACGGCCAAGGTGCGCCTCGACGGGCACGAGGTCGACATCGCCACTGCCCGGGCCGAGTCCTATTCTCACCCCGGCGCCTTGCCCGAGGTGGAGCCGACGGCGGGGATCGCCGCCGACCTCGCCCGCCGCGATTTCACGATCAACGCGATGGCGATTCCCCTGCGCCGCGATCCAGAGCTGATCGATCCCCACCGGGGTCATGAGGATCTCGGGGCGGGCCTGCTGCGCGTCCTGCATGAGCGTTCCTTCGAGGACGATCCGACCCGGGCGCTGCGCGCCGCCCGCTATGCCGCCCGCTTCGGCTTCGAGCTGGAGCCCGACACGGCCGGACTGCTCGGCCAGACCGACCTGAGCACCGTCTCGGTCGAGCGCCGCGACGCAGAGCTCTTGCGACTCTCCGGGGAAACCGAAGCGGTGCGTGGCTTCGGCCTGCTCGCCGAATGGAACCTCCTGGATCTCCGCGACGGTGGCCTCGATCTCGCGGGACGCGTCGCCGGCCTGCTCTCGGAACCGCCCTGGCAGAACGTCGCCCGACGCGATCGAGCCGTCCTCGCCGCCGCGATGGGGCCCTGGGGCAGGGCCGAAGAGCTCGTGGCCGCCCGCCCCGAGCGCCCTTCGCAGGCCGTGCGGCTCGCACGTGGAGCGGGCGAGATCGAACTGGTCCTGGCGCGGGCGATGGGGGCCGAGTGGCTCGACCGCTACCTGCTGGACTGGCGGGGCGTTGGACTCGAGATCGACGGGGAGGACCTGATCGCCGCCGGCGTTCCGCAGGGGCCGCAGATCGGCCAGGGCCTCGCCGAGGCCCTGCGACGCAAGCTCGACGGCGGGATCTCCGACCGCAGGCAGGAGCTCGAAGTCGCGCTGGACGCCGTTCGGAAGAGGCGCGGCTGATGGAGTGGCAGGAGGTCGGTGGGGTCGAGTGGGTGGAAGCGCGCCTGCCCGGCGCCAGGGTCGTCTTCTCCACCCGCTCGGCCGGCTCGATCAGGGAGAGCCCGTGGCTGCTCGCCGATGCGCTCGGCGTCGCCGAGGAGAGGATCGTCAGCGGCCGGCAGGCGCATGGCGCCGAGCTGGCCTTCCACGACTCCCCGACGGCGGAGACTCCCGCCGTCGACGGCCACGTGATCCGCCGGCCCGGGCCGATCGGCCTCGTCCACACCGCCGACTGCCTGCCGGTCGCGGTCGCCGGGCCGGGAGGCGTCGCGATGCTCCATTGCGGCTGGCGCGGCATGGCCGCCGGCATCGTCGCCCGCGGCGTCGAGGCGGTCGACGCCACCCACGCGGCGATCGGCCCCGGGATCGGACCGTGCTGCTACGAGGTCGGCGACGAGGTCCTGGGTACCTTCGCTGAGCTCGGCGACGAGGTCGCCGACGGCCGCATGCTCGACCTGCCCGGGGTCGCCCGTCGCATGCTGCGCCGCGCCGGCGTCGAGCGGATCGAGTCCGAAGACATCTGCACCCGCTGCGAGCCCGAACTGTTCTTCTCCCACCGCCGCGACGGCGGTCCCGGACGCCAGGGAGGTCTTGCCTGGCTCGTCGAGGAGGACGGCTGACGTGCCCGGCCTGATCCATGGCCTCGACCCCGCCAAGATCGCCGTCAACCTCGAAAACGTGCGCGACCGCGCCGGCGGGGCGGTTGAGGTCCTCGCCGCGACCAAGTACGTGCCGCTGGAGGAGATGGGGGCACTCGCCGAGGCGGGGGTCGAGCTCGTCGGCGAGAACCGCCAGCAGGAGCTCGAGGCCAAGCACGAGCGTTGGGGGGACGCCTTCGCCTGGGACTTCATCGGCAACCTGCAGAGCCGCAAGGTGAAGCGCATCCTGCCGCTCTGCCGCCTGATCCACTCGGTCGCCTCGGACTCGGTCCTCGAGCAGCTCGCCCGCCACGGCGCCCCGGACACGGAGGCCCTGATCGAGGTGAACGTCGCCGGCGAGGACGGAAAGGGCGGCGTAGCCCCATCGGATCTCGCAGCTTTCATCGCCCGCTGCCCGGTGCATGTCTCCGGCCTGATGACCATGCCCCCGTTCAGCACCAACGCAGAGGACTCACGCCCGCACTTCGCCAAGCTCGCCGAACTCGCCGCCGAGCACGACCTGAGCAAGCTCTCCATGGGCACCTCCCAGGACTGGCCTGTAGCCGTCGAGGAGGGCGCAACGATCATCCGCCTGGGCACCGCGCTGTACATCTGACCCACCTCCGGCGGGTGGCACGGCGGCGGGGGTCCCCCATAGCGGAGGGCTCGCGAAGCGAGTCCGAGCACATGGGGGAGGGCCGCCGTGACAGGACCCGCCGGCCACGGGCCATAGGCCATAATCGGTGAAGGATTCGCGCCCTTCGGCCCGAATCAGCGCAAACATGGCCCTAAGAGACAACTGGCATAAAGCGCTGGTCTACTTCGGACTGGCGGAAGAGCACGAGCACGGCCTCGAGTACGAGGAAGACTTCCCCGAAACCTCCGAAGAGGAAATCGAAGCCCGCAGGGAATCGGGATCGGTGCGGCGCCTGCCGACCTCGCGCCGCTCGCGCCGCGACGAGATCGACGACATATTCGCCGACGAAGAGCCGATCTCGGCTTCGCGCACGCGCACGCTGCGCCCGGTCGGCGGCGACTCCGACGTCAAGGTCCACCTCGTGATCCCGCGCAACTTCAACGACGCCCAGCAGGTCGCCGACCAGTTCAAGCGCTCGGTGCCGGTGATCCTCAACCTGCAGACGACCGATCACGAGCTCTCCAAGCGGATGATCGACTTCTGCTCCGGCCTCACCTACTCGCTCGACGGCGGCATGCAGCGGATCGCCGAGAAGATCTTCCTGCTGACGCCCCGGAACGTCGAGGTTTCGGCGGAGGAGAAGGCTCGGCTGCTCGACAAAGGGTTCTTCAACCAGTCTTAGCTGGTTGGCGTTGGGGAGGGTCGGGGGTGTCCCTCCCTTGCACGGGACTACTAGGCTCTCGCTGATGATCATTGGTTTTTGTGGAGCTGGGAATATGGCTGCTGCTATTGCTCGGGGCTGGAGCGGGCAGTGGGACGGGATGCTGTTCTTCGATCCGGACTCCGATCGGGCTCGCAAGCTGGCTGGGGAGCTTGGCGCCGAAACTGTTGGCTCCAACGGGGAGTTGGCGGAGCGGGCCGATGCGGTGCTGCTTGCGGTCAAGCCGGGTGCGCTGCAGCAGGCGGCCGCTGAACTGGCGGGAGCCAAGTCGGTCATCTCGATCCTGGGAGCCACCCGCCTGGAGGACGTCCAAGCCGCATTCCCCGACGCCGAGGTCGGGCGGATCATGCCCAACGTGGCGGTGGAGGTGGGCGGCGGTGTGCTTTGCATCGCCGGGGAGTTCAGCCCGGAGGTTCGAGAGAAGCTGAGCGTTCTCGGATCCGTCGTCGAAATGCCTGACTCGCAATTCGACGTCGCCACTGCGGTGATGGCCTGCTCGCCCGCCTACTTCGCCTTGGTGGCCGAGGCGCTCGCCGAGGCCGGGATCGACGCCGGCCTCGAGGGGGAGCTGGCCGAAAAGCTGGTCACCGAGGCTGCCGCGGGCACCGGGCTGCTCATGCGCATTCGGCAACCGGCGGAGCTCCGGGTCGCGGTCACCTCACCGGGCGGCAGCACGGAAGCGGGCTTGGACGCGCTCGAGCGCGAAGGCGCGCGTGAGGCGTTCGCGGCGGCCGTACGGGCCTCCTTGCAGAGGATGCGGGGGTGATGCCGCTTGCGCTCACCCGGGGAGACGTCGCCGACTACGTCGGCGCGCTCTTCCTCGTCTACATCATCCTGATCCTGATTCGGATCCTCGTATCGTGGATCCCGCGCATGCCCTATCACCCCTGGCTGCGCGCAACGCTGGACTTCGTCACCGAGACGACCGACCCCTACCTCAACCTCTTCCGCCGCGTCATCCCGCCGGTCGGGGGCGGTGGCTTCGGCCTCGACCTCAGCCCGATGATCGGGATCATCGTCCTGTACATCCTGCGCACGCTCGTAGTCGCCCTGATAGCCGGGTGAGCGCCGCCGACGCCCGCGCCTGGCGCCTGGCCGGCGCGCTCTGCGTCGTCGTCGTCGTCGTCGACCAGGTCGCCAAGGCCCTGATCGAGGCACACATGGTTCCCGGCGAGCACGTCGACGTGCTCGGTCCGCTCGGCTTCACGCTCGCCCACAACGAAGGCGTCGCCTTCGGGCTCGCCAGCGGCGGCGGCTCGGCCCTGGTCGCGCTCACCGTCGTCGCGCTCGTCTTCGTCGGCGTCCTCTTCGCCCGCAACCCGACCCGCCCCTGGATGTGGGTCGCCTTCGGGCTGCTCGCCGGCGGCGCGATCGGCAACTCCGCCGATCGGGTGCGCGCAGGCGCCGTCACCGACTACGTCGATGTCTTCAGCTGGCCGCCCTTCAACCTGGCCGACGTCGCGATCACCGTCGGGGTCCTCGTGCTGGCCCTCTGTTACGTCGGCGAGGCGGAGGAATGACCTCGGAGCTGCGCATCGTCCACCTCGACGAGCGCCTCGCGGTGGTCGACAAGCCGGCCGGCCTGGTCGTCCACCCGGCGCCGTCGCACGAAGGCCCCACGCTGGTCGACGAGCTGGCGGAGATCCTCGGCGGCGGCGGCGATCCGGAGCGCCCCGGCATCGTCCACCGGCTGGACAAGGAGACCAGCGGCCTGCTCGTCGTCGCCCGCGACGACGAGACCCACGCAGCGCTGCAGGAGCAGGTCCGCAAGCGCGAGGTCGAACGCGTCTATCTGGCGCTGGCCGGCGGGCGGCTCGGATCCCGCACGGGCACGATCGACGCGCCGATCGGCCGGGCCTCGCGGCAGCGACACCGCATGGCGGTGTCGGGCGCAGCCTCGCGGCAGGCCCGCACGCATTTCGAGGTGCTGGAGCTGCTCGCCGCCGAGAGCTACCTCGAGGTCAAGCTGGAGACCGGGCGCACGCACCAGATCCGCGCCCACTTCGGTGCGATCGGCCATCCGCTGATCGGCGACGCGACCTACGGCGGCGAGGAGAAGTACGGCCTGCAACGCCAGTTCCTGCACGCGCACCGGCTCGCATTCGCCCACCCGGCCGGCGGCGAGGCGATGGACTTCCGCTCCGAGTTGCCCGCGGACCTCGCAGCGGCGCTCGCCGCCGCCCGCTCCGCCTGAGCACGCGCGCCCCACTACAATTCCTCCGTTCTAAACCGACCCCCGTCGTGACCGTCCCGGATCCTGACTCCGCCTCGTGAGGCCGAGTCCCCGGCTAGGGCGCCGGGCCTCACCAAAAACCAAGGAGATTCTTCAAATGCCAGAGGCAGGCCTCAAAGAGCTGCTGGAGGCCGGAGTCCATTTCGGTCACCAGACGCGGCGCTGGAACCCGAACATGCGCCGCTACATATTCGGCGAGCTGGACGGGATCCACATCATCGACCTGATCCAGACCGAGGCGCTGCTCGAGAACGCGCGCCGCTTCGCCGGCGAGCTCGCCGGCGGGGGCGGCACGGTGCTCTTCGTCGGCACCAAGAAGCAGGCCCGCGGCCCGGTCCAGGAATGGGCCGAACGCTGCAAGATGCCCTACGTCAACCAGCGCTGGCTCGGCGGCCTGCTGACCAACTTCAACACGATCTCGCAGCGGATCTCGCGCCTGCACGAGCTGACCACCTGGCAGGAGGAGGGCAAACTCGACCTGCTGCCGACCAAGGAGCGGATGGGAATGCAGGCCGAGCTGGCCAAGCTCGAGTATAACCTCGGCGGGGTGCGGGACATGGACCGCCTGCCGGACGCCGTCTTCGTCACCGACCTCAAAACGGAGGAGATCGCGGTCCGCGAGGCCGTGCGCCTGCGGATCCCGATCATCGCCCTGGTCGACACCAACTGCGACCCGACCCAGATCGACTACGTGATTCCGGGCAACGACGACGCGATCCGCTCCTGCCAGCTCGTGATCGGCACGATCGGCGGCGCGGTCGACGAGGGCTCCAGCGCCTGGCGGGTCCAGGAGGAGCGGCGCATCGCGGAAGAAATGGAACGGCGCAAGAAAGAGGAAGAAGAGCGGAAGAAGCGCGAGGAGGAAGAGAAGGAGCGGGTCGAAAAGCTCGAGGCGGAGAAGAAACTGGCCGAAGAGGCTGCCGCCAAAAAAGCTGCAGAAGCGCCGCCGGTTAAACCTGCTCCAACTGCACAGGGTTCAGGCGCCTCAGCCGCGGGTCCTGTCGCGGGGCAGGGGGGTCCTTCGGCGCCACGGCCCGCGGGTCCTGTCGCGGGGGCCGACTCCTCGTCCTCGCAAGCTGCGGGCGAGGAGCCGACCCCCACGCCACCCGCGGGAGAAGCGCCTGCGGAAAAAGCTTCTGAGAAAGCAGACGCCGCAGAGAAAGCTCCCGCTGCGAAAGAGGAGCGCTCGAAATGAGCGTTACCGCTGCGGATGTGAAGGCTCTGCGGGATCGGACTGGGGCGGCGATGATGGATTGCAAAGCCGCCCTCTCGGAGTCCGAGGGGGACGTCGATCGGGCTATTGAGATCCTGCGGGTGAAGGGTCAGGCCTCGGCCGCCAAGCGCGAAGGGCGGGGCACGAGCGAGGGGGTCGTCTCCTCTTACATCCACGCCAACGACAAGGTCGGGGCGATGGTCGAAGTGCAGTGCGAGACCGACTTCGTCGCCCGTAACGAGGACTTCAAGGCCTTCGCCTACGAGGTCGCCCTGCACGTCGCCGCGACTGCGCCCGAGTTCGTCTCCTCCGAGGAGATCCCGGCGGAGGAGCGCGAGGCCGAAAAGCGGGTCTTCGAGGAGAAGGCTCGCGAGGACGGCAAACCGGACGACGTGGTCGAGAAGATCGTCGCGGGCCAGCTCGCCAAGTGGGCGAAGGAAGTCGCCCTGCTCGACCAGTCCCACGTCAACGCCGAGAAGCACGACTCGAAGTCGATCGAGGAGCTGCGCCAGGAGCTGGCCGCGAAGACCGGCGAGAACATCCGCGTGGCGCGCTTCGCCTACTTCCGCGTCGGCGACGATTGACCACCGGGGAGCCCAAATTCGCCCGCATCCTCCTCAAGCTCTCTGGGGAGGCGCTGATGGGGGAGCGCGAGCACGGCACCGACGCCGCCGAGGTCGAGCGGATCGCACGCCAGGTGGCGGCGGTGCGCGCCCGGGCGGTCGAGGTCGCCATCGTCGTCGGCGCCGGCAACATCTACCGCGGCCTGCAGGGGGCTGCCGCGGGGATGGACCGCGCCACCGGCGACTACATGGGCATGTTGGCGACGGTGCTGAACGCGCTGACCCTGCAGGACGCGCTGGAGAAGATCGGCGAGCACACGAGGGTGATGTCGGCGATCGACGTCAAGGAGGTCGCCGAGCCCTACATCCGCCGCCGTGCGATGCGCCACCTCGAGAAGGGCCGCGTGGTGATCTTCGCCGCCGGGACCGGCAACCCGTTCTTCACCACCGACACCGCCGCGGCGCTGCGCGCCCTGGAGATCCACGCGCAGGCGATCCTGATGGCGAAGAACGGGGTCGAAGGGGTCTACGACTCCGATCCCGCGATCAACCCGGATGCCGAGTTCATCCCCGAGATCGGCCATCGAGAGGCGATCGAACGGGGGCTCGAGGTGATGGACTCGACCGCGCTCTCGCTCTGCATGGACAACGACCTGCCGATCTACGTCTTCAACATGGGCGACGAGACCAACATAGATAGGATCGTCAGCGGCGAGAGGGTGGGCACGCTGGTCTCCAGCGCCGCCTGAGGATTGGAGGGAGGACGCAGTGGAGCTGATCGACGAGCTACTCGAGGACGCCGAAGGGCGAATGCAGAAGTCGGTCGAATCGAGCCGCGGCGAGCTGGCGACGGTGCGCACCGGCCGCGCCTCGCCCCACCTTCTGGACCGGATCACGGTCGACTACTACGGCTCGCCGACGCCGCTGAAGCAGCTCGCGAACGTCGCCACGTCCGACGCCCGGCTGCTCACCGTGACCCCCTTCGACAAGGGATCGATGGGCGAGATCGAGAAAGCGATCCAGGAGTCCGACGTCGGCCTCACGCCGAGCAACGACGGCAACGTGATCCGCCTGCAGATCCCCGAGCTGACCGAGGAGCGCCGCCGCGAGATGGTCAAGGTCGTCCACGGCGTCGCCGAGGACGGCCGGGTGGCGATCCGCAACATCCGCCGCGACACGATGGGTGACCTGCGCGAGCTGAAGAAGGAGGGCGAAGCCGGCGAGGACGACGAGCGGCGGGCCGAGGCTGCGCTGCAGAAGCAGACCGACGCGGCGATCGCCGAGATCGACGAGATACTGAAGGGGAAGGAAGAGGAGATCCTGGAGGTGTGAGCGCCTCCGCGCGGTACGTCGCGATCATCACCGACGGTAACGGGCGCTGGGCGGAGCAGCGCGGCCTCCCGGTCGCCGACGGGCACCGGGCCGGCGCCGACACCGTCAAGGCTCGCCTGCGCGACGCGGTCGAGCTCGGCGTCGAGGAGCTCACCGTCTTCTCCTTCTCGACCGAGAACTGGGCGCGGCCGTCGGCGGAGGTCGAGGGCCTGCTGCGGATGTTCGGCGAGCGGATCGACGCCGAAACGCCCGAGCTGGACGCGGAAGGGGTGCGGATGCGGTTTCTCGGCAGGCGCGAGGGCGTCGCCGAGGATCTGGTGGAGCGCATGCGCTGGGCCGAAGAGACGACCGCGGCCAACGACCGCATCGTCCTCTTCGTCGCCTTCAACTATGGCGGCAGGGCGGAGATCGTCGACGCGGCGCGAAGCTTCGGGGGGGGCTCCGAGGAGGAGTTCCGCCGACACCTCTACGCGCCTGAGATGCACGACCCAGACCTCTTGATCCGGACCAGTGGCGAGCAGCGCATCTCCAACTATTTGCTCTGGCAGTGCGCCTACTCTGAGCTGGTCTTCCGCGAGGAGCTCTGGCCGGACTTCGGTCGCGAGGCCTTCGAGCAGTCGCTGCGCGATTTCGAGCTGCGCCGGCGCCGTTTCGGTAGGAGGGGGGATTAGGTGGTCCAGGACCTCTTCGACGACGAGATGTTCGCGGAGGAGCCGCCCCAGCCCGAGCGGCCTCCGCGCGAGCCGCGGCGGCGGCGCAACGCGCCGCTCAGCGGTGAGACGGCGCGGCGGATCCTCGTCGCGATCCCCTGGATCGCCTTTGCGATCGCGATCGTCGTCCTCGGTGGACCGGTGTTCGCCGTCGCGATGGCGGGGATCGGGCTGCTCTGCCTGCGCGAGTATTTCGTCATGACGGCATCGCTGCGGCCGGTTCGGATGGCCGCCTACATAGCCGTCGTCGCGGTGATCGCGGCCGCGTACTTCGGCACGGCGTTCAACGTCCTCCTGCTGGCGTCCGCATCGTTTCCCCTGCTCTTCTTCTTCGGCGCCCGCCGCCGGCCCCGCGAGGGGATCGTCGTCTCGATGGGGGTGACCGTCCTCGGCGCCACCTGGATCGGCCTGCCGCTGGTCCACGCCGTCTTCCTGCGCGATCTGCCCGACCACGGCGCGGCGCTGCTGATCGACGTCCTCGTCGGCACCTTTGCCACCGACACCGCCGCTTATGCGACCGGGCGCATGTTCGGCTCGCACAGGATCGCCCCTGACCTCTCGCCCAACAAGACGATCGAGGGCCTGGTCGGGGGCTTCCTGATCGGCACTATGGCCTTCTGGTTCGCCGGCCTCTACCAGAATTGGCTCTCGGGGGCCGACGCGCTGATCATCGGCGCCGCCGTGGCGGCGATCGCCCCGATCGGCGACCTCTTCGCCTCGATGGTCAAGCGCGACCTCGGCGCGAAGGACACCGGCAGGCTCTTCGGTCCCCACGGCGGACTGCTGGACCGCCTGGACGCCGTCCTCTTCACGATAGTCGCCGGCTACTACCTCTCCGTGCAACTCGTCTACTGACTGACCTCGGGGCCTATCCCGGCAGGGGCTTCACTTAACTTTTTCGATGGAGCGAGGGTGGGCTGTCGCCCGGAACCCGGCACCGAAAAAGTACAAGACGTTCCACCCCTGCCGGGATAGGCCCTGGTCGCGGGGGACGCTCCGTATTCTCTGTCTTCGATGAAGAAGGTCGTGATACTCGGGTCGACGGGCTCGATCGGGGTCCAGGCGCTGGAGATCGTCGCCGGCTCTGAGGAGCTGCAGGTGGTCGGCCTTGCGGCCGGGTCCAGCTGGGAACGGCTGCTGGAGCAGGCGGGGCAGCATGGTGTGCCGACCGTTGCGCTTTCAGCCACCGCTGCTGCCGAGAATGCGCGCTCTGCCTGGGACGGCCGCGTGCTGGCCGGCGAGGAGGGGCTTCGCGAGCTGGTCGCCGGCTCCGGGGCCGACCTCGTCCTCAACGGCATGGTCGGTGCGGCGGGTCTTGGGCCGACCGTCGTCGCGCTCGGGGAGGGGATCGACGTCGCGCTCGCCAACAAGGAGAGCCTGGTGATCGGCGGCGAGCTGACCACGGCCCTGGCCGAGGCGACCGGAGCGAGGCTGTTGCCGGTCGACTCCGAGCACTCGGCGCTGTTCCAGCTGATCGGGGCCGAGCAGCCCGGCGCCGTCGAGCGGCTGGTGCTGACCGCCTCCGGCGGACCGTTCCGCGGCCGCACGGATCTCTCCGGAGTTAGCATCGAGGACGCGCTCGCGCACCCGACCTGGAGGATGGGCGGGCGAATAACGATCGACTCGGCGACCCTGATGAACAAGGGCTTCGAGGCGATCGAGGCCCACCACCTCTTCGGCGTGCCGTACGAGCGGATCGCGGTCGTCGTCCACCCCCAGTCGATCGTCCACTCGCTCGTCGACCTCAACGACGGGGCGACGCTTGCCCACCTCGGCTACCCGGACATGCGGGTGCCGATCTCCTATGCCCTGCACTTCCCTGAGCGGGCCGACGTCGAGGTACCGCGGCTCGACCTGGCATCGGTGGGCGAGCTGAGCTTCGAGCCGCCCGACCTGGAGACCTTCGCCTGCCTGCGCCTGGCGCTCGAGGCGGGCGCAGTGGGGGGGACGGCGCCCTGCGTGCTCAACGCCGCCGACGAGGTCGCCGTCGCCGCCTTCCTCGAAGGCCGGATCGAGTTCACAGCGATCGCGGCGGCGATCGAGCGGGTCCTCGAGGAGATGCCGGCGCAACCGGTGACCCACTTCGACGACCTCTTCGCCTGCGACGAGGAGGCCCGCCGCCGCACCGAAGAGCAGGTCGGGGGGTTGGCGAGGGTATGAGCTGGCTCGTCGTCGTTCTCGGCTTCTCGCTGCTGATCATCCTGCACGAGGCGGGCCACTTCTTCGCCGCCAAGGCGACCGGGATGCGGGTCGAGAAGTTCTTCCTCTTCATGGGCCCGAAGATCGTCTCGGTCAAGCGGGGGGAGACCGAGTACGGCATCGCCGCTCTGCCCATCGGGGGCTACGTGAAGATCAGCGGCATGAATCCGGAGGAGGATCTGCCTCCGGAGGTCGAGCCGCGGGCCTACTACCGCAAGCCGGTCTGGCAACGGATAGTCGTCATCGCCGCCGGTCCAGCGGTGAACATCGCGCTGGCCTTCCTGATCCTCTTCGGCGTCTACTACCTGAACGCCCAGCAGGTCAATCAGACGGTCGGCGAAATCACGGCGGGTGCGCCGGCGGCTGCCGTGCTGAAGAAGGGGGACAGGATCCTCGCCGTCGACGGCAGGTCCTACCCGTCGTTGGATCGAGACGCGCGCTTGAAGCGCTTCGGCGAAGACGTCGCCGCGCACAAGTGCGCCGGCAAGCAGACCGACGGCTGCCGAGCGGCGACCCCGGTCACGCTGACGGTGAAGCGCGACGGGCAGGTGCGAACGATCTCCGTGCGACCGGAATACAAGAGGGAATACGGCCGCGCCTTGATCGGCTTTTCCTATGGGAGCGAACCGGAGGAAATCGGCCTCGGGACCGCCGCCGGCCGCGCCTGGAGCTCCATCTGGCTGGTCACCCACAAGACGGCTTCGATCTTCTCGCGGATCTTCGAATCAGAACAGCGCAAGCAGATCTCGGGGATCGTCGGCATCAGCGACGTGGCCCATCAGACGATCGAGGAAAGCCTGGAAAGGTCCCTGCTGCTGCTGGCCCTGGTCAGCCTTTCGCTCGGCCTGATCAACCTGCTGCCGATCCTGCCCCTCGACGGCGGGCATATTTTCTGGAGCCTGATGGAGAAACTCAGAGGCAGGCCCGTCTCGCTGCGCGTCATGGAGCGCGCCACGGTCGTCGGCATCGTCCTCGTCGTCCTCCTCGTCTTCGTCGGCCTCAGCAACGACATAGGCCGCCTCGGCGGCGAAGGCTTCAACGGCCGCTGATGGAGGTCTCCGCCGCCGCGAGCCGCGCCAGTGGAGGCCCGACCCCCGAGCTCCCGGTACAGAGCCTCTACGAGGGGTTCGCGGCGACGGTCGGCCGGCTGGGGGGAGAGGTCGCGCTGCGCGACGGCGAGGAGACGACGACCTGGTCGGAGCTCGCGGCTCAGGTCGGGCGCATTGCCGGCGGGCTCGCCTCCCTCGGTGTGGGGAAGGGCGACACCGTTGCCCTGATGCTCTCCAACCGCCCCGAGTTCTTCGCCTGCGATCTCGCGGCCGTAGCCCTCGGTGCGGTGCCGTTCTCGATCTACCAGACGTCCTCGCCGGAGCAGATCGCCTACTTCGTCGGCGATGCCGGAGCCCGGGTGGCGATCGTGGAGGCGGAGTACCTCGACCTCTTCGAACGTGCCCGCAAGCAGCTGTCCGGGGTCGAGCACCTGATCGTTCTCGACGCCGAGGGCGGCGACGAGACGCTCGCCGAGCTCGAAGGGCGCGACCCGGACTTCGATACCGCCGGCCCCGGTGGCGCGGTCGGGCCCGACGACCTGCTCACCCTCATCTACACCTCCGGCACGACGGGACCGCCGAAGGGCGTCCAGCTCACCCACCGGAACCTGCTGACGTTGGTCGCCTCGGTGGACGACCTCGTCCCCTTCCCGGAGAGGGGCGGCCGGGTGATCTCCTGGCTGCCCGCCGCACATATCGCCGAGCGGGGCGCCAACTACTACCTTCCGGTGGTCAAGGGGCTCGAGATCACGATCTGCCCCGACTCGCGCGAGATCGTCCAGTTCCTGTCCAAGGCCCGCCCGACCTGGTTCTTCGCCGTGCCGCGTGTCTTCGAGAAGCTGAAAGCGGGCCTCGAGGCGATGGTCGCCGGCCTCCCGGAGGCCCAGCGCAAGCCGATCGAGCGGGGACTGGGGGCGGCGCTGGAAAAGGTCCGGCTCGAGCAGCGCGGCGATGCTGTGGCAGAGGAGGTCCAGGCCGCAGCCGCTTCCGCCGACGAGGAGATGTTCTCCGCGCTGCGCCGTCAGCTGGGCCTCGACGAAGCCGTCGCCGTGAGTGTCGGCGCGGCGCCGACCCCGGTGGAGGTGCTGGAGTTCTTCCACGCGATCGGGATCCCGGTGGGCGAGCTCTGGGGCATGTCCGAGACCTGCGGCGTCGCCACCTGCAACCCACCGGGGCGGATCAAGCTGGGCACCGTGGGACCGCCGATGCCTGGCACCGAGCTGAAGCTGGCCAAGGACGGCGAGGTCCTGGTCCGCAGCGCCGCCTGCATGCCGGGCTACCGCAACATGCCGGAGAAGACTGCGGAGACGATCGACGCTGACGGCTGGCTGCACACCGGCGACATCGGCGAGCTCGACGAGGACGGCTACCTGCGGATCGTCGATCGCAAGAAGGAGCTGATCATCAACGCCGCCGGCAAGAACATGTCGCCGGCCTCGATCGAGTCGAAGCTGAAGTCGGCCAGCCCGCTGATCGGCCAGGTCGCCGCCGTCGGCGACGGCCGCCGCTACAACGTCGCCCTGATCGTGCTCGATCCGGACTACGCGCCGGTCTGGGCGCAGGGCCAGGGGATCGGCGGCGCCGCGCTGGAGAGCCTCGCCGGGCAGGAGGCGGTCAGGGCGGCGATCGAGCAAGCCGTGGCCTCGGCCAACGAGCGCATGGCCCGCGTCGAGCAGATCAAGAAGTTCAAGGTCCTGCCGGCCGAATGGGCGCCGGGAGGCGACGAGCTGACGCCGACGATGAAGCTCAAGCGCAAGCCGATAGAGCGCAAGTACGCCGCTGAGATCGAAGAGCTTTACGGCGACTGAGTGCGCTTGGCCCGCTTGGGCTTCACGAGCGTAAAGGCGTAGCTGGCCGGCGTCGGGTCGGTTGCTCCGCCCGGCACGCGTGACTCGACCCTGAAGACGTGGCGGCCGAGTGGAAGCACCGGGGCGGTGAAGGGCGAGCGGCAGCGCCGGAAGCCGGCGCCGTCGAGCTTGCAGAGGTACAGCGAGCCGGGAACGCTCGAGGTGAAGCGGAAGGTCGGGGTGCGGTCGTGGATCGAGTGACCCGGGCCGCGGCGAATCCGGGTCTGGGGCCGATTCCTGGTCACGGCGGTGGAACCCCCGCCCGGTTCTTCGTTGCCGCCGGCGACAGCCTGCGATGAACAGGCGCGCTCAGAGGGGCTGACGGAATTCGGCCGTGGTCCGGGGAAGACCGCGGTGAAATCGGCGGCGCTGTTGTCATGATCGTCACCCCGCTCGAGCAGCGTCGCGCAGCCGGGTTCGATCGTGCGGCGCAGGGCCATTCCATCCGGAATCCCGGAGGGGGCCGCCGGGGAGCCAGTCGGCGATTTGGCCGTGCCGGCGAAGCTGCCCCAGCTCACGCAGTCGAGCGATTCCCAGCACACAGCCCCGCCGGCGGGACTCAGCAGGCCGGGGGAGAGGCCGGCGTCCGCCATGAAGCCGAATTCGGCCTCGGCTTCTGGGGTCGCTGCAACGAGAGTGCTCTGGCTTGCGCCCCCGCTCACGTCATGCGAGAAGGTCGCGGCGCCCAGGGCGCCACCGGACCCGTCGTAGATGCCGATCTGGTGACCGCCGACGAGGCTCTGCCCGGGGGCCCACATCTGCAACTCCACGTATTCGGAGTCGGGATGGGCGACCGAGCCGGGGTACACCTCGCGGATCATCATCTCGTGGAACGTCGCGAACGCGGGCTGCGCCGCAAGCAGCAGGAGAGCAAAGACCCCGGCCGCGAGAAGGGCTGAGCGGCGGCCGGTCAACGCCGCGAGCCCCGCTGGCGATGATGGTGGCGCCGGCGCCTGTGGCGGCGGTGACGGTGGCGTTTGACGGCCACAGACGCCGCGACCGTTGCGGCGGGCGCGGCGGCCACCGAGACGGGCGGAGACGCGCCTGCCTCAACCGAACCCGCAGGGGAGGACAGCACGACGTTGAACGTGTAGCCCGCCGGGCTCGGGTCGACGTTTTCGCTGCTGTCGATCGCACGCACCTGGAAGGTGTGCCGGCCTTCGCCGAGGCCGGAGTATGAGATTCCGCTGCCCGGGCAGGCGGCGAGGTCGGCGTAGCTCTTCGGCTGGGTGTTGCAGGCGCTGAAGCTCACCTCCGGCGGGGACACGAAGAAGACGGCCATGGCGAAGATCAGCCCGGCCGCCGGCCGCCCAGACGCCTCTCCCCGAATTGCCGAACCCATGCGTTTCTGCATACGGAGCCTCCTTCGGTCGGGTTCAAACCGGATCGAGGAGCCTTCCCGCTACGCTCCGTGCATGGCTTCTAAGCGGCAGATATTCGTCGGCGGGGTGCCGATCGGCGGCGGCGCACCGGTCGCCGTGCAGACGATGACCAAGACCGAGACCGCCAACCTTGCGGCGACGATGGAGCAGATCCGCAAGGTCGCCGACGCGGGCGCCGACATCGTCCGCTGCGCGGTGCCGCGCGACGAGGACGTCGTCGCCCTGAAGACGATCGTCGAGGAATCCCCGATCCCGGTTATCGCCGACATCCACTTCAACCACACGCTGGCGCTGAAGGCGATCGACGCGGGCGCCCACTGCATCCGCCTCAACCCCGGCAACATCGGCGGGCGTGAGAAAGTCGCCGAGGTCGCGGCGAAGGCGACCTTGGCCGGCGTGCCGATGCGGATCGGGGTCAACTCGGGCTCGCTGCCCAAGCACCTGCACGAGCTCGAGCGCGAGGCGCCGGTCGAGGCGCTGGTCGCCGCGGCGGTCGAGTTCGTCGAGCTGATGGAGGGGCTCGACTTCGAAGACTTCAAGGTCTCGATCAAGTCGACCAACGTGCCTGACACGATCGCCGCCAACCGGCTGCTCTCGGAGAAGATCCCCTACCCGCTGCACCTGGGGATCACCGAGGCGGGGACCAAATGGTCGGGGGCGCTGAAATCCTCGGTCGGGCTGGGCACGCTGCTCGCCGACGGGATCGGCGACACGATCCGGATCAGCCTCTCGACCTTTCACGCCGAGGAGGAGGTAAAGGTCGCCTGGGAGATCCTCAAGGCGCTGCAGCTGCGCGAGCGCGGCCCGGTCCTGATCGCCTGCCCGACCTGCGGCCGCCTCCAGTTCGACATGGACTCGGTCGTCGCCGAGATCGAGCAGCGACTTGAAAGCTATGCCGAGCCGGTCGAGGTCGCGGTGCTGGGCTGCGCCGTCAACGGCATCGGCGAGGCCGGCCACGCCGACTTCGGGATAGCGGGAGCCAAGAACGAGGGCCTGATCTACGCCCACGGCAAACCGTTGCGCAAGGTCCCGCAGGCCCAGCTCGTAGACACTCTGTTCGAAGAGATCGACAAGTCGCTCGACCGGGGAGGCGAGGTCGAGTTCGACGAGGCCGAATCGCGCGAGGGCGCCGCATGGCTCGCCAAGATCGAGCGGGAAAACGAGGGCGAACTGACGCCCGAGAAGATCGCCCGCATGGAGCACGAAGCTGCCGAAAAAGGCGAGTCGGACAAAGTCCTCCTCGACGAGCAAGCTTCTCCCACGGCAGGACGTCGGTTTACCAGGGCATAAGCCACCCTCGGGCGGGTGGCACGGCGGCGGGGGTCCCCCATAGCGGAAGACGCGCGAAGCGCGTCTGAGCACATGGGGGAGGGCCGCCGTGACAGGACCCGCCCGCCAGGGGTAAACGTCCTGTCGACCACCGTCCGCCTTACTAGTGGATAGGTTTCCTGCAGTGACGCGACTGAGCCAGACGTTCCTGCCGACGCTGAAGGATCCGCCTTCGGACGCGGAGGCTGTGTCGCACAAGCTGATGGTGCGGGCGGGGCTGGTCCGGCAGCTCGGGGCTGGCTTGTGGACGTATCTGCCCGCCGGTCAGCGGGTGATGCGCAGGGTCGAGGCGATCCTGCGGGAGGAGATGGAGGGGATCGGCGCCCAGGAGATGCTGATGCCGGTTCTGCAGCCGGCGGAGGCCTGGAAGAAGACGGGGCGCTACGCGATCGACGAGCTGTTCAAGCTCGAGGACCGCAAGGGAGCGGAGATGGTGCTGGCGATGACGCACGAGGAGTGCGTCACCTCTCACATCGCCCGCGAGGTGCGCTCCTACCGTGATCTGCCGCTGATGCTGTTCCATGTCCAGACCAAGGAGCGCGACGAGCCCCGTCCCCGCGCCGGCGTCCTGCGCACCCGCGAGTTCACGATGAAGGACGCCTACTCCTTCGACCGCGACGAGGAGGGGCTGGCGCGCTCCTATGAGCTGCAGAGCGGGGCCTACGGGCGGATCTTCGACCGCTGCGGGTTGCGCTGGTACCGGGTCGAGTCAGACGTGGGGATGATGGGCGGCTCCGGCGCCCACGAGTACATGGCGCCCTGCGCCGCAGGTGAGAACGAGGTGGCGCTGGCCCCGGGTTATGCGGCCAACGTCGAGATCGCCTCGGCGGAGCCGCAGCCGGTCGAGCTGCCGGCGCCGCTGGACGCCCCCGAGGAGGTCGATACGCCCGGCTTGACCAAGGTCGAGGAGCTGGCGGGCCGCCTCGGACTCCCGCACGGCGCCTTCGTCAAGACCCTGCCGATCGTCGTCGAGGGTCGCGGAATGGTCCTCGTGCTGCTCCGCGGCGACCACCGGCTCAACGAGATCAAGCTGCGCAACGGGATGAAGACCGACTTTCGCCAGGCGAGCAACGAGGAGATCGAGGCGCAGCTCGGCCCGGTCGGTTACCTCGGCCCGGTCGGCAGCGGTCTGCCGATCATCAAGGACGCCGCGCTGACCGGTGATTCCTACGTCTCCGGCGCCAACAGGCCGAACACCCACCTCCGCGGCATCGACCCCTCGCGCGACTTCGAGGCCTACGAGATGGACGTGCGCGCGGTCGAGGCCGGGGACACCGCCCGCGGCGGCGGCACGATCGAGATCGAGCCCGCGATCGAGATCGGCAACATCTTCCAGCTCGGCAGCCGCTACTCGGAGCCGCTCGGGGCCACCTACCTCGACGAGAGCGGGGTCGAGCGACCTATCGTGATGGGTTCCTACGGGATCGGCCCTGCGCGGATCGTCGCCGCGGCGATCGAGCAGGGCGCCGACGAGCGCGGCATCGTCTGGCCCGCCGCCCTCGCCCCCTGGCAGATTCAGCTCGTCTCCCTCGCCAAGGCCGGTGAGCCCGAGCGCGAGGCGGCCGACGAGCTCTACGCGGCGCTGCGCGAGGGTGGCGTGGAGGTCCTCTACGACGATCGCGACGCCGGCCCGGGGGAGAAGCTGACCGACGCCGAGCTGCTCGGCTGCCCGCTGCGCCTCGTCGTCGGACGGCGCGGCCTCGCCGGAGGAGTCGTCGAGGCGAGCGAGCGAGCCGGCGGCGTCGAGCACCAGCTGCCGGTCGGCGAGGCCGACAGACGGGCGATCGCCCTGCTGCAGGGCGAGGATGGCTGACGCTGCTCCCTTCGGGCGCGGGCGCATCCGCCGGCTCTTCGGCCTCGATCGCAGCGGCCCGCCGCCGCGGCAGACGCGGGAGGGCGAACCGCTCAACCCCTGGACGCTGCCCAACCTGGTCGGCTACCTGCGCCTGGCGGGGCTGCCGGTCTTCCTCTACCTCGCCTTCGAATCGGGCGACGGCCGCAGCGTCGCCTCGGCGACGATCTTCTGGCTGATCGCCGCCGGCGACTACCTCGACGGCTTTCTCGCCCGCGTGACCGGCCAGTACAGCCGCCTCGGGGCGATGCTCGACCCGCTGATCGACCGCCTCACGATCCTCTCCGGCGCGGTCGTCTGCTGGCACTTCGAGCTGCTGCCGCGCTGGGCGCTGGCGCTGCTCGTCGTTCGTGAGCTGGCGATGCTGCTGCTCGCCCAGTACGGGCTGCGGCACGGGGTCGAGATCGCGGTCAACTGGCCGGGCCGGATCTCCGTCTTCCCGATCATGGGCGGGATCTTCTTCGCCCTCGTCTTCGCCGGCTGGGTCCCGGCGGCGCTGCTGGTCGTCGGCGTCGCCCTGGCGATCGTCGCCACCGTTCTCTATGCGCAAACCGGGGTGCGCGCGGTGCGCGACCGAAGGGCGCAAGGCTCCGCCCAGAATCCATAACCTTCAACCTGGAGTTGAACCTTTGGCCGGGCGACCTATAATTGCCCCCCGCGGCCAACGGAGGCGAAGGTCTCCCGATCAAGGAGCAAGATGGAGGACACCTTTCCCGATCTCGGTTCGCTCAGCGACGAAGAGCTGAAAGACCTGATCGACAAGCTCACCACCGAGGAGAACGAGATCTCCTACAAACGCCGGGTCCTGCACGGCAAGATCGACATCCTGCGCGCCGAGCTGGTCAACCGGCTGCGCCACAAGCACGAAAGCGGCGACTCGCTGATCTCGGGCGACGACGTCGCCCAGCTGACCGACATCCTCGCCGGCAAGGCGCAGAGCGCGCCCGAGGACGACACCGCCGCCTGAGGCTGGAGCAGACCCGATGGCCACCCACTGTCCGGAGTGCGGCTTCGTCAACCCCGAGGGCGCCAACTACTGCCAGAAGTGCGGCGCCTACCTCGGCGGGCCCAAGGACGGCGAGGACGAGCCGACGACGATGACCTACACCGTCGACGACACCGGTGAGATGCAGCCGATCGACATCGACGAGGTGCTCGCGGAGAACGGCGCGGCGCTGGTCATCCGCTCCGGCGGCGGCCGGGCGGGGGAGAGCTTCACCGTCACCGAGGACCGGGTCAGCATCGGCCGCAGCCCCGACGCCGGGGTCTTCCTCGACGACGTCACCGTTTCCCGCAACCACGCGCTGCTGGTGCGTCGTCGCGACGGCTTCTACATCGACGACCTCGGCTCGCTCAACGGCACCTACGTCAACCGGCGCCGGATCGAGTCCCACCGCCTTGCCGACGGCGACGAGATCCAGGTCGGCAAGTACAAGCTGAGCTATCTGGAGAAGTAGAGGCGATCGTGGCCGTATCCGAGCAGCAGGTCCGCCAGCGCGACTCGCGCCCCCGCAAGGCGCTGACGATCGGCGCGGTCTGCAAGATCCTCGAGAACGAGTTCGACGACATCTCGATCTCCAAGATCCGCTACCTCGAGGACCAGAAGCTGCTCACCCCGCGCCGCACGCAGGGCGGCTACCGCCTCTACAGCCAGTCCGACGTCGAGCGCCTGCGCACGATCCTGCGCCTGCAGCGTGACGAGTTCCTGCCGCTGCGGGTGATCCGCCAGGAGCTCGCCGCCGGCGGCGACATCGACCTCGGTAGCGGCAGCGGCAGCGGCGACCGCCGCCCGACCGCCGGCACGGTGCGCCGGGCGATCCTGGTCAACACCTCGAGCGCCTACCTGACGCTGGAGGAGGTGATCGAGGAGACCGGCGCCCGCTCCGAGCTGATCGCCGAGCTGGAGAACTTCGGCATCGTCCAGCCCGAGAAGCGCGACGGCAGGACCGTCTACGACGAGACCGACCGCGAGATCGTCCGCGCCGCCAACGAGCTCTCCCGGGTCGGCGTCGGCGCCCGCAACCTGCGCGTCTTCCGCTCCTCCGCCGATCGCGAGGCCAACCTGCTCGAAGCGCTGCTCGGACCCTCGCTGCGCTCGCGCAATCCGGAGCGCCGCAAGGAGGCGCTGGAGAGCCTCGAGAGCCTGGCGGCGACCGTCAGCCACCTCAAGCACCTGCTCCTCGTTCGAGATCTCCGGCGCCTCGCTGGAGACTGAGCGGCCCGGCACCGTGCCCCGCGTGACTCGCCGCCGGACGATCGCGGCTCCCGTGGACGAGGTCTGGGAGCTGGTCTCCGACCCCTACAGCCTGCCGCGCTGGTGGCCGCGCACCAGCCGCGTGGAGAGCGTCGACCGCAAGCCCGAGGGCAAGCGCAGCCAGTGGACCAAGGTTCTCGAGACGGCCGAGGGGCGCGGGGTGCGGGCCGACTACCGCTGCCTCAGCTCGGCCGAGGGCGAGCGCTACGTCTGGGAGCAGCAGCTCGCCGGCAGCCCCTTCGAACGGCACCTGCGCAGCTCGGTGGTCGAGATCGGCCTGCAGGCCGGCGAGGGGGGGACCGTGGTCAGCCTCAGCTCCGAGCAGAAGCTGCGCGGGATGTCGCGGCTCGGCTCGCCGATGATGCGCGGCGGCCAGGGCAAGATTCTCGACGCGGCCCTGGATGGCCTCGAAGCCGCGCTTGGAGGCTCGCGGTGATGGTGCGACTCCTCCCGGTAGGGCTTCCACTTAACTTTTTCGACGGGGGGCGGTCGAGCCGGCGCCCGGAAGGCATCCGTCGAAAAAGTACAAGACGTTTCAGCCCTACCGGGAGGAGTCGATGAGCCATCCACGGCGAGACTCCAAGTGGTGGGGGTGGGGCGATCCCGCTGTCGCGCCAGAGCTGGACAGCGAGGCGCTGGGGGTGTTGCGGGAGCGGGTGGGGGAGCTGGAGGCGTGGCCGCTGGCTGCGGAGCTGGAGCGGTTCGAGCTGCCCGAGGCCGAGTCGTTGCCTCAGAGCTTGATCGACGCGGTGGGGGAGACGAGCGTCTTCACCGGGATCGAGGACCGGGTGCGGCATGCGACTGGATGCGGCTACGCCGATCTGGCGCGGCTGCGGGGAGGGCGGTTGGACGGGGCGCCCGATGCCGTTCTGCTGCCGTCCGATGCCGATGCGGTGAAGCGGGCGCTGGAGATCTGTGCCGCCGAGGGAATCGCCGTCGTCCCCTTTGGCGGCGGCACCAGCGTCGTCGGCGGGGTCGCGCCGCTGCGCGGGCCGCACTCGCGCCTGGTCAGCCTCGACCTGGCCCGCCTGCGCGACGTCGAGGTCGACCCGCGCTCGCTCACGGCCCGCCTCGGCGCGGGCCTGCGCGGCCCCGAGGCCGAAACCGCGCTCAACGCCGAGGGCGTCGTCCTCGGCCACTTCCCGCAGTCGTTCGAGTACGCGACGATCGGCGGGTTTGCGGCGACGCGGTCGGCCGGACAGGCTTCGAGCGGCTACGGCCGCTTCGACTCGCTGGTCAGCTCCGTGCGCCTGGTCGCGCCGGCGGGCGACCTGCGCACGCTGGCGACTCCCCACACGGCCGCCGGTCCGTCGCTGCGCGAGCTCGTGGTCGGCTCGGAGGGCGCCTTCGGGGTCATTCCGGACGTGACGGTGCGGGTCCGCCCGCAGCCGCGCCGGCGCCGCTACGAGGCCTGGATCGCGGAGAGCTTCGAGGCCGGCGCGGAGATCGTGCGGGCGCTCGCCCAGGGCCCCGGCCTGCCCGACATGATCCGCGTCTCCGACGAGGAGGAGACCGAGGTCTCGCTGGCCCTCTCCGGACCGCGCGGGCTCGCCGGAACCCTCTTCGGCAGCTACCTCGGCCTGCGCGGCAGGCGCGGCGGCTGCCTGGTCGTCGTCGGCTTCGAGGGCGACGAGGAGTCCGTCGCCCGCCGCCGCGCCCTCGCGGTGCGCGCGCTGCGTCGCGGCGGCGCCGCCTACCTCGGCCAAGCTGCGGGCCGCTCATGGGAGCACGGGCGCTACCAGGGGCCCTACCTGCGCGACACGCTGATGGGAATGGGGGCGATGGTGGAGACGCTCGAGACCTCGCACACCTGGTCACGGCTGCACGAGCTTCACGCGGCCGTGGCTGCCGCGATCCGAGGAGCGCTCGACGCCCAGGGGACCCCGGGATTGGCCTTCTGCCATCTCTCGCACGCTTACGCCGACGGGGCCTCGCTCTACTTCACCTTCATCTCGCGCTCGCGGCGGGGCGAGGAGATCGAGCAGTGGAGAGCCGTCAAGCGCGCCGCCTCGGAGGCGATCGTCGCAACCGGCGGCACGATCACCCACCATCATGCCGTCGGCCGCGACCACGCCCCCTACATGAAGGCCGAGATCGGCAAATCCGGACTCGATGTTCTGCAAGCCGTGAAGCAACAGCTGGACCCCGCAGAAATCATGAACCCGGGCAAGCTACTCGCAGGCCGGTCCCGGTGGGGCTGAAACGTCTTGTACTTTTTCGCAGACGCCTCCGGGCGTCAGCCCGACCGCACCTCACCGAAAAGTTAAGTGGAAGCCCTACCGGGACCGGCCTTCTCGCGCGATCGGACCCGTGATTTCGCCCGTCAGCACCGTTTCGCCGGTGTAACGAGGAAGACCCTTTTCCTTCTTCGCCCGCGCGACCTCGGCCTGGTAGGCGGCGTCGTCGGCGCGCGAGACGTGGATCTGGTCGAAGGCGCCGCTGGCGACGTAGGCGAGCAGTTCGGCCGGGATCGGGAAGCGGGCGCCGAGGCGTCCGGATTCGTCGACGGGGACGCTGCCGACCCGCAGCGAGAGTTTCGGCGAGCGGTAGAGCCAGACGATGTAGGACTGGCCCTTGGCGGTCGGCTGCAAACCTTCGCCGGTCACCTGCAGGACGATTTCCTTCTTGCCGAGGCGGCCGAAGATCGCGCGGCCGCTGGCGTCGCTGCCATCGGCGGGTTCCAGCACGGCCTGCGTCAGCTTGCCGCTTTCGGCCGCGGCGGCTCCGGCTCCGTTCGCGGACGCTTCGGAAGTGCTGGAGCTGGAGTCGGACCCGCTGCCGAGGATCGCGATCGCGCCCAGGATCACGGCGACGATTCCAAGCGCGCCGCCGGCCAAGAGTACGAGCCGGCGGCGCTCCGCGGGCAAGGTCGGCCGTGACGGCCGGCTCGCCGGCGTCCCGGCCTGAGCGTTCGACCTGGCGGGCGCCGGGGGCGGAGCCGGCGGGGCGGGCTCGGGCGCCTTTTCAGGCTCTGGCGGGGGGGTCGGCTCCACAGGCTCCTCAGCCCTGGCCGGGGGCGGAGGAGGGAGAGGCGGTGGCGGCTCACCGGCCGCCTGCATCGCCGCCAGCGCATCCTTGACTTCGGCTCGGACCTGCTCGACGCTGAGGCCCTTCAGCGCGGCGATGTCCTCGTAGCCCTCCTCGCGCTGCGCGAGCAGGCGGAGCAGGGCCCTCTGGTCTTCGCTCAGTCCCATCCCGGCCGCAAGACTATGGGACGCGCTTTAAGCACACATGTAGGAGGGGGTAGGGTCCGTCCCGATGTCAGACGATCCCCGCGGCCTGCTCTCCCATTTCGACGCCCTGATCGGAACCGAATGGCTCGGCGACGACCCCGAGGGCGCCCGGGCGCGGATCCCGATTCGCGACGACCTGCGCCAGCCGGTCGGGCTGATGCACGGGGGGGTGATGTCGAGCCTGGTCGAGAGCGTCTGCTCGCGCGCCACCGCGCTCGCCGTGCTCGACGACGGCATGGCGGCAATGGGCCAGTCGATCGGCGTCAGCTTCATCCGCCCGATCACGAGCGGCCACGCCGAAGTCAGGGCGCAGGCGCGCCACCGCGGCCGAACCACCTGGGTCTGGGACGCCGAAGTCCTCGACGCCGAGGGAAAACTCTGCGCCTTGGCGCAGATGACCGTCGCCGTCAGGCCTATCCCCCGAAGCGGTTCGTGATCGGCAACCGCCGGTCCCTGCCGAACGCCTTCGGCGTGATGCGGATTCCCGGCGCCGCCTGGCGGCGCTTGTACTCGGAGCGGTCGACCATTCGCACCACCTCGTCGACCACGTCGGCGGGCATCCCCGCCGCGACCATCTCCTCGCGGCCCCGGTCGCGCTCGACGTAGGCCTCGAGCACCCGGTCGAGCAGCTCATACGGCGGCAGCGTGTCGCTGTCGAGCTGCTCGGGGCGCAGCTCGGCCGACGGCGCCCGCTCGAGCACCGAGGCTGGAACGAGCTCCTCGCCGGCGAGCTCGTTGCGGTGGCGCACGAGCTCGTACACCAGCGTCTTCGGCACATCCTTGATCGCGGCGAACCCGCCTGCCATGTCGCCGTAGAGAGTCGCGTAGCCGACCGACATCTCGCTCTTGTTGCCGGTGGTCAGGACCAGCCAGCCGTGCTCGTTGGAAAGCGCCATCATCATGTTGCCGCGGATCCTTGCCTGGATGTTCTCGGCGGCCAGGTCGGGCTCGGAAGCTCGCGTCGGGTCACGGGGAAGCGGCTCCTCGTCCGTCCGCCGGCTGGCGCCGTTGCCGATCAGAGCAGCGCCGAGAGAGTCCTCGTAGGCGCCCATCGTCGCCCCGATCGGGATCTCGATCGCCTCGACGCCGAGGTTGGCGGCGATCGCCCTGGCGTCCGCCTGGGTCTCGGCGCTGGAGTGGGGCGAGGGCATGACCACGCAGCTGACGCTCTCGGGCCCGATCGCGTCGGCGGCGAGCAGCGCCACCAGGGCCGAGTCGATTCCGCCCGAGAGCGCGATGCCGACGTGGCGGAAGCCGTTCTTGACGACGTAGTCGCGCAGGCCGAGAACCAGCGCCTCGTAGACCTCGGCAGCGTCGGAGAGGGGCTGGGCGAGCCGGCCCCGGCCGCCCGACGGGACCTCGCAGATCAGCAGCTCCTCCTCGAACTGGGCGGCGCGGGCGATCACCTCGCCGCGCGGGTCGACGACGAAGCTCTGACCGTCGAAGACCAGCTCGTCCTGGCCGCCGACGAGGTTGCAGAAGGCCAGGTGGGCGCCGTAGGCGCGGGCGCGGGCGGCGAACATCGTCTCCCGCTCGCGACCCTTGCCGCGGTGGTAGGGCGAGCCGGACGGGTTGGCGATCAGCACGGCGCCCTCCGCCGCCTCGCTCGACGCCGGCGGGCCCTCCTCCCAGACGTCCTCGCATACGGTCAAACCGACCTCGACGCCGGCGACCTCGATCGTCATCGGCACGGTCCCGGGAACGAAGTAGCGCTGCTCGTCGAAGACGGCGTAGTTCGGCAGCCTGTTCTTGCGGTAGACCGCCCGCACCTCGCCGCCGGCGAGGACGGCGAGCGCGTTGTGCGCGTGGCGGTGGTCGCCGCCGCCGGCGACCGGCTCGGCAAAGCCGACAAGCGAGGTCATCTCGCCGCTCTCGCGGGCGAGCTCGTCGATCGCGGCGCGGTTGGCCGCGACGAAATGCCGCTTCAGGTAGAGGTCCTCCGCCGGGTAGCCGGGCAGGCAGAGCTCCGGGAAGATCGCCAGCTCGGCGCCCCCGGCGTCGGCCCGGTGCATCCACTCGGCGATCTTGGCCACGTTTCCGTCGAGGTCGCCGACCGTCGGGTCGATCTGGGCGAGAGCTATGCGCAAGCGCCCCTACTTGACCGAGACTGCGCCGTTTCGCGCCCGCCCGCCGGGCCGGGCGACGTCGCGCTCGGGCGGGGCGGTGGCGACCGCTTCGGCGATCGCGCCTTCGAGGTCCAGGCCGAAGCTGTCGAGATCGGCCATCGCGTCGTAGTCGCCGACCAGGCCGAAGTCGATCTTGCCGTCGTAGGACATGATCCCGACGCAGAGCGCCTGCCGGCGGGCGAGCGGGACGAGCGGGAAGATCGAGCTCATCCGGCGACCCATCAGGTAGAGCGGAAACTGCGGGCCGGGGACGTTGGTGACGACGAGGTTGAAGAAGCGCTGGGCGGGCTGCAGGCGGGCGGCCTGGGAGGCGATCGTCGGCGGCGCGAAGTCGGTCAGCTTGGTCAGCAGCTCGGCGCCGACCGCCTGGCCCGAGCCCTTGAGGTCTCCCATCGTCTCCGTCACCAGCCGCAGGCGCTCGACCGGGTCCCGTGACCAGACCGGCAGCGGCGCCATCATCGCCGAGATGCGGTTGCCGAGCGCGCCGTGCTCTTCGTCGGCGCGGACGCTGACCGGCACCATCGCGCGCATCTCCAGCTCGTCGGTGTCGTGGCCGCGGGCACGCAGGTAGTTGCCGAGCGCGCCGGCGACGACGGAGAGGACGACGTCGTTGACCGTCCCGCCGTGGGCGTTCTTGACCCGCTTGAAGTCACCGAGGTCGCCACGGACGAAGGCGAGGCGCCGGTGCGGTCCGATCTCGACGTTGAACGGCGTGCTCGGCGCCGCGGCGGCCCCCTCGAGGAACCTGCCGGTGTCGATCAGCCCGCGCAGCACCTGGCGCGGCCCCCGCAGGGCCGCCCTGGCTCCGCGGGCGATCTCACGCGGGCTCGTCACCCGCTCGTGCAGGGCATCGACGAGCAGGTCGAGGCCGGTCGGCTCCGGCCGGGGCGCCCACTTGGGCGGTCGCACGGGGGGATGATCTGGTTCCTCTTCCAGATCGAAGAGGACCGTGGTTATGTCGACGCCGGAGACGCCGTCGACCAGCGCGTGATGGCTCTTGCCGACGACCGCGAAGCGGTCGTCGTCGAGCCCCTCGACCAGCCACAGCTCCCAGAGCGGCTTGGTGCGGTCGAGCTGCTGGGAGAAGATCCGCGCGGCGAGGTTGCGCAGCTGCTCTTCGGAGCCCGGCGCGGGCAGCGCCGTGCGGCGCACGTGGTAGTCGAGGTTCAGGAATGGATCGTCGACCCAGACCGGCCGACCCTGGTCGAAAGGGACGAAGCGCAGCTTCTGGCGGAAGCGGGGGACGAGGTGCAGGCGCGACTCGATCTGGTCGCGGAACTCCTCGTGCGTCGGCGCCTGTCCCTCGAAGAGGATCGTCGAGGCGACGTGCATGTGGGCGCCGGCGCGCTCCATATGGAGGAAGGATGCGTCGAGTCCGGTCAGGCGGTCGCCGTTCATCAGGTCAATCTTCGCATGGAGGGGCTATCCCGGTAGGGGTTCCACTTAACTTTTTCGATGAGGCGCGATCGGGCTGTCGCCCGAGGGGCCACACCGAAAAAGTACAAGACGTTCCACCCCTACCGGGATAGCCCCTCAACCAGCGATTCCCAGCTGCATCTGGGGCTCCGACCCAACGGCCGTCTCCTCGTGCGAGAAGCCGGCGACCCTGACACCCAGGAGGCGGACGGGGCGGGGTGGGGCGTAGGCGCGCAAGAGGTCGAGTGCCACCGGGACGACCACGTCGGGGTCGTTGGTCGGGGCCTCGACGGTCTGGGAGCGGCTGGCGTTGGTCCAATCGTCGAGCCGGACCTTGATCCCGATGGTGCGGCCTTCGAGGTCGCGCACCCGCAGGCGCCGGCAGAGCTCCCTGGCGAGCGAGGCGACGTGGCCCGCCATCTCCTCCCGGTCGGCGACGTCGACGTCGAAGGTGATCTCGGTCGACTGCGACTTCGTCTCCCGCTCGACCGCGATCGGCGTCTCGTCTTCGAATCGCGCCCGTGCTGGCAGCCAGCGGCCCATGCGCGGCCCGAAGGCGCGCTCCAGCGCGGTCGGGTCATAAGCACGCAGCTCGGCGAGCGTGCGGATGCCCATCTTCTCCAGCTTGAGGACGGTTTTCGGGCCGATACCCGGAACCAGACCCGGAGGATCGCCGGCGAACCGCTCCAGCGCTTCGGCCCGCGAGAGCACGACCAGGCCGGCGGGCTTGCCCAGCTCGCTGACGACCTTTGCCAGCAGGCGGTTCTCGGAGATGCCGACCGAGCAGGTCAAGCCCAGCTCCTCGCGGATCTCGGTGGCGATCCGCCGCATCGTCGCCTTCGGCGCGAAGAGCCCGGTCAGGTCGAGGTAGGCCTCGTCGAGCCCGACGACCTCGACGGTCTCGACGTTTGCGCGCAGGATCGCCATCACCTGACCGGAGGCCTCGCGGTAGGCGCCGAAATCGGGCCGCAGGTAGACGGCCTCGGGCAGCCGCCGCCGCGCGACCGCCGCCGGCATCGCCGAGTGGATCCCGGCCAGCTTGCGCGCCTCATAGCTGGCGGTGGTCACAACCGCCCGCGGCCCCGACCCACAGACGACGACGGGCTTCCCCTTCAACTCCGGCCGCCGCCGCAGCTCCACAGACGCATAGAACGCGTCCATATCCAGATGTGCGATCGTCCGCGTTTCGGGCACACGTCGATGGTAGGACCGCCCCGGGACGCAAAACAAACAACCGAGGGGGCCCCGGGTGAGGGCGAGAAGCTTCAGCGACTCGCTGCGCGAAGGTCCTTGACCTCGCAGGGCAGTTCCTCGGCCCGATCGACGATCTCCGGGTCTCCGGTCAGGAGGACGGCGCCCTCGCTTGCCGCAAGGGCGGCGGCAAAGCAATCCGCAAGCGCCATCGGGTGCTCCGCCTTGAGATCTGCGGCGGCTCGCATCGCCGATACACCGGGTAGATGCTCGGTGACTCGAGAGCGTAGGTCATCCAAGACACGATCCGCTTCTTTTTTGCCATGGTCCCGCGCAGTTCGATAGTGGACCTCGACGAGATTGATCCAGCTCATTGCCGGGCGTTCGCGATCGAGGGCATCGGCGACCATGCCCGCGGCAGGCTCGTCACCGTCGAGCAGCGACAGGACGGGCCAGGAGTCCAGGCAGAAGGGCACGTTTAGCGCGGCTCGCGCCCGCGATCCTCGAGCAACCGCGCCGCCATGCCGCTGCCGGCGAAACGTCCCCGTAGGGTCAAGGCTCGATCCGTGCGCCGCACGATGATGCCATCGTCAACCGGCTCGAAAGAGACATCCGCGCCGGGGCCGAGGCCGGCCTGCTCTCGAAGATCCTTGGGGATCACAACTTGGCCCTTTGCACCCATTCTCTGAGTCATACGGTCTAAGTATAACGACGAGGCATCGAAGCCGGCGCGGTTCCGCGGAACCGCCTTGCGGGTAGCATCGGCCCATGTCCGACGTCAGCCACACGAAGATCGACGAGATGGAGGCGATCGACGGTTTCTTCGAGGGCATCAAGTTCCACAAAGCCGCAGCCGGGCTTGGCGTCAGCTCCTTTGGCATCTCGGTGATCGACCTCGCTCCGGGGCGAATGACTACCCCGAGCACGCCAGGCCCCGAGGGCATCCGCCTGCTCGTCATCGGCGCCACCCCCGGTGAGCCCTACGCAACCGGCGGCACGCTCTAACCAGCCTAGAATCCGACCGTGGCTTCACCCGAGGCGAAGAACCTGGAGGCGATCTCCAAGGCGATCGACCAGCACAACCGCAATTGCCCGTTCCCGGCAGCGGAGGTGCGGATGAACCCGTTCGAGGTCGAACGGCTGGGCTGGGAGGAGATACGCGGGCTGCCGGTCGTACCGGATTCAGCGATCGGCACGGGACGCTTCCGCATCGTCTGCTCGCAGGAGCTCGACGACGCCGGGCTCGAGGAGACCGAGGCGATCGGCCGCGAGCTCGAGACCGTCGCCCCGGCACGGAATTAGGCGCGTCTCGCCTGCGATGCGGGTTGGGGCTCACAGAGCAGTTTCGCTCATTGTATTATGCTCAAATATTTCTGCTCATTGGCAGGGGCTTTCAAGGAGATCCAAGTGAAACTCAAGAACACAGCCCTTGTTATCGGCCTGGCCCTCGTCGGCGCCGCCCTGACGGCGCCTGCCGGCGCAGGCGCGGTAGAGCTCTGGTGGTTCGACCACGACCAGGGCCGCTTTCCGACCACGACAAATCCCAAGAACGTCGAACCGAGTCTCGAATTCATCGTAATCAAGGACAAAAACGGGAAGGAATACGGGCCCTGCGAAAAACAAGGCCTCAAGCTCGGCGGCCAGCTCTCTAACAAACTCGGCGGCATGGGGGAGGGAAGCATCACCAAAGTCGTCGAAAACAAAGTCAAAGAATGCCCGGCGACGGCTACGGAATGCAAAGTAGTCAAACTCGAACCCCTCATCAGCACTCCCTGGAGTCTGACACTGCAGTCGACGTCGAAGGTTTTGATCACCAACTTCAGCATCACACTCGAACTGTCCGGAAAATGCACCGGCAGCGGCCTGCCGGGCAATGAGGTGACGATCAGCGGAACTGTCGACGAAAAAAAAACGACCTTCGTGCCCTTCAACGGGGAAAACTTCCCGGAAATCGTCTTCGAAGAAGCCCAGGTCGGAACGAGCGGCATCTATCTCAAAGGCTCGATCCCCTTCGGCACAGAGCTCACAGCCCTCAAAGAACCGAAAGCGTTCTCGACCGAGACCGAAGCAGCCAAGATCGACGCCAACCAGACGGCCTCGGTGGTCTTCACGCGCGCGGGCAAATCGATCACCTGTGAAGAATCCCAGCTCAGCGCGACAGTGAAAAACGGCGCCACGGAAGCCACAGTCACGCCGACGTACAGCAAATGCTCAACGATCCTCGGGCCGGCGACAATCAAGATGAACGGCTGCGATTATCTGCTCCACCTCAAATCCGAACTCGTCGAAGGCGAAACCTATACCTACACCGCGCCGACCGACCTCAAATGCCCGGCCGGCAAAGTGGTCGAAGCCGAAGTCTTCTCGAGCAGCGCCAACCACACCGCGGGGATCGCCACCTGTCGGTACACCGTGAGCGAAGCGGGCAACAACGAACTGGGGACCGTCAAGCTGACAAACAAGGCGGTCAATGCCGAACATGCGAAGGCGTGGATGGAATCCGACTTCGAAATCAAAGAAATCGAATCCAAACGCGTACTTGGCGGGGAATTCCTCTGTGGGCCGGAAAAAGAAACCGCGGAAACGCTCAAAGGCACCTATGCGGTTACGGGGACAACCGACACCGGCGCCAAAGAAGAGGCGATCCAGGGCATCGCGGTCTTCCCGGGCTGACATCGCGGGACGTTTGGCGTCAGGTGGAACGACCGGCGTCTCGCGGCCGGGCCGGGCAACCCCGGCCCGGCCGCGCCTCTGGCCGTATCTCGTCTTCAGACGCTGTTCCAGAAGTCGAGGCCACTTTCGCCCAGCAGGCGTTGGGCTTCGATGTTGAGCTGGGTCAGTTCGCCGGTCCAGATCAGGATGCCCATAGCGATCAGGATCACGCCGCCGGTGGCGACTATCGCCTGGTAGTGGCGCTTGACCACGGCGAAGGCGGTGGTCATACGGGAGAAGGCGAGCGCGGTGAGGATGAAGGGGATCGCCAGGCCCGCCGAGTAGACCGCGAGGAGGAAGGCGCCGTGCGCGGCCGAGCCGGAGATCGAGGCGGCGGAGAGGATCGCGCCGAGGGTGGGGCCGATGCAGGGGGTCCAGGCGATCGCGAAAGCGGCGCCGGCGACGAGCGGGCCGCCCTTGCCGGCCCGCTCGAGCAGCGCGTCCACGTGCCACTCCTTGTTCAGTCGGGTTACGAACAACGAGGCGACGAAGAGCACGCCCATGGCGATGATCAGCGC
>Ga0157375_10000351_pt1 | contig 41691 bp, 29 predicted proteins | sample M35metaG_FD_115311 | JGI IMG/M metagenome (GOLD analysis project Ga0157375, IMG submission 115311) | Miscanthus rhizosphere microbial communities from Kellogg Biological Station, Michigan, USA - M3-5 metaG | ecosystem: Host-associated > Plants > Roots > Rhizosphere > Soil | place: USA: Michigan...
CGTCGGTTCGAGTCGAGCGCTCGACTTGAAGATCGTCTTGCGGTCGCCGGCCCCGTCGGAGCGTGTCGTGTGAACCGTGTAGTCCGCGGACCCCGTCTGACGCACGTAGAGGATCCGCGAGCCGTCGGGAGACCAGACGGGCGCGAGAATGATCTGCCCCTCGGTCGTCAGCCTCGTCTTGACGCCGCGCTCGAGCTCGTAGATCCAGATGTCGTTGTTGGGATCCCCGACGACCACCGACGCGCGCTTGCCGTCGGGTGAGAGCTTCGGCGCGTAGGCATCGCTGTTTTCTCCGATCTCCTTGAGGTGCTTGCCCGCCAGGTCGAACCACGTCAGCTGACCGCCGCCCCCGGGTTGCGCGAGCTCGTACGCCAGAAGGCCGGTCTGGGAGACCGTGAAGTTGCCGTGCCAGGTGCGCGTGTCCAGCTGGACGTCTCCGGCGATGAGCGCCGGCTGGCCGGAGAGAGTCTGCCTCGCGGCGTCGAAGGGCTGGGCCATGAGGTTCGCTTCGCGCACGAACAGCAGGACACCCGAGGCATAGACGGCGCTGCCGAAGTTCGGAAGGATCCTGCGGTTCTCCTTGCCATCGATCGACACGGCGTAGATGCCGGAGTCGGGGGAGTGCGGGCTCTCGTGGCTGCCGGCCGTGTAGAGGAGGTGGCGCCCGTCCGGAAGAAACAGCGGCCAGCGGTGAGTGGTGTGGAGCTTCGCGTCCAGCCTGGTCAGAGGCGCCGGGATCCCGCCTCCGGAGTCGACCCGAACGAGGCCGGAGCGGACGTCGGGCGCGAAGACGATGACGCCCTGTGCGCTCCACGTCCCCCCGCGGGGATTGGGCGCGTCGCAGACCACCTGCGCGGGTCCGCCGGAGATCTCCATGGTCTTCAGCTTGCCGTCCGCGAAGAAGCCGAGGGAGCGACTGTCCGGAGACCAGAACGGGTAGCGTCCGCCCTCCGTTCCCTTCACGGGCGCCACCGCGCCGGTCCGCAGCGATTGCAGCCAGAGCTTGTCGCCCGTTCCGAACACGAGGCGCGATCCGTCGGGGGAGAGCTCCAGCGGTCCGGCGTCGTCGCCCTCGAAGCGGAAGGGAACTCCTTCGGGAGCGACGAGCGAAGAGTGAATCGCGACGCGAGGGTCGATCCGGGGCCGGAGCAGGAGCCCGGCGAGGAGACCGGCGAGCAAGAGAAGGGCGGCCGCGATCCAGGGGCGGACACGGCGGGATCGCGTCGGCGCCGCGGCCGGAGCGGCGGCGACGGAGAGGGACGACTCGGAGCCCTCGCCGACCCAGCGCAGCTGCCTCGCGACGTCGGCGGACGACTGCCAGCGGTCCTCGGGGTCCTTCGCGAGGCAGGTCCGGACGGTTCGGTCGAGCACCGCCGGCGTCATCGGCTGGACCTGCGCGAGGGACGGGGGCTCGTCGCGAAGGATCGAGGAGATGAGCGAGGCCTGACTCGTCCCCGTGAAGGCCTTTCGTCCCGTGACCATCTCGTAGATCACCGCCCCCAGGGCGAAGATGTCCGATCGCGCGTCGGCGTCCTTGCCCTCGAGCTGCTCGGGCGCCATGTACTGGAAGGTGCCGAGGATCGCGCCCTCCTGCGTCAGGTTCTGCTGGGTCGGGAGCGCCGTCAGGCTCGACTGGGCGGGCGCCGGCGCCATCGCCTTCGCGAGCCCGAAGTCGAGCAGCTTCACTCCCGTCTTCGTCAGCATCACGTTGCCGGGCTTCAGGTCGCGATGAACGATGCCCTGCCGGTGCGCCTTCTCGAGGGCTTCGGCGATCTGGACTCCGTAGCGCACCGTCTGCTCGAGCGGGAGAGGACCCCTCGCGAGACGCTCCGAAAGGGTCTCGCCCTCGAGGTACTCCATGACGAGGTAGTCCGTGTCCCCGTCGCGTCCGACGTCGTAGAGCGCGCAGACGTGAGGATGCGAGAGCTGGGAGATCGTCCGCGCCTCGCGCTCGAAGCGCTGGCGCACCTCGGGAGATGCCGAGAGATGCCGCGAGAGGACCTTGACGGCGACCGTCCGGTCGAGACGCGTGTCTCGCGCCCGATAGACCTCGCCCATCCCGCCGGCGCCGATCGCGGAGAGGATCTCGTAGGGACCGAGCCTGCTGCCGACGGCGGGGCTCACGTCAACTCACTGACGGCGAATGGAAAACTCAACGACGGGAGATTATCCGCCATGTCTGCGAAACGACGCGGGAGGCGGGAACCGGCGCCGCGCGCCGTCTCCCGCCTCCCCGTTCCCGATCCCCCCGAGGCGCGAGGACCCTCTCATCGCCTCGGAACGCATCGCCTCGGTTTAGTCGAGCTGCGTGTGTCCGAGACTCAGTCGAGCTGCATGTCGAAAACGTCGACATCCGCCCTCGCGGTGCCCGGCTCCACGGCGTTCGTCGCCGTGGCATGAGCGGACGTCACGGGGACGGCCGCCTTCGCTTGCTCTCGCGCCGTGCCGAAGACCGACAGGACGCCGGCCAGGACCAGAGCCCCCGCCACCAACAGCCACCCGCTCTTCGTTCCCCTCGTTCTCTCCATGACCTTCCTCCTTGGCGAGGAATCAGAGAGGGCAAGGCGCGGGCCAGAGCGTGCGCGGAGGAGCCGCCCGTCGGCGCCCTCTCGTCTCAGAGAGTTGCGTGGCCCGTGCGCGGCGTCACAGGCGCCGCGCGTCCATTTTCCGGGCGCAGAATCGCGATTCTGGACAGCCGAAGGACCGCGCGCTACGCGCGCGTGACCGGGATGCGGTGGCGCTGGATCCTCTGGTACAGGGAGCTGCGCGAGATCCCCAGACGCTGCGCGGCGCGGCCGACGTTGCCGCGCTCCTCCCCGAGCGTGCGCTCGATGAGCGAGCGCTCCGCGTCCTTCAGCGTCGTGCCCGCGGCCGGGGACGCCGGCGATACCGCCGAATCGCTCGGCGCGAGAGCCGTCGGGTCGAACCCGAGATCGTCGGCCTCGAGGGTCGCCGCGGAGCTCAGGAGCACGGCGCGCTCGAGCACGTTGCGCAGCTCGCGGATGTTTCCGGGCCATGAGTGGGCTCGCAGGCGGCGCAGGGCGGAGGAGGAGAGGATCGGCGGCCGGCGGCCGAGCTCTCCCGCGATCCGACGAAGGAAGTGCTCGGCGAGCGAAGGCAGGTCCTCGGTCCGATCGCGCACCGGCGGGAGCCGCAGCGGAATCGTGCTGATCCGGTAGTAGAGGTCGCTCCGGAACCGCTTCTCCTCCACGAGCCGCGAGAGGTCCTGGTGCGTCGCCGCCACGAGCCAGACGTCGGCGCGCCGGTCCCGCACGTCGCCGAGCCGGCGGAACTCTCCGCCCTCCAGAACCTTCAGGAGCTTGGGCTGGACCTGCACGTCGACGTCGCCGATCTCGTCGAGAAAGAGGGTTCCCCCGTCCGCCGTCTCGAAGAGTCCGGTCTTCGAGGCGATCGCGCCCGTGAACGCCCCCTTCTCGTGGCCGAAGAGCTCGGTCTCCAGGAGCTCGCGCGTCAGGCCGGCGCAGTTCAGGTCCACGAAGACCTCCTCGCGGCGCGGGCCGTTCGCGTGAAGCCAGGCGGCGAGCACGCCCTTGCCGGTGCCGGTCTCTCCCTGGATGAGGACGGGGCGCTCGGAATCCAGCACGCGTCGCGCCTTCTCCGCGAGCTCGCGGATCGCGGTCCCGCCGCCGAGAAACGGGTCGGCGGGCTCCCGGCCCCGCACCGATTCCTCCTTGAGCCGGCGCCGGCGATTGCGGCGGTTCTCGAGCGCGCGCTGCAGCACGAGGAGGAGCGCCGGCCGGTTGACCGGCTCGATCAGGAACTGGTCCGCTCCCTCCTCCAGCATCTTCGCGGCGAGGTCGAGCTCCCCGGGCCCGGCGAGGACGATGCAGGGGATGCCGGCGGCATCGTCCCGGGCGAACGGGAGCAGGTCGAGCGCGTCCCCGTCGGGCAGCCGGCAGCGCGCGATCAACGCGGCGGGCCGGGAGGAGCGAAGCCGGTCGAGCGCCGCGCGGCACGTGTCGGCCTGCTCGACGTCGTAGCCGTCCGCCGTCAGAACCTTGTGAAGGCCGAGCCGCGCGGTTCCGTCCTCGCCGACGAGGAGGACTGTCTGCCTGAGCGCCAAGAGTTCCGAGCTCCCGAGCCGGCATTCTACGTCGCGGGCCATAAGATCCGCTTCAGAGAGTCGAGAGTCGAGAGTCGAGAGTCGAGCGTCCCGAGTCGAGAGGGAGTCGAGGGGGGCCGTTTCCGCCGGGGGAGCCATGGACCTGAAATCGCTCCAGAAGCCGCTCAAGGATCGCTACCGCGCCGACGCGTCCGCGTCCCGGATCACGTTGCGAGCGGAGGGCCGCGGCGAGGGATCCGGGGCCGGTCCGGTCGCCTGCTCGGTCGACATCGGCCGCGCCGTGTACGAGGCGCAGGCCCATGCCGGCGTGGGCGGTCCCGGCACGGCGGGATGCTCGGGGGACCTGTTGCTGGGGGCGCTCGCGGCGTGCGCCCAGATCACGTGCCAGATGGTGGCGGCGGCAATGACGGTGCCGACGGAGGACATCCGCGTTTCGGTCGAGGGCGACCTCGACCTCCGCGGCACGCTCGGCCTCTCGCGCGAGGCGCCCGTGGGCTTCGAAGGAATCCGCGTGCGGTTCGACATCGAGGCGCCGGCCGCGACGCCGGAGCAGCTCGCCGCCCTGCGCACGAAGACCGAGCAGTACTGCGTCGTCCTGCAGACGCTGACGCACCCGCCCGCCATCCGGGTCGAGTGGGCCTAGGAGCCCGGGAGACGCCCGGGCGCCGGCCGACCCGCCCCCGCCGCGCCCGCCGGAATCTTGCAACAGGTGGTGCATAGCCGCTTCGGCCCGTGCGATCCGGCCGAAATGCGCGCAGTCTTGACGCTGCGCGGAACGCTCTGTTACCGTCCAGCAACAAATGTTGTTCGCTGGCGGGAGCGCGCGACGGCCGGGGGAGAGGCGGTGAGCCGGTCGTCGGTGGCCTCCTCCGGGGCGCCGCTCCGGATCGAGGCCGTCGAGATCCGACAGCTGCGGCTCGACCTCGTGGAGCCCTTCGAGACGAGCTTCGGCCGCGTCGGCTCGCGCCTCATCGTCCTCGTGAAGCTCGAGGGCGAGGGCCTGGAGGGCTGGGGGGAGATCGTCGCCGGCGAGCGCCCGCTCTACAGCTACGAGACCGTGGGCACCGCGCTCCACGTCGTCCGCGAGTTCTTCGCGCCGGCGCTCCTGCGCGCGCCGCTGTCCGGCCTCGCGGAGCTCGCGGAGCGGCTCGCGGTCTTCCGCGGGCACCCGATGGCGCGCGCCGGGCTCCAGCTCGCCTTCGTCGACCTGCTGGCGCGGTCGCGCGGAGAGTCGATCGCGAGCGTCCTCGGCGGGGTGCGCGAGCGGATCGAGGCGGGCGTCAGTCTGGGAATCCAGGGTCGCGTGCCGGATCTCCTCGAGCGCATCGATCGCTACCTGAGCCTCGGGTATCGGAGGATCAAGCTCAAGATCAAGCCGGGCTGGGACGTGGACGTCGTCGCGGAGGTGCGGCGCCGGTTTCCCGACATCCCCCTGTCGGTGGACGCCAACGCCGCGTACACGCTGGCCGATCGCGAGCACCTGAAGCGGCTCGACGCCTTCTCGCTCCTGATGATCGAGCAGCCGCTCGACCACGACGACCTCCTCGATCACGCCGACCTCCAGCGCACGCTCGAGACGCCCATCTGCCTCGACGAGAGCCTCTCCGGGGCGCGGGCGACGCGTCAGGCGATTGCGCTCGGGAGCTGCGGCATCGTCAACCTGAAGGTGGGTCGCGTGGGCGGGTACTCCGAGGCGCTGGCGATCCACGAGGTCTGTCTCTCTCGGGGCGTTCCCGTCTGGTGCGGCGGCATGCTGGAGTCGGGCGTCGGCCGCGCGCACAACATTGCGCTCGCGAGCCTTCCCGGATTCACGATGCCGGGCGATCTCTCGGCGAGCCGGCGCTACTTCGCGCGGGACATCATCGTCCCCGAGGTCGAGGTCAGCGCGGACGGGATGGTCGAGGTGCCGCGCGGCGCCGGCCTGGGGTTCGAGGTCGACCGGGACGCGGTGGCCGCCGCGACCGAGGCCGTCGAGCGCTTCACGTTGCGCGACGAGACGGTCTCGGTGTCGTGAGATTCTACGCGGGCTCGGGACGCCGCGCCGGCGGAGATCCGGGCGGAGGGGATCGAAATGCCGACACGGACCGCGATCGAGCAGCGGCTGTCCGACGCGCAGGCCCGGCTCAACCCTCGGCGCCGCCGGATCATCCAGGCCGTTCTCGAGAATCCCGACGAGACGTTCTTCCTCTCTTCGCGCGCGCTGGCGCGCCGATACCGCGTCGATCCCGCGACCATCGTGCGCACGATCCAGGTGCTCGGCTATCGCCAGTACGCCGACTTCCTGCGGGACCTGCGGGAACACTTCATCCAGCGCGTTACGCCGTATCGGATCGTGGAGGCCACCGCGCGCGAGAAGCGCAGCGTCGCCGACCACGTGCGCCACAGCCTCGAACGGGACCTGCACAATCTGGACGCGGTGCGCTCGGGGCTCGACCCGACGCGCGCCGTGGACCTCGCGCGCCGGATCCATCGGGCCCGCTCCGTCCTCGTCGTCGGCGTGGACCTCGCCGCGTCGCTCGCCTGGTTCTTCGCGTACGGGCTGGATGCGCTCGGGTTCCAGGCCGAGGCGCCGGTCGGCAGCGCCGGGATCCTGCAGCACAAGGTCCGCGCCCTCACGGAGCGCGACCTCGTCGTCGCGATCAGCTTCGGCCGCTGCCTCCGCGTTACGATCGACGCCGCGCTGGAGGCGAAGTCCCGCGGCATCCCGACCTTCGGCATCACCGACAGCGACACGACGCCGATCGCGCGCAGCTGCGACGCGTATCTCCTGGCTCCCATCTCGGCGTCGACGCTCTCGGGATCCTACGCGGCGCCGATGGCGGTGTTGAACGCCGTCCTCGTGGCCTGCGCGCAGCTGAAGCCGCGCCGCTCCCTCGCGCTGCTGCGGCGGACCGAGAAGGAGTACCTGTCGGGGCCGCGCTGGTACGACCAGGCCCCCGACGACGAGGCCCTGGGCCCTTCGCGCCTGCGCACACGGAAGCCGCGCGGGAAGCGCTGAGGTGACGTCGTGAGGCCGCGGGACTGGCTCGCGCGCTTCGAGCCGCGCGCAGAGGCTCTCGCCGCGGACCTGGAGGCGCTCGTCCTGCAGGAGAGCCCCTCCGACGATGCCGCGCGCGTCTCGTCGCTGGCGCGCTGGGTCCGCGATCGGCTGCGGGGCGCCGGAGTGCGGGCCGAGACGCGTCCCTGCGCCCGCCGCGGCGACGCGCTCATCGCGCGCGCAGGCAACGGCGGAGGCGGCGCCTTGATCCTGGGGCACCTCGACACGGTGTGGGCCACCGGCACGCTGCGCGACTTCCCGTTCCAGGTCGACGGAGACCGGGCCAGCGGTCCCGGGGTGTTCGACATGAAGGCGGGGATCGCCGTCGCGATGGCGGTGCTCGCCGAGCTCTCCGTTCAGGGAGCCGGCGAGGCGTCGCTCCTGCTCGTGCCCGACGAGGAGGTCGGCAGCGCGGCCTCGCGGGCCCTGATCCTGGAACAGGCCGAGCGTCACCGCTGCGTCCTCGTCCTGGAGCCCTCGCTCGACGGCGCCGCCAAGATCGCGCGCAAGGGCCACGGGATGCTCCGGCTGCGCTTCCGCGGCCGGGCCGCGCACGCGGGGCTCGAGCCCGAGCGCGGCGCGTCGGCTCTCGCCGAGCTCGCGCGCTGCGTCCTCTATCTCGAGACGCTCTCCGACGCCGCGCGCGGCACGTCCGTCAGTCCGACCGTCGCCCAGAGCGGCTCGAGGACCAACGTGATACCGGAGTCCGGCGAGCTCTTCGTCGACGCCCGCGTCTGGACGACGGAGGAAGCGGAGCGCGTCGAGCGCGCGGTGCACGCCTACCGGCCGGCGGATCACCGCGTCGAGATCGAGGTGGAGGGAGGCGTCGACCGGCCGCCGCTCGAGCCGACTCCCCACTCGCTCGCGCTTTACGACCGCGCGCGGCGCCATGCGGACGAGCTCGGATTTCCGCTCGAGGCGGCGCGGGTCGGGGGAGCCTCGGACGGAAACTTCACCGCCGCCGCGGGAGTGCCGACGCTCGACGGTCTGGGGCCCCGGGGCGGCGGCGCGCACGCCCGCGACGAGCACGTCGTGCTTTCGGACTTGCCGGCGCGCGCGGCGCTCATCGCGTCTCTCGTGGCGGATGCGTGAGGCGCGGCCGCCGCACCGGAGGGCGATGGATCGTCCGCGAGCTCCGCGAGAACTCCGACTACGTCGCGGCGCAGCGCGTCGCGCAGCGGGTCTGGAAGATGGCACAGCTGCAGGTCCCGTCGACCTACGACCTGCAGGTCGCCGGCCACGTCGGCGGAATGACCGCCGGCGCCTTCTGCGATGGCGAGCTCGCCGGATTCGTCCACGGCTTTCCGCGGACGGATCTCGATCGGCCCGCCCATCACTCGCACCTGCTGGCCGTTCATCCGAAGTTCCGCGGCCGGGGCCTCTCCGTCCGGCTGAAGCTCTTTCAGCGCCGCTGGTGCCTGTCGCGCGGGATCCGGCTCGTCACCTGGACCTACGACCCGCTGCTCGTCGCCAACGCGCGGCTTAATCTGGTTCGCCTTCGCGCCCGCGCGCGGCTCTATCTGCGCAACGTCTACGGCGAGCTCGGCGGGCTCTACGGCCCGCTGCCCACCGATCGCTTCGAGGTGTTCTGGAGCCTCGGGTCGGCGGCCGTGGCGAGCGCCGCGAAGGGGCGGGCGCCCGAGCCTTCCGACGCCGACCGTCTCCCGCGGGCGACACCGCGGCGCGTCTCGCGCGGGAGCCGCGTCGCGGTGGAGATTCCGGCCGGTGCGCCGGCGCTCTACGCCGAGGATCCGGCGGCCGCGCTGCGGGCGAGGCTGCGTCTGCGCCGCGCGGCCGAGGCGCTCTTCGGCCGCGGCTACGAGGCCGTCGCGCTCGTGCCTCGAGGCGAGACCGCTCTGTACGTCTTCGAGCGATAGGCGCGGACGGGCCTTCGATTCTGCCGGCACGACCCCGTCGCGGCTCCTTGCAATACTTGATGCGAACACTCCGAAGAACCGACGGTTCTCGGCGGGGATTGGCGCATTTCGCTACGTCAGGACGCGTATTGACAGGGTGGCAACGGATGATGCATCCTCCGCCCAATACTGGTGGCCGCTTCGACGTACGGGCGAACCGTGCGGGGCGGGGAGGAGGTCTCATGGGCCGTTTTCCGAGAACCTGGGCGGGAACCTTGGGAGTCGCGCTCGCCGTTCTGCTCGTCGCGTCGGGCCTCGCGGCGCAGGACGTCGGAGGCACCATCTTCGGCCGGGTCGGCGACGAGTCGGGGAAGGCCCTCGGCTCGGCGTCGGTATCCGCGCGCAACGTGAATACCGGGCTGACGCGCGTGTCGCCAACCGACGCGGCGGGACTCTACCGGCTGGTCGGGCTGCCCGTCGGAACCTACGAGCTCACCATCGCGCTCCCCGGGTTCGCCACGGAGGTGCGGTCGGGCTTGAGAATCCTGATCGGCCAGCAGTCGGAGCTCAACTTCGTCCTGAAGGTCGCGGCCGTGGCCGAGACCGTGTCGGTCCAGGCGGACGTGCCGATCGTCGAATCGACGAAGAGCGTGATCGGCGCGAACATCACGACGCGGCAGATCGACGAGCTGCCGCTACCCGAGCGGAACTTCGAGAGCCTCGCGTTCCTGGCTCCCGGAATCACACAGAGCGTGACCGAGACGACCAACATCTCCGCGGCGGGGAGCAACGGCAGCGCGAACACGATGCTCATCGACGGCGTCTCCAACGACCTCGACGCCGTGAACGACTTCCGCGGCGACTTCTCGCCGGACGCGATCGGCGAGTTCCAGGTGATGTCGAGCCAGTACGCGGCCGAGTACGGGCAGGCGTCGGGCGCGATCATCAACGTCGTGACCCGCTCGGGAACCAACGTCTGGCACGCGCGCGCGGCGGGCTACTACCGCGCGGACTCGCTGGCGGCGAGCGATCCCTTCGCGCAGATCAACCCGAACACCGGAGAGAAAGAGAAGACGCCGTTCGACCAGTGGATCATGAGCCTCTCGGGCGGCGGACCGATCGTCAAGGACACGGCGTTCTTCTTCGGCTCCTACGAGCAGACGTGGCGCAACGCGACGGCCGTCGTCGGCGTCGACCCGAACCTGCTCGAGTCCCTGGGCCTGGGCTCGGACACCGCGTTCCCGCAGGACGTGCGTGAACCGCGCGTCGTCGCGAAGATCGACTGGCACCCGACGACGAGCCAGACCCTGATGGGACGCTTCCGGCTGGACAACCCGAAGACGACCAACGACCTGGTGGGCGAGATCGCGGGTGCCGGGCAGGTCGTGACGGAGGAAGCCGGCTTCACGAATAAGGTTCAGAACTACGACTACGTGACCAGCCACACCTGGGTCATCGACCCGAATACGCTGAACGACGCGCGCTTCCAGTTCGCACGTCAGAACGACGACCTCGATCCGAACTGCCCGGGGTGTCCGTTCATCTCCCGACCGACGCTGCTCTCCGGAAAGCTCCCCAATCAGCCGCAGACGCTCCGCGAGGATCGCCTCCAGTTCCTCGACAGCGTGAGCCTCAACCTGTTCGGGGGGGACCACTTCGTGAAGGCGGGGTTCGACTACAGCCGCATCAAGCTCGACGCCTTCGTGCCGCAGAACTTCGACGGCGCGTTCATCTTCACGACCGACGCGCCGTTCAACGCGAACGACCAGACCACCTATCCCTTCATCTGGCAGGGCGGCTCGGGCAACCCCAACGTCGCATTGAAGAACAACATCGTGGCCCTGTTCATCCAGGACCAGTGGCGGGCGGCGTGCAACCTGACCTTCAACATCGGCCTGCGCTGGGACTACGAGGACGATGTCTACACGAAGCACGACTGGAACAACTTCGGCCCGCGCATTCACTTCGCCTGGGACCCGTTCTACGACGGCAAGACGTCGGTGCGGGGAGGCTTCGGCATCTACTACGACCAGGTCCTCCTGAATGCGCCGCTGCTCGCCACGATCTTCGAGCCGGGACGCTTCAACTTCCAGACGATCCTGTTCCCCGGCTACCCGGATCCGCTCCAGGGCGGCGCCCAGGTTCCGCTGCCGCTGCCGCCGAACATCTCGATCCTCGACCGGAACAACCAGACCCCGTACAAGAACGTCGGCAGCCTCGGCATCCAGCGCGAGCTCCTGCCCGACATGGCGGTCAGCGCGGACCTCGTCTACGCGCGCTCGTACCATCTGCTGATGCTCCGCGACAACAACGCGCCGACCCAGGGCGTCTATCCCGATCCCACGATCGGCGTCGCCTACGAGCCGCAGACGCGCGGCCGGGGCGAGTACATGGCGTTCCAGCTGGGACTGACCAAGCGGTTCGGGCAGTCCCTCGGCGCCCAGCTCGCCTACACGCTCGCGCGCAACCGCGACAACACCGACGGCTCCCAGTACACGCCGAGCGACAACTTCAACATCGACGCCGACTACGGCCCGAGCAGCAACGACATCCGCCACACGCTGAACGCGGCGATCGACTGGAGAGGACCGTGGGGGATCGAGATCGGCACGAGCGGGAGCCTTCTCTCGTCGCCGCCGTTCAACGTCATCACGGGCAACGACGACAACGGGGACACGTACATCAGCGACCGTCCGGCCGGCGAGAAGCGCAACTCCGGCCGCGGCGCCACGCTCTGGACCGTGAACCTGCGCCTCGCGAAGTCGATCGCCCTCGGCCCGACGAGCCTCCAGCTCGTCATGGAAGCCTTCAACGTGTTCAACCACACGAACCCGACGAACTACATCGGCAACATGCAGTCGCCGCTCTTCCGACAGCCCACGGCCAGCGCCACCGGTGCGTTCGGGCCGCGTCAGATACAGTTCGGCATCCGACTCGACCTGTAAGGCCATGAGGGAAGACAACCGATGAAAGCCATCGCCAGGGCCGCTCTTCTCCTCGCCGCGCGCCACGCGGCGTTTCTTCTCGTCGTGATCCTCACGCCGGCGCCCCTGCTCGCGCAGGGGCCGGCGCCGAAACCCCCCGCGGCGAAGAAGCCTTCGTCCGCTCCGGCGCCCGCCGCGGCTCCGGCGGCCGCTCCCGCTCCCGAGACCCCGCAGCTGACCGCCACCGACGTCGCCGCCTTCCTCGACGGCCTCGTGCCCGCGCAGCTCGGTCCGGCCGACGTCGGGGGCGCGGTCGTCGTCGTGGTCAAGGACGGGAAGATCCTCTACGGGAGCGGCTACGGCTTCTCCGACGTCGAGAAGCGCGCCCCGGTCGACTGGCAGACGACGCTCTTCCGCCCCGGCTCGATCTCCAAGCTCTTCACGTGGACGGCGGTGATGCAGCAGGTCGAAAAGGGCAAGCTCGACCTCGACACGGACGTCAACAAGTACCTGGACTACCCGGTCCCGGAGGCGTTCGGCAAGCCGATCACTCTCCGAGACGTCATGACGCACACGCCCGGATACGAGGACTACGCGAAGGACCTGATCGTCGGCGACCCGAAGATGCTCGGCACCCTCGGGGCGCACCTCAAGTCGCACCAGCCGCACCGCATCTTCCCGCCGGGGTCGACGCCGGCCTACTCGAATTACGCGACGGCGATGGCGGGATACATCGTGGAGCGCGTGTCCGGGAAGCCGTTCGCGGATTACATCCAGGAGAACATCCTCGGACCGCTCGGGATGAAGCACGCGACCTTCCAGCAGCCGCTGCCGGCGGAGCTCGAGCCGTCGATGTCCAAGGGCTACAAGGTGGCGTCCGAGAAGGCGCGGCCCTTCGAGATCGTGGTGCCGGCGCCCGCGGGCTCGCTGTCGGCGGCCGGAGCGGACATGGCGCGTTTCATGATCGCGCACCTCCAGGACGGACAGTACGAGGGCGCGCAGATCCTCCAGCCCGAGACGGCGAAGCTCATGCACGCGCGACAGCGCGGAAAATCGCCGGAAACGGACGGGATGTGCCTCGGCTTCTACGAGGAGTCCCGCAACGGCCACCGCATCATCGGCCACGGCGGCGACACGAACTGGTTCCACAGCGACCTGCACCTGATGCCCGACGCGAACCTCGGGTTCTTCGTCTCGTACAACAGCGGCGGCAACGGCAAGGGTTCGGGGCGGACGCTGCTCTGGGAGAAGTTCCTGGACCGCTACTTCCCGTACACGCCGCCCGCCCTGGCGCGCTCCGCCGACGCGAAGACGCAGGCGCAGAAGGTCTCCGGCAACTACCTCGTGAGCCGGCGCGAGGATACGCACTTCCTGAGGCTCCTCTACCTGCTGGAGCAGACGAAGGTCTATCCGTCGCCGACGGACGAGGGCGCGGTCGAGATCTCGGCGCTCACCGACTTCAACCAGAAGCCGAAGGCGTGGGAGCCGATCGGCAACGGCGTGTTCCGCGAGGTCCACGGCCAGGAGAAGGTCGTCTTCCAGAAGGACCCGCTCGGCCGCGACGAGCTCGTGACGGAATATCCGTTCTTCGACTTCTTCCGGCCGCCGGCGCACCTCGACGCGAAGCTGTTCCTTCCGGCGGCGATCGTGACCCTCGTCATTCTGGTCCTGGCCGTGATCCTCTGGCCCATCGGCGGGTGGGTGCGCCGGCACTACGGCCGGCGCCTCGATCTGCCTCCGGGCGAGCGCCGCCTCCGCTTCTGGACGCGTCTGGTGTGTCTGATCGACGTCGCGCTCGTCACGGGCTACGCCATCGTGATCATCAAGGGGCTCGAGGACCTGGACCTCCTGACCCCCAAGACGGACCCGATCCTGCACTTCTTCCAGGCCCTCGCCGCGCTCGCGCTCGTCGGAACGCTGATCGCGCTCGTCAATGCCGTGATCGCCTGGGGCAGCCGCCAGCGGGGGATCTGGAGCAAGCTCGGCGAGACCCTGATCCTCCTCGCCTGCGTCGGCATGGCGTGGATCATCCTGGCCGGTCGCCTTCTCCACGTGGGACCGTCGTACTGATGCGGGCTCGGCCGCTCGCCGCCGCCGCGTTCGCCGTCCTCCTCGTCGCCGGGGGGGCGGCGCTCCTGTCCGCCGCCGAGCCGGCGCCCGCCTACGACGTCGTGATCCGGGGCGGCACCGTCTACGACGGAACGGGAACGGAGGGCCGCCGCGCCGACGTGGGGATCAAGGGCGACCGGATCGAGACGATCGGCGATCTCTCGAAGGCGACCGCGGGGAAGACCCTCGACGCGGCGGGACTCGCCGTCGCGCCCGGTTTCATCAACATGCTGTCCTGGTCGACGGACTCTCTCATCGTCGACGGCAAGTCGCAGAGCGAGCTGCGCCAGGGCGTGACGACCCAGATCTTCGGCGAGGGCTTCTCGATGGGCCCGCTCAACGACAAGCTGAAAGCGTTCATGAAGTCGCAGCAGACCGACTTCAAGTACGACATCCCCTGGAACACGCTCGCCGAGTACCTCGCCTACCTGGAGAAGCGCGGCATCTCGCAGAACGTCGCCTCCTACGTCGGCGCGACGACGCTGCGGACGTATGTCGTCGGCTTCGACAATCGCCCGCCGACGGCCGCCGAGCTCGATGCGATGCGCGAGCTGGTCCGCAAGGAAATGGAGGCGGGGGCGCTCGGGATCGGCTCCGCACTCATCTACGCCCCGGGCAACTACGCCTCGACCGAGGAGCTCATCGAGCTCTGCAAGGTCGCCGCGAAGTACAAGGGCAAGTACATCTCCCACATGCGCAGCGAGGGCGACAAGCTCCTCGAGGCGATCGACGAGCTCATCCGGATCAGCCGCGAGGCGGGACTGCCGGCCGAGATCTACCACCTCAAGGCGGCGGGCAAGGCGAACTGGCCCAAGATGGACCAGGCGATCGCGAAGGTCGAGGACGCGCGGCGCGCGGGGCTGAAGATCTCGGCGAACATGTACACGTACACGGCCGGCGCGACGTCGCTCGACGCCTGCGTGCCGCCGTGGGCGCACGACGGCGGTCCGGAGGAGCTGATCAAACGCCTCAAGGACCCGGCGACGCGCGCGAAGATCGCCGCGCAGATGCGGGAGCCGGGCAAGGACTGGGAGAACCTCTGTCTCCTGACGGGCGGCCCCGAGAACGTGCTGCTCGCGGGTTTCGGTCCGGAAGCGATGAAGCCCATGACCGGGAAGACGCTCGCCGAGGTCGCGAAGACGCGAGGCAAGGACTGGGTCGAGACGGCCCTGGATCTGAACGTCGAATCGGACGCCTCGGTCGGCGCGATCTTCTTCCTCATGTCCGATGACAACGTCAAGAAGCAGATTCGGCTGCCCTGGGTCGCGTTCGGCTCCGACGCCGGCTCGGAGGCGCCCGAGGGCGTATTCCTGAAGTCCAATCCCCACCCGCGCGCCTACGGGAACTTCGCGAACGTGCTCGGCAAGTACGTTCGGGAGGAGAAGGCGCTGACGCTGACCGACGCGATCCGGAAGCTCTCGAGCCTGCCCGCGACGAATCTCGGGCTCGACCACCGCGGCTTCCTGATGCCGGGCATGTACGCCGACGTCGTCGTCTTCGACCCGGCGACGATCGCTGCGAAGGCGACCTACGAGAAGCCGCAGCAGTACGCCGTGGGCGTCCGCGACGTGTTCGTCAACGGCGTGCACGTCCTGAAGGCCGGCGAGCCCACCGGGTCTCCGGCCGGCCGCGCGCTCAAGGGGCCCGGCGCCGTTACCTCGCCCGCGAAGTAGGCCCGGCCGACGGCGTCAGCGCCGTCAAAGGAAGGACCCCGCAGGCTAGTTCAGGTCGAGCGACTCGCCCTGCCTGGGGACGACGACGAAGGCGCTCGGGAGCCGGGCCACCGCCTCGTTCGCCTTGTGGTGGTACACGATCACCCGGCGCGCGTCGATGCTCTTCCCGTTGCGCACGATCGCGGCGAGCAGCCACGGAGAGACGAACGCATCATCGAGCCCGTGCCGGGACACGAGGTCGTCGTAGCGGTCCGTGTCGCCCGTGAAGTAGAGGCGCCGGCCGTGCCAGGTCACGAGGTACGAGAAGTGCTCGACGTCGCCATGCGGCGTCCGGACCGGCTCGATCGTGAGGTCGTGGTAGACGATCCGGGCTCCGAAGGGCAGCACGCGGTCCGCCGGGAGAGTCGCCGCCAGCGTGGGAGGGGCGACGATTTTGGTGCCGGGAGGCATCTTCGCGAAGAGTCCCGCGTCGAAGTGATCGCGGTGCCCGTGGGTGATCAGGCAGAGGGCGTCTCCCGGCCCGGGCTGCGGAACCGATGCGAAGTCATAGGACATGTAGCCGAAGGCGCCAGACTCGTAGGGGAAGTCGGTGAAGAGCGTCGTCGTCCCGTCCGTGATCGCGAACGCCATGTTTCCGATGAAACGGGCGGTGAGCTGGGGCGGAGCGTCGGGAGCGGGTGAGAGCGTCGCCGCGGCCACCCACACCCCCGCGACCCACGCCGTCATCCCGAGGAGCGTAGCGACGAGGGATCCCGTGCGATTCGCGTGCCGGGGGTTCAAGGACGGGATCCCTCGCTGCGCTCGGGATGACTCGCATCGGCGCGCCGGCTCGCGGCGCGCCGGCGAGTCACTTCGCGATCCCCATTTGGGTCAGCTCGAACGCATAGTCGAACGCGAGCTCGTGCAGCCGGTCGTAGCGGCCCGAGGAACCCCCGTGCCCGCCCGCCATGTTGATCTTGAAGATCAGCGGGTTCTGGTCGGTCTTGAGCGTCCGAAGCTTGGCCACGTACTTGGCCGGCTCCCAGTACATGACCTGCGAGTCGTCGAACGACGTCTTGACCAGCATCGAGGGGTAGGCCTTGGCCGCGAGGTTGTCGTAGGGGCTGTACGACTTCATGTAGACGTATTGCTCCTTGATCTTCGGATTGCCCCACTCCTCGAACTCGCCCACGGTCAGCGGCAGGGACTCGTCGAGCATCGTGTTGATCACGTCGACGAAGGGCACGCGCGCGACGACCGCCTTGAAGAGGTCCGGCCGCATGTTCGTGACCGCGCCCATCAGCAGTCCGCCCGCGCTGCCGCCCTCGATGACGAGCCGGTCCCTGGACGTGTACTTGTCGGCGATGAGCGCCTCGGCGCACGCGATGAAGTCGGTGAAGGTGTTCTTCTTGTTGAACATCTTCCCCTGGTCGTGCCACTTCTTGCCGAGGTCGCCGCCGCCGCGGATGTGGCCGTTGGCATAGACCACGCCGCGATCGAGCAGGCTGACGACGGTGGAATCGAAATTCGCGTCATTCGGGGCGCCGTAGGACCCGTAGGCCGTGAGCAGCATCGGCGCCTTGCCGTCCGCCACGAAGCCCTTCTTGTAGACGAGCGAGATCGGGACCCTCGTGCCGTCGCTGGCCGTGGCGTAGCGGCGCTCGGAGGTGTAGAGATCGGGGTCGTATCCGCCCAGGACCTCCTGGCGCTTCAGGAGCTTCCGCTCCTTGGTCGCCATGTCGAAGTCGTAGACCGAGGGCGGAGTCGTGTAGGACTCGTAATCGAAGCGCAAGACTCCCGCATTGTCGAACTCGTGGTTGTTCGAGAGGCCGGCGGAGTAGATCGCCTCCGGGAAGTCGATGCGATAGTCGGTGCGGGCGCCGCCCTTTTCGCCGATGACGCGGAGGCGCGGCAGCGCGTCCTCGCGCTCGCTCAGGACGATCCAGTCCTTGAAGACGTCGACGTCCTCCAGCATGACGTCGTCGCGCTGGGGGATGACCTCCTTCCAGTTCGCGTGCGCCGGGTTGGAGATGGGCGCCGTCACGAGCCGGTTGTTGCGGCCCTTGTCGTTGGTCACGATGTAGAAGAGATCGCCGCGCTGGTCGACCGAGTACTCGTGCTCGACCTCGCGGGGAGAGATCAGGCGCGGCTCACCGGTCGGATCCGACGCAGGCAGGAACCGCCACTCCGAGCTCGTGTGGCTCCCGACCGGGAACATGAGGTAGTCGCCGCTGCGCGAGCGGTAGACGCCGCAGCGAAAGCGCTCGTCCTTCTCCTCGTAGATCAGCGCGTCCTTCGCGGTGTCGGTGCCGAGCGTGTGGCGGAAGATCTTGAACGGCCGCTTGGCCATGTCCGTGACCGAGTAGAAGAGGGTCTTGCCATCCGGCGCCCACGCGACCGAGCTCACGCGATCCACTTTCTCGGACAGGAGCCTCCCGGTCGTCATGTCCTTGACGTGGAGGGTGTAGTCGCGGAAGCCGGTGTTGTCGGTGCTGTACGCGAGCAGCGTGCCGTCGTCGGTGAAGACGCGGGCCGCGACGTTCATGAACCGCTCGCCCTTCGCGAGCTCGTTGACGTCGAGGTAGACCTCCTCCGGCGCGTCGAGGGAACCCTTCTTGCGGCACCAGATCGGGTACTGCTTCCCCTTCTCGGTGCGGAAGTAGTAGTACCAGCCTCGGTCGCGGTAGGGGACCGAGAGGTCGGTCTCCTTGATGCGTCCCAGCATCTCGTCGTAGAGGGTCTTCTGAAGCCCCTCCGTCGGCTTCATGTACTCGGCGGTGTAGGCGTTCTCCTTCTCGAGGTACGCCTTCACCTCCGGGTTGTCCCGTTCGCGGAGCCAGAAGTAGTCGTCCTGGAGCTGATCGCCGTGCAACGTCTGCATGTGCGTGGCCTTCTTGGCGGCCGGCGGCGTGACCGACGGCGTGACGATGGTGAAGGCCAGGGCGAGCGCCCAGGCCCCCTGCGCGGATCCCTCACCCATGCTCATGGAGTCGCCCCTCCCTTCCCCTTGTCTTTCGCGGCGTTGGCGAAATCTCCCGCCTTGACGATCGTCATCTTCGAGGGGTCCAGGTACTTGCGCATCGCGGCGTTGATCTGCTCGCCGGTCAGCGCCCCGACCTTCTTCTCGAAGTCGGCGTCCCACGCGAGAGTGCGCTTCAGGTAGAGGTCGGTCGCCAGCGTCCGGGCCAGGGCCGGGTCCTGGGCGCGCGTGACCTGCCGAGACTGGAGCCAGCCGGACTTGGCCTCGGCGATCTCCTTCGCCTCGTAGCCTTCCTTGAGCACGCGCCCGACCTCCTCGAGGAACGCCGCCTCGAGCTTCGCCTCGTTCTGCGGCGCGTAGATCGCGAAGGTCGTGAAGGCGCCGGACTTGTCGAGCGGCGACGCCGCGAGCTGCGAGCCGACGCCGTACGAGAGCCCGTCCTTCTGGCGGATGCGGACGGCGAGCCGCGAGTTCAGGAAGCCGCCGCCGAGCATGTAGTTGCCCAGCACGAGGGCGGGATAGTCGGGATCGTCGTCGCGGAGGGCCAGGTTCTGTCCCGCGATGAAGAACGCGTTCGCCTTGTCGGGCGTTTCGACGCCCTGGTTGAGCGGCTGGACTTCCTGGTAGGGGTTGGGGACCCGGGCGAAGGGGACCGGGCTCTTCCACTCGCCGAAGAGATCGCCGATCAGCTTCCCGATCCCCGCCTCGTCGAAGTCGCCCACGACCGCGATCTGCGCGTTCGAGGCGCCGAAGTAGCCGGAGTAGAACTTCTTGGCGTCGTCGAGGGTCGCGGCCTTGTAGTCCGCCAGCGATTCCTCGAAGGTCTCGGTGTACCGCACGTCCCCCTTCGGGTAGGGGTTCATGTGGCGCTGGTAGAGGTTGGGCGCGAGCGCGTCGGGCTCGCTGCGCTGCTGCTCGATCGCGGCCAGGTTCTCCTGCTGGAGCTCGTCGAATTCCTTGACGGGGAACGCGGGCTCGCGGAGGATCTCGGCGGCGAGCCGGAGCACCTCCGGCAGGTTCTCGCGGATCGTCTCGACGGAGAGCGACGCCTGGGTCGGTCCTCCGCCCAGCGTCATCCGCGCCTTCAGGCGATCGAGCTCGTCCTTGATCTGCTGGCGCGTGTGCCTGGTGGTCCCGCGCATGAGCATGTCCGCGGCGAGGTCCGCCGAGGTGGACTTGCCCATCAGGCTCTTCTCGTCGCCGAACCGCAGCGTCATCGTCGCGACGACGGTCCCGCCGCGCGTCTTCTTGGAGAGCAGGGCGACCTGGGCGCCGTTGGCGAGCGTGGAGCGCTTGGTGCGCGCCTCGATGTTGGCGGGCGAGGGATCGAAGGCCTCTCCGGCCGCGATCGCCGCGTCGCCCTTGTAGTCCTTGACGGCGTCCGCCGCGAGAACCGGCGGCGGGATCTCCGAGCGGTCGGGCTTGGGCGTCGGGAGGAACACGCCGATCGTGCGGTTGGACGGCTTCAGGTACGCCGCGGCCGCCTTCTGCACGTCCTCGAGGGTGGCCGAGCGCTCGCGGTCGCGCGTCAGGAAGAAGAGACGCCAGTCGCCCTGTCCGATGTACTCCGAGAGGTTCAGGCCGACGCGGTCCGCGTTGTTGAGCATGAGGTCGACGTTCTTCAGGATCGTCGCACGCGCGCGGTCGACCTCCTCCTTCGTGATCGGCACCGCGCCCGCGGCGTCGTCCAGGGTCTTGACCAGCGCGGCCTTCGCGTCCTGGACGTTCTGGTCCTGCCGGGCCTCCGCGTTGAACATCAGGAACCCCGGATCGTGCAGCTCCATGAAGTAGCCGCCGACCGACGTCGCCTTCTTCGTCTCGACGAGCGCCTTGTAGAGGCGGCCCGACGGCGTGTCGGTCAGGATCTGCGCGAGGAGATTGACGGCGCCGGCGGAGGGGTCGGTCCCCGACGGCACGTGGTACGCGGCCGCGATCGCCTGGACGTCGCCGACGCGCTGCAGCGTGACCGAGCGCTCGCCGTCCTGCGTCGGATCGAGCGTGTAGAAGGTCGGGATCGGGCGCGTCGGCTTCGGGATCCTGCCGAAGGTCTGGTTGACGAGGGCGAGCGTCTTCGCCTCGTCGAAGCGTCCTGCGACGAGGAGCACGGCGTTGTCGGGTTGGTAGTAGGTCCGGTAGAACGCCTGCAGCCTCTCGATGGGAACGTTCTCGAGGTCGGCCCTCGCGCCGATGGTGGACTTGCCGTAGTTGTGCCAGAGGAACGCCGTCGACAGGACGCGCTCCTCGAGGATCTCCGACGGATTGTTCTCGCCCAGCTCGAACTCGTTGCGAACGACGGTCATCTCGGTGTCGAGGTCCTTCTTCGCGACGTAGGAGTTGACCATCCGGTCCGCCTCGAGGTCGAGCGCCCACTTCAGGTTCTCGTCGGTCGCCTGGAACGTCTCGAAGTAGTTGGTGCGATCGAACCAGGTCGAGCCGTTGGGCCGCGCGCCGTGCGCGGTCAGCTCCTGCGGGATGTTCTTGTGGTTGGGCGTTCCCTTGAAGAGCATGTGCTCGAGCAGGTGCGCCATGCCCGTCTCGCCGTAGTTCTCGTTGCGCGAGCCCACCCTGTAGGTGACGTTGACCGTGATCGTGGGCTTGGTCGGGTCCGGGAAGAGGAGCACGGTCAGGCCGTTCGCGAGCCTGTACTCGGTGATGCCCTCGACCGACGTGACCTTGACCGGCGCCGCGGAGGGCGCGGCCGATTTCGCCGCCGGCGCCGCCTTGGGAGCGGGCTTCGCCGTCGCCGCCTTCGGCTTCGCGGACTGGGCCTGCCGGGCGGCGGCCGGACCCGACGCGAGGAAACCCGCGAGGCCGAGGGCAAGGGTCGAGGCGATCGCCTTGGAAAACGATTTCATGGGTGAGCCTCCGAGAGTCGCCGAGCGCCGATCCGGCGTCGGCAAAGCCGGAACGCATACTACCGTGGGGGGATTCCCCGCAGATCCGCCCGCGGACGGTCTCCGTACTCGGTGGGAGGACGGCATGCATTCCACGATTCGGGGCAAGTTCTTGATCGGGCTGCTGTTCGCGGTCCTCACTTCCCTCGACGCGCCGGGGCTGGCGGCCGCTCCGACGGAGCCCATCCGCTGGGAGGGCTGGTCCGACGCGGCATTCGACCGCGCCCGCGCCGAAGAGCGTCTCGTGATCCTCGACCTCGTGGCGGTGTGGTGCCATTGGTGCCACGTCATGGAGGAGACCACCTACCGGGATCCCGAAGTGGTCCGAACGATCGGCGCGCACTTCGTCGCCCTGCGCGTCGACCAGGACTCGCGGCCGGACCTCTCGAACCGCTACGAGGACTACGGCTGGCCGGCGACCATCATTTTCGACGCGAGCGGCAAGGAGCTGGTGAAGTTCGCCGGGTATATCCCGCCCGAGCGCATGCGGACGCTGCTCGCCGGTGTCGTCGCGGATCCGACTCCGGGACCCTCGGTGCGCGCGGAGGCGCCGCGGTCGTCTTCCGGGACGGCGCTCTCCGAGCCGCAGCGCCGGGACCTCGCCGCCTTGCTCGCGCAGCGCTACGACCGCGATCGGGGCGGATGGGGCTTCGCCAAGAAGTTCCTGGACTTCGACGGCGTCGAGTGGGGCCTCTCGCGCGCGGGCTCTCCGGGCGGCGACGCGGACGCCGAGCGGATGGCGCGCGAAACGCTCACCCTCTCGCGCAGGCTCATCGATCCGGTTTGGGGCGGCCTGTATCAGTACTCCGACAGCGGCGACTGGGATCATCCGCACTTCGAGAAGCTCCTGCAGTTCCAGGCCGAGGGCATCCGCCTCTACGCGACGGCCTTCGCGCGGTGGCGGGATCCCGCGGATCTGCGTGCCGCGCGGGACATCCTGCGCTACGTGCGTGCGTTCCTGAAGAGCCCGGAGGGCGCGTTCTACGTCAGTCAGGACGCGGACCTCGTGCCGGCCGAGCACTCGGCGGAGTACTACGCGCTCGACGACGCGGCGCGCCACCGAAAGGGAATCCCGCGCGTCGACACGCACCTCTATGCGCGCGAGAACGCGTGGATGGTCCAGGCGCTGGTGCCGCTCTACGCGGTGACGGACGAGCCGGAGATCCTCGCGGAGGCCGTCGCGGCGGCGGATTGGATCGTGGCGCAGCGCGCGCTGTCGGGCGGCGGGTTCCGGCACGATGCGGCGGATCCTGCCGGTCCGTACCTCGGCGATTCCGTCGCGGCCGGGCGCGCCTTCCTCGCGCTGTGGTCGGTCACGGGCGACCGCACGTGGCTCTCCCGCTCGCGCGACGCCGCGGCCTACGTCGCGAGGACGTTCGCCGTCGACGGCGACGCCGCCAACGGCGTCCGGAAAGACGCCTCCAACGGCGACCAGAACGTCCCCGGTCTCGTCTCGGCCGTCTCGAAGAGTCGCTTCGCCCCGCCGCGGCCGCAGCGCGACGAGAACGTGGCCGTCGCGCGGTGGGCCAATCTTCTCTTTCGCTACACCGGCGACGACGCCCACCGGCGCCTCTCGGACCGGGCCATGGCGTTCCTCGCGATCCCGGAGGTCGCCGAGCGGTTCTCGACCGCTTCGGTCCTCCTGGCGGACGCGGAGCGCTCGGCCGAGCCGCCGCACCTGACGATCGTGGGCTCGCGTGAGGACGCCGGAGCGCGGCGGCTGCTCGCGGCCGCCGTCGCGGCTCCCGGCGCCGGCGGCTACAAGCGCGTCGAGCTCCTGGACGAGAGAGACGGCGCCCTGCCGAACCTCGACGTCGAGTTCCCGAAACTCGACCGGCCGGCGGCCTTCGTCTGCGCCGGCGGTCGCTGCTCGCTGCCCGCGTTCACGCCCGCGGAGCTCGGCAAGCGGCTGGCGCGCCTCCAGGCCGCCACGGGCTCGGCCGCTTCGGCCCGCTGAAACCGCTGAAAAGACCGTAGAATCCGACCCTCCCGGTGGGAGAGGGGAGGGGTCGGATGATCCGGAAGCCGTTCATCTCTATGGGGATCGCGCTGGCGCTCGTCTCGTTCGGAGGCGCGGCGCGCGCGCAGCATTCCGCCGAGCCGGCGGGAGCCGCGGCCGCGCCGAAGCCGCCCGCGCTGCTCGCCGGCCTGGGCTCGCACCGCCATCCCATCGCGACGTCCTCGCCCGAGGCGCAGAAGTTCTTCGACCAGGGGATGGTCATGCTCTTCGGGTTCAACCACGAGGAGGCGTTCCGCTCCTTCGAGAAGGCGGCGCAGCTCGACCCCAAATCCCCGATGCCGCACTGGGGCATGGCCCTCGCGACCGGCTCGAACTACAACGACCCCGCGCCGGAGGCGAGCCGCCTCCAGCGCGCCCGGGCCGAGGTCGACAAGGCCCTGGCGCTGGCCGCGTCGGCGCCCGAGAACGAGCGCGCCTACGTGGAGGCGCTGTCGAAGCGCTACGCCGCCGACCCCGCGGCGGACAAGGCCGTGCTGCTGCGCGACTACAACGCGTCGATGCGGGAGCTGTCCAGGAAATATCCGGACGACCTGGACGCGGCCACGCTCTTCGCGGAGAGCGGGATGAACCTTCGCCCCTGGAAGCTCTACAAGCCGGACGGCACGCCCGAGGAGGGCACCGAGGAGCTCGTCGGGGTGCTCGAGTCGGTGCTCAGGCGCGATCCGAACCATCCGGGCGCCAACCACTATTACATCCACGCGGTGGAGGCCTCGCGGCAGCCGGAGCGCGCGCTGCCGTCCGCGGCGCGCCTCGAGACGCTCGTCCCCTCGGCCGGGCACCTGGTCCACATGCCGTCGCACATCTACATCCGGACGGGCAGCTACCTCGCGGCGGAGAAGAGCAACGCCGTCGCCGCCGAGGTCGACCGCCAGTACATCCGCGAAACGGGCGCGAACGGGATGTACCCGATGATGTACTACACGCACAACGTGCACTTCCAGTCGGCGGCCGCGGCGATGGCCGGCCGCCACGGCGAGGCGAAGAAGGCGGCCGACGTCCTCTTCGCCGATGCGCTTCCCGCCGTCGTCCACGAGCCGATGATGGAGGGCTTCCTGACGCAGCCGTTGTTCGTCGCGCTGCGCTTCGGGAAGTGGGACGACGTCCGCAAGACCGAGGACCCCGGTCCCAAGCTCCCTCTCTACCGCGCGACGTGGCTCTATGCGCGCGGGCTCGCCGCCGCCGCCGCGAAGGACACCTCGAACGCCGAGGCGCTGCGGGTGGCGTACGGCGCCGCCCGCGACGCGGTGCCGGCGGACCAGATGGCCGGCCCGCAGAACAGCGGCGCGGCCGTGCTCGCCGTCGCGACCCATGTCCTCGACGCACGCATCGCCGAGGCCGCGGGCGACCGCGCGGCGGCTCTGGCGAGCTGGGAGAAGGCCGTCGCGGCCGAGGACGCCCTGGCGTACGACGAGCCGCCCGGGTGGTACTACCCGGTCCGCGAGTCGCACGGCGCGGCGCTCCTGCGCGCGTCGCGCGCCGCCGACGCGGAGAAAGTCTTCCGCGCCGACCTCGAAAAAAATCCCCGCAACCCCCGCTCGCTTCTGGGGCTCGCCGAGAGCCTGAAGGCCCAGGGGAAGACCGCCGACGCCGCCTTCGCGCGCGCCCAGTTCGACGTCGCCGCCAAGGACGCCGACGTCCCGCTCCGGATCGAGGACCTCTGATCTCCGGCCGAGACACGGGGTAAGTCGGCGTGTTCGGGGACAACGCCGTCACGGCGGCTCTCGCGCAGCTTGCCCGCCTGATCCGCCGCCGCCGCTACTGGGTGCTGGCGCTCTGGGCCGTCGTGCTGTTGCTGCTCGTGCCGCAGGCCTGTACCGTCGGCAGCCGACTCGAGGCGGCGGTGCGCATGGAGGGTTCTCCGGCCGCGCGCGTGGACGCGTCGCTGGCGCGCGATTTCCAGTCGCGCTTCGTCCACCGGCTGGTGCTGGTCCTCCGCGGGCTCCCGAGCCCCGACGTCCCCGAGGGACGCGAGGCGCTCTCCGAGATCGTCGCCGCGGTCCGCGCCGTGCCCGGCGTCGCGGGAGCGCTCTCCTATCTCGATTCGGCGGACGAGATCTTCCTCGGCCGCGAAGGCAGCTTCGTCGTCGTCGGGCTCGACGCGCGCCACGTCGCTCCCGAGGCGCGCATGGCTTCGCTGCGCGAGGCGACCCACGCGGTCTCCGCCCGCCTCGTCGGCCGGTTCCCGCAGGTGAAGCTCCTCTGGACGGGAGAGATTCCGCTCAACCTGGACGTGCGGCAGGCGTCCTCGGAGGACGCGCGCGCGGCCGAGCGCCGGGCGCTGCCGATCGCGCTCCTCCTGCTGCTCGCCGCGTTCGGCTCCGTCGTCGCCGCGCTCCTGCCGGTCGCCGTCGGTGTCCTCGGCGTGCTCCTGACCCTGGGCGTCGCGGCGCTCGCGGCGCGCTCCTGGCACCTCTCGATCTTCGTGCAGAACATCGCGTCGATGATCGGCCTCGGCATCGGGATCGACTACGCGCTCCTCATGGTCAGCCGTTTCCGCGAGTCGCTGGCGCGCAAGCACTCGCCGGGGCTCGCCGTCGAGGACAGCAGCCCCCGCGCCGGGCAGACTCTTCTCCTCTCCGCGCTGCCCGTCGGGATCGGCTTCGCGGCGCTCCTGACGATGCCGGGGGACTTCCAGTCGATCGGGTTCGGCGGGATGCTCGTGACATTCTTCACGCTCCTGCTGGCGTTGACGCTGCTCCCCGCTCTTCTCGCCGCGCTCGGGAAGGGAGTCGACGCCGGGCGGATCATGCGCCGCAGCGCGGCGCACCACGAGGAGGGCTCGCGCTGGTGGCGCCGCTGGGGCGTGCGCGTGGTCCGACACCCCTGGCTCGCTCTCCTTCTCGGCGGGCTGCCGATGATCGTCCTCGCGCTGCAGGCGGGGCGCCTGCAGACGGGTCCCGTGCGCGGCGACTGGCTGCCCTCGAATCCGGAGTCGGTGCGGGCCGTGCAGCGGCTCGAGGAAATGGGGCGCGGCAACGTCGTCCAGACGCTCCGCGTCATGCTGACGCTGCCGCCGGACGCCCCCGTCGCAAACCCCGAGGGCTGGACCGCCGCGCGCCGGCTGTCGCAGGCCTTCGAGCACGACAAGCGAATCGCGCGGGTCCACTCCGCGGCGAAGGACGCCGCGGTCGGGATCACGCGCGCTCGCATCCGGGAGCTCGTCGACAACGGGTCGATCTCGAAGGACGAGCGGTCCGTGCTCTACGAGCTGTTGCCCGCGGTCACGTCGAGCGACCCGATGGTGCTCCGCGCCGACGCGGAGGCGCTGTCGCGGTCGATCCAGGCCTCCGACGCCGCGCTGCTGACGGGGGTTCCGGGCAGCACGCTTTCGGTGGGCGGGCTGCCGGCGATCAACTCGCAGTTCGAGGACGCGATCTCGGGCCGGCTCCCTCGGGTGGTCGAGCTCGTCATGGTGGTCACCTTCTTCGCGCTCTTCCTCGGCTTCCGCTCGATCCTGGTCGCGGCGAAGGCGGTCGCGCTGAACCTCCTGACGGTGGGCGCCGCGTTCGGGGCGCTCGTCCTGGTCTTCCAGGACGGCCACGGGATCGAGCTGTTCGGCCTCGAGACGGGCACCGGCCGCGTCTTCACGATCGTGCCGATCCTCGCGTTCTGCATCGTCTTTGGACTTTCCATGGACTACGAGGTGTTTCTCGTGTCCCGGGTGGCCGAGGCGCGCCGCTCGGGGCTTTCGGAGGACGAGGCGATTGTGGAAGGATTGGCCAGGACCGGCAGCGTGATCACGAGCGCGGGCTCGATCATGATCGCGGTTTTCGCGGCCTTCGCGATGGGTTCGTTCCTGCCGATTCAGATGCTCGGGTTCGTCTTGACGGTGGCCGTCCTCCTGGATGCGACGGTCGTTCGGATGGTGATCGGTCCGGCCCTCCTGCGGCTGGCCGGCAAGTGGAACTGGTGGCCGGGGGAGAGTCGATTCCGGCCCAAGAGATCAAAGGAAGTGGCGTCATGAAACGGTTCGGCGTTTTGGGAATCCTTCTGCTCGCCGCGTGGCCGCTCGCCGCCGCGGGCACCGGCAACGCTCCCGCGGGGTCGACGAGCGCGAGCGCCGGCGCCGGGGGTGTCCAGCAGCTCAACGACGCCTTCCTGAAGGCCCTCCAGGCCGGCGACATCGACGGCATCATGAAGCTCTACGCCTCCGACGCGGTCCTCTTTCCGCCGGGCGAGAAGGTCGCCAAGGGGCAGGAGGAGATCCGCTTCAAATGGAACAACCTGATCGAGGCCAACAAGATCAGCGAGACGAGCCTGAAGGAAGCGAAGTACGTCGCCTCACCCACCGTCTCCGCGGGGTGGGGAGACGTCTCGATGAAGCTCGAGCCCAAGAACGGCAAGCCGCCGAAGACGATCCAGGGACGCTTCTCGACCGTCGCCGAGAAGAAGAACGGCAAGTGGGCCTACGTGTTCGTCGGAATCGGCGAGCTGGACGAGATTCTGACGCTGGATCACTACTCCAAGTCGAAGTAGGCGGTGGTGGTGGCGGCGTTACTAGTCATTAGTCATTAGTCATTAGTCATTAGTGGATACGTCGACGACAACTAACAACTAACAACTAACAACTAACAACTAACGACTAACAACTACCCGCCCCCCAGCTCCTTCGCCGCCACGGCGCTCCCCTCGACGCGCGCCCTGATCTTCGCGAACGCGACGTCCCGCGACGTCGAGACGTCGTCGCCGAAGGGCGAGAAGCCGCAGTCGTCGGTCGTGCCGAGGTGGGCCGGGTCGATGAACCTCGCGGCCTCCAGGACCCGCTCGCGAACCTGCGCCGCCGTCTCGATACGCGGGTCGATGGGATCGGTGACGCCCACGAAGATCCGGCGGGTTCCCGTCGCGTGCGAGCCCAGGATCCCGAGGACGCGCGCGCGGTCCTTCTCGCTCGAGAGCTGGACGAAGAAGTTGTCGACCTGCAGGCGGAAGAGCGCGGGCAGAAGCTCCGCGTAGTCCACGTCCGCGCTGTGCGTCGAATCCCGGTCGCCGCCGGGGCAGGTGTGGACGCCGATGCGGCGGCGCTCCTCGGCCGAGAACTGCGAGAGCACCCGGTTGTTGAGCGCCACGAAGGAGTCGAGCAGGCCCTTGGAGGGGTCGAGCTTGACCGCGAGGCGCCCCTCGGTGAAGTCGATCTGGACCGTCGCGCCGGCGGCGAGACAGCGGCGGATGTCGGTCGTCGCCTCCCGGACGAGGTCCCCCAGGAATTCCTCGCGCGAGTAGTCCCGGATCCCGTCGGCGGGGTACAAGAGCGACAGCGCCGAGGCGGAGATGACCGCCTGCTTCATCGGAACGGTCGCGTATTTCTGAGCGTGCTCGAGGTAGCTCGCGGCGTAGGTCGCATAGCGGAAGGGCCCGGACTTCAAGACCGGAAGCTGGCGCTCGTGGCCGTCGGCGAAGCGGATCGTGACTCCGCCGCCCGCGACGTTCGCGGCGCCGTGGACGGGATACGTCGCGAAACTCGGCTTGCGCTGCTCGCCGTCGGTGATGACCGGCGATCCGGTCTGCTGGAAGCGACGGATCGTGTCGCGGACGGCGCCGTCGAAGAGGGCCTCGAGCGCGTCGGCCGAGATGCGCCCGGCCGTGAACGCCTGCATCCCCTCGATCAGCTCGGGGGGTCGTGGAATACTTCCGATCGGTTCGGTGGGCAGCGGCATGTCCCGAAATCTATGAGAGCCGCGCCCATCGGAGCAAGGAGGACGGGATGGGTTTCGACAAGGGATCGGTGGGGCTGCGTCGGATCGGCTTCCCGAGCGGGTTCCTCGGACTCGTGCTCTGGACGGTCGCCGGCGCGCTTGCATCCGCCCAATCTCTCGACCCCGTGCTCTACCAGGACCTGCGCTGGCGCCTCGTCGGCCCGCTGCGCGGCGGATGGGCGACGTGCGCCGAGGGCGTTCCCGACGCGCCGGCGACGTACTACTTCGGCGCCGCGGCCGGAGGCGTGTGGAAGACCGACGACGCGGGAATCACGTGGAAGCCCATCTTCGACCGCGAGTCCGCGCACTCCGTCGGGGCCCTCGCGGTCGCTCCCTCCGATCCCAACGTGATCTACGCCGGCACGGGTCAGATCCAGGCGCGCTACGACATCGCCTCGGGCGACGGCGTCTTTCGCTCCGACGACGCCGGCAAGACGTGGCGCTCGCTGGGTCTCCAGGCGACGCGCGCGGTCGGCCGTATTCTCGTCGATCCGCGCGACCCGAACGTCGCGCTCGTCGCGGCGCTCGGCCACATCTTCGGTCCGAACAAGGAGCGCGGCCTCTACCGGACGGCCGACGGAGGGAAGACGTGGGCCCAGGTCCTCTTCGTCAACGAGGAGACCGGCGGCGCGGACCTCGCGGCCGATCCGGAGAACCCGGACGTGGTCTACGCCTCGCTGTGGCAGGTCCGCAACTATCCCTGGCTGTCCTACTTCCTCCCCGCGGTCGGCCCGGGCAGCGGTCTCTACAAGTCGACCGACGCGGGCCGCACGTGGGCGCGGCTCCAGAACGGCCTCCCGAGCAAGAACCTCGGTCGGATCGGCCTCGCCGCCGCGAAGGGCGGAAGGGTCTGGGCGCTGGTCGACGCGGGCGATCGCCCCGGACCGGAGAACCAGGGCGGCCTCTACCGCTCGGATGACGCGGGCGCGAGCTGGACGCGCGTCAACGCCACGGCCGGTCTCGGCTCGAGCTACATCAACCGCGTCACCGTGGACCCCCGCAACCGCGACGCGGTCTACGTCATGGGCCAGTCGATCCGCCGTTCCGAGGACGGCGGCAAGACGCTTCAATTCTTCAAGGGCGCGCCGGGAGGAGACGACTACCACTTCCTGTGGGTCAATCCGAAGCGGCCGGAGTACATGGTCACCGCGGCCGATCAGGGAACGGTCGTGAGCGTCAACGGCGGGAAGAGCTGGAGCGACTGGTACAACCAGCCGACGGCGCAGCTCTACCACGTCGAGACGGACGACCGGTTCCCCTACTGGATCTACAGCGGCCAGCAGGACTCGGGCACCGTCGGCGCCGCCAGCCGCAGCGACTACGGCTCGTTGACCTACCGCGACTGGAATCCCGTCGGCGGGGAGGAGCGCGGCTGGGACGTGCCCGATCCCGAGGATCCCGAGATCGTCTACGGCACCGGGCTCGGAGGAACGATCACCCGCTGGGACGGCCGGACGGGGCAGGTCCGGAACGTCTCGCCGATGGTCGAGAGCACCTACGGCGCGCGCCCGACGGGAAAGGGCCTGCGCTGGACCTGGATCTTCCCGCTCGCAATCTCTCCGAAGCCGCCGCACGCGGTGTACACGGGCGCGCAGTACCTGCTGCGCTCGCTCGACAAGGGCGCGAGCTGGCAGGCGGTGAGCCCGGACCTCTCCGGCGCGGAGCCGGGGACCGCGGGCTGCGACGGCGAGATCACCGTGTCGAACGCCCGCCCCTGCGGCTTCGGCGTCGTCTTCACGATCGCGATCTCGCGGCGCGACGACCAGGAGATCTGGATCGGCACCGACGACGGGCTGATCCAGCTGACGCGGGACGGCGGAAAGACCTGGAAGAACGTCACGCCGAAGGGACTGCCGGTATGGGGCAAGGTCGCGACCATCGACCTGTCCGCGACGGAGCCCGGCGTCGCGTACGCCGCGGTCGACACGCACCGCCTCGACGACTTCACGCCGCACGCGTACAGGACCCACGACTACGGCGAGACGTGGCAGGAGATCTCCGCCGGACTGCCGCAGGCGCGCTTCGTGACGTCCCTGCGCGCGGATCCCGTGCGCCGCGGCCTCCTCTACGCCGGCACGGACGGCGGCGTTTCGGTCTCCGTCGACGACGGCGCGCACTGGCAGAGCCTCCAGCTGAACCTGCCCACGTGCTGGGTCGGTGACCTGACGGTACACGGCGCGGACCTCGTCATCGCGACACAGGGCCGCGGGCTGTGGGTGCTCGACGACGTCACGCCGCTGCGCCAGGTCGGGAGAGACTCCTCGGCGGCCGGCGCCACGCTGCTCGCGCCCGCGGACGCCGTCCGCGTCCGATCGGACATGAATCGCGACACGCCGCTGCCCGCCGACTTCCCGATCACGCCGAACCCTCCCGCCGGAGCCGCACTCGACTACGTGCTGGCGAAGCCGGCACGCTCCGTGCGCCTGGAGGTCCTGACCGAGAAGGGCGAGACGGTCCGGAGCTTCGCGAGCGACGCGCCTCCCGAGAAGCTCAACGCGAACCGTTACTTTCCGGAGGGATGGGTTCGGCCGCCGGAGCCGCCGGCGACCGGCGCGGGTCATCATCGCTTCGTCTGGGACCTGCGCTACGAGCGTCCGCGCGCGGATCGGTACGAGTACATGATCGCCGCCGTGTGGGGCCGGGACACGCCGTTGGAGCCGCGCGGTCCGCTCGTCCTGCCGGGTCGCTACACGGTGCGGCTGACCGTCGACGGCCAGCGCACGGAGCAGCCCCTTCGCGTGACGATGGACCCGCGCGTCACGGTCGCGGCCGACGTCCTCTCCGCCCAGCTCGACTTCCAGCGCCGGACGATCGCGTCGATGAACGCTTCCGTCGATGCACTCCAGGCGGTGCGGGGATTCCGCGCGGGCCTCGAGAAGCGCCGCGAGAAGGCGGGGACGTCGGGCTCGGCGGGGTCGGTCGCGGACGCGATCGGCCAGGCGGACAAGGAGGCGCACGCGATCGAGTCCGGCGAGGCGATGGGAGGCGGCGGGCGGCGGCGGGGAGGGACCGGCGGCCTCGTCGGTGTCAACGGGACGCTCTCCGCGATCGTCAAGGCGCTCGACCTCTCCGACACGCCGCCGACGGCGGCCCAGCGTGAGGGCTACGACGCCGCGAAGGCGAAGCTCGACGAGCTGCTCGCCTCCTGGAAGCGGCTCTCCGACCAGGGCCTCGCGAAGCTCAACGCGGCCCTACGCGCGAAGGGCATCGAGGCGGTGACCGCCGAGGAGATGCGAGCCGGCGAGGTCCAGAGCGACGAGGACGACAACGAGGGCGTGGGCGTCGAGGTCGAGTAGGGGACTCGTGTCTCATGGGCGTCATCCCGAGGAGCGGAGCGACGCGAGCGACGAGGGATCCGGTGCGTCATGGCCGGCATGGCAATCGAGTCCGGGATCCCTCGCTCCGCTCGGGATGACGGCATAATTGCTCGGCTGCCCGTAGCTCAGCCCGGATAGAGCAACGGCCTTCTAAGCCGTAGGTCGGCGGTTCGAATCCGCCCGGGCAGACCAAAGCCCTCGTCGCTGGTGCGCCGCGCGCACGATGGTAATCCAGCCGGGCAGACCAGGCCCTCTCCTTGACCGCTCCTTCCCGTCGGCGTACAACGGAGTCGTAAGGCGGAAGTGCTTCGGCCTCTCTCTCGAGGAGGTGTGCCATGAGCCTCGGACGCCGTGCAACGTCTCTCCTTCTCTTCCTTATCGTTCCCGCCGTTCTCCTCGCCCAGTCGTCGCAGGATGACCGCGACATCCGCGAGCTCGGCACGCAGGTCCAGGAGGCCTGGAACAAGAGCGACGCCAAGCTGCTCGCGGCCCTCTGGTTGACCGACGGCGACTACATCAGCTCGACGGGCCGGACCGCGCGCGGACGCGACGAGGTCGAGAAGGCCTTCGCGGAGCAGTGGGGCGGGATCTACAAGGGGACGAAGATCGCGCACACGCTGACCAACGTGCGCTTTCTGCGCAGGGACGTGGCCATCGCCGACGGGGCCTTCGAGGTCTCCGGGATGCGGGACGCGTCGGGGAAGGTGATCGGCTCGCGCAGCGGCCTCTCGACGATCGTCGCCGCGAAGAAGGGCACCCGATGGTACGTCGCGGCCCTGCGGGGCATGGTGCCGTCGGTCCCGGCCGGCAGTCCCGGCAAGTAGAATCCCGAAGCCGCGCATGAGCCACCTTCGCTGCACGGAGATCGAGAGCCGCCCGGAGCGCGGGCTGTTCCGCATCGTCCTCGACGAGGGACCGGCGCCGAAGGAGGCGCTGGAGCAGGTCGCGCGCGTCGCGGACGTGCTGCTGCGCGAGAACACGCTCGACGGCCGCTTCGTCGTTCTGGACGGCGCCGTCGCGCTCGAGCTGCCGGAGGCGAAGCGCACCTTCTTCCACAACGGCATCGTGTTCGCCGCGCTGGACGCCGTGAACGATCCGGTCCGCAACCCGACGCTGACGCTGCTCGCTCAGCCGGAAGAGGACTAGCGGCGGCCGTCCCGCGTCGAGGGCCACGGGCGCCAGGGAATCGAGAGTGCCCCCGATCGGAGGGTCAGGCCTTCCGCAGGTGCGCGTAGAGCGAATCGTAGAGAAACGACGCCCGCTCGAGGATCTCCGCGTCGTCGCCGCAGACATCGGTGAAGCCCTGGCTGATGGCCCAGAGTCCCGCGGACTCCGGCGTGCAATCGATTTCCCTGGGGAAGTCGGCCCCATGGACGATGCGCGCGAGACGGAAGAGCGCTCCGTCCGACGCGAGCCGTTCGGCCACGAGCTGCTCGAAGGAGCAGCGGCCCTGCGCGTCCGCGTGCGGATAGCGCGCGCCGGGCGCGTCGAATCCTAGGGCGTCGTCGCGCTCCTGCACGGCCGCCACCTCTTCGGGCTCGACGAAGACGATCTCGGCATCCGGATCGAGGAAACGCCGGATCAGCCAGCCGGTGGCCGTCCGGTTGACGTGGATGCGTCTGCGCGTGACCCATTTCATGCGGCGACCTCGAGCCCGGCGGCGCGAAGCACGGACACGCGGGCAGCCGCGATCAACCCGCGGCCGACGAGGGCCGGACGCGCGACCCGTTCGCGGTCACGCCGGCCGTCCCTCGCGGAACGTCATCCGATAGTGATTTCCGAGGCCGAGCCGGTCGACGCAGGCCTGGAGCAGCGACATCATCGGTTTCAGCTTCACCGTGTAGGGATGACCGTCCTCGTGCTCCTTCATCAGCAGGTAGTCCATGACGTCCAGGCCGAAGACGTCGAGGGTGTGGACGCTCGCGCCGATCTGCTCACCCAGGTACTCGAAGGACTTGGGACTGAAGAAGCCGACGTGCTCGAAGGGAAGCAGCGTGTTCTGGAGTCCTCCCATCAGCTCGAAGGCGACCGAGTGAATGTTCGGAGTGAACGCCACCAGATAGCCGCCCGGCTTGAGCTTCTGGACGGCGGTCCGGAGAACCGCGACGGGATCGGCGAGATGCTCGATGACGTCGAACATCGCGATCACGTCGTACGACCGATCCTCTTCCTCCTCGAGCGAGGCCCTTCGCACGTCCAGACCCATCCGACGGCAGAACTCGACGGCTCCGGGGTTGACCTCCAGGCCCCGGCAGGCGACGCCCCGGTCCTGCAGGGCGGAGAGGACGGCGCCGCTGCCGCAGCCGACGTCCAGCACGCGCGCCTTGGCGGGATCGAGACCGAGCCGCTCGATCAGGTAGACGTACCGCTCGCTGCCCATCTGGGCCTTGCGATACTCGAAGTACGAGGCGCACTTGTCGTGCAGCGTCTGGCTGTACTCCTCGGTCACGTAGGTTTCCTCGACGTGCGACTGCTCGTTCGCGATCTCGAAGTTGGCGGTGGAGTAGTCGCAGCGGGCGCAGAGAATGACCTGATATCCGGCTTCCCACTCCAGCAGCACGGTGCCCTGCCGGCCGCCACACAGGGCGCATCGGTACTCCGAGGGCTTGCGGATCCGGTGCCGGTTCCGCTCCAGCTTCTCGTGGGCGGACCGCTGGACGGTCCCGAAAAAATCGGTCCCCCTCATGGCATGAGCGTCCAAATCGAAGAGACGCAATGGGGTTCGAACGACTTTCATGGCTCCGCCTTCCGATCGGTTGTCAGGAGGTCGCGCATTATACCCGCCCACCCGCTGCGGCCTGCTTCTCGCGCGCGGGGAGGAACCGCGCCGCCCACAGCGTTCCGACGACGCCGAGCGCCGCCGCGGTCTCGAACGTCAGCGCGGGGCGGATGGTCCAGAGCGCTCCGCCGATCGCCGCCGCGCCCGCCACGGCGAAGCCGCGGAGCGAATAGTAGACGCCGACGGTGCGGCCGCGCGCGGCGGGGTCGGCGAGGTCCACGATCAACGCCTTGCGCGCGGGCTCGCCGATCTCGGACAGGCCGCCGACGACCCACGCCGCGAGCAGCCCCGCGAAGCTCCGCGCGAACAGCACGAACAGGGGATAGGCGGTGAAGAACGCGTACGTCAGCAGCACGAACGGCTTCTTCTCCGTCTTTCCCGCGAGCGCGGCCGCCGGCGCATAGGAGACGATCGACGTCACCGTCCGTACCGACACGAGGATCCCGAACTGCGCCGGCGTGATCCCGACGATCTCGATCGCCCAGAGGACCAGGAAGATATCGGGCAGTCCCTCGCACAGCCGGATGAGGCAGTCCGCCTCGAGCAGCCGCCGCAACGCGGGCGGCAACTTCGGCGGCTTCACGAGGTCGCGCAGGGCCGTCGTCGAGGGAGACTCGGCGGAGCGAAGCGCGAGCGAGAGGCCCACGAGCATCGCGAGCGAGAGGAGAATCGACGCGAGGAGGCCGAGCCGGATTCCGGGCCCCGTCCCGAGGCGCGTCAGGAGCAGCCCGCCGAGAGGCGGCGCGACGACGATCGGCAGCCGCTTGAGGATGGCCTGGACGGTGAAGCCGCCGATGCGCCGGCGCTCGTCGAGCTCCTCGCCGATCAACGCAAACGTCGCGGGGAGCCCGAGCGACGCCCACGCCATCACGAGCACGATGCCGGCGAAGACGCCGGCCACCGAGTGCCAGGCCCACAGCACGGCGTAGCCCGCGACGGTCACCCCGCCGAAAAGCAGCAGCGCCCGGCGCGTCCCGAGCCGATCCGAGGCCCAGCCGCCGGGGTAGGCGTACGCGGCGTCGAGCAGGTCCTTGACGGTTCCGAAGAGACCGACCACGAAGACGGAAGCGCCGAGCGTCCGGAGGTATTCGGGGAGATAGCGGAACCAGAGCTCCTCGCCGAATCCGAAAACGAAGAGCGCGACGGCGAGGGAGGTCGCGCGGCGGGCGGACACGCGGGCAATCTATCCCACGCCGCGCCTCGTCGCGGTTACGCCGCACGCCTCCTCACCGCTCGCTTCCTGCGCGACAGCCGCGTGTAGACGAAGAATCCGGCGATCAGGACGACCGCAATCCCGCCCGTCCAGTGGAGCACGTGGGAGGACTGTCGCCCGGCGTAGTAGCCGAGGAGGACCGAGCCCGTTCCCCAGAGGACGCCGGCCGGCACGCTCCACAGCAGAAACTTCGAGAAGGGGAGCTTCGCCGCGCCGGCCGCCGCCGGCATCACGGAGCGCACGAAGGCCGTGAAGCGCGCGAGGAACACGGCCGGCGCACCGCGGCGGCGGAGCCACTCCTTCGCCCTCTCCCAGTGCTTTTTCGAGAGCCGGCTCGAGATCGCCTTGCGGAAGTGCCGGCCCACGACGTAGCCGATGGAGTCGCCGGCCACGGCGCCGACGACCGCGGCCGCCGCGACGGCCGCAACGGGCACGTGGCCTCGCGAGGCGAGGAGTCCCGCGCCGACGGCGATCAGCTCGCCCGGGATCACGAGGCCCGCCATCAGCGCCGTCTCGGCCGCCGGCAGCAGGCAGGCCATGGCGATCACGAGCCACGGCGGGATCTCGCGGAGCAGCTCGAGGATTTCTTCCAGCACGCCGATTCTCCGTCGCAAGGACCGCGCCATCCCGAGGACCTGCACGCGCTAGAGGCCAGGTCCTCGGCGCGCACTCGGATGGCCCGGGTCTGGCGCATGGTGTCCACGATCCGCTCCGCGTCCTCGTCGCGGCCCAGGGGGACCTGCGCCCGTTTCTCTCCGTTTGACGCGTTAACCTAGAGGAAGCTTTCCCGAAGGGAGGACGTCATGAACAGACCCGCCGCGGTTCCTTGCCTGGTCCTCGGCCTCGCGCTCTTCGCCGCCGGCTGCCCTCCGACCCCCGGCGCCGGGCCGACACCGGCGATGCCCATGCTGGTCAACATGAAGGTGGTCGGCCAGCAGGTCTGCGGCCAGTACACCTCGCAGGCCCTTCCTTACGCCTTCACCTGCAACGGACTGCCTTCGACCGTTCCGAGCGGCTGGCAGATGACGCCGGTTCGGGTGCCATCGGTCGCCGACCCGACGCGATCGCATACGAACCGCATCGCCATCCTGACCGTGAGCGGAGGCTCCGGCACCGAGCTCGACGTCGAGTACGTGGTGAATGCGGGGAACCCGAACACGAATCGGCTGCTCACCCAGGTCGACCCCAACCAGCCTCCAGGTCCCGGCGAGGTCGCCATCAAGAAACAGGTCGGGGTCTCCGCGGCCGACGACGGAACGACGAAGACGTGGACGGTATCCGTGAACATCTCGACGTGCGTGGAGATGCGCCACATTCAGCTCTTCGACCGGGCGGGCAATCCGCCGGTGCGAAAGGGCCCCCTCGACGTGTACTTCTTCCGCGACCCGGCCGACGAGGACTGCTCGGGCGGAGGGACGTACTCCCCTCCCGGCGGCGTCATCACGTTCCGAACCGGCCCCGGCGATCAAACGAAGGACTCGCCGTCCGGGCCGTGCCCCGGCAACGCCCCGAGGACGCTGTTCAACGTCTGCCAGAACTGCGCGTTCGGCCATCCCCAGGATGCCAACGAGTGGACGGGCTACGAGGGCTGTAGCTGGAACGAGGTGCTCGACGTCTTCGGCTACACGGGCGCGGCCGCCACGAAGCCGCAGATCTGCACGATCCGCCAGGCGGCGAGCCGCGAGGACTGCGAAGGCCCGCCGTAGGCCGGGATCCTTCTCCGAGCCCGTGCTGTCCGCGGACACTGCGATACGTTGAGCGCGTGATCCTGACCTGTCCTTCCTGCGGAAAGAAGAACCGCTCTCCCGCGGAGCGCCTGGCCGAGACGGGGCGCTGCGGGGCGTGCAAGACCGAGATCTCGCCAGTGCGCGAGCCCCTGGCGGTGGACCGCGAGAGCTTCCGCGAGGTCGTGAAGAACGCGCGCGTGCCGGTTCTCGTCGACTTCTGGGCCGACTGGTGCGGCCCGTGCAAGATCGCGGCGCCCGAGGTGGCGAAGACGGCCGCCGACCTGGCCGGGCGTGCGCTCGTCCTCAAGGTCGACACCGAGCAGAATCCCGAGCTCGCCGCCGAGTACGGCGTTCGGGGGATCCCGAACTTCGTCGTCCTGCGGGGCGGACTCCTCGTCTCCCAGAACGCGGGCGCGGTCTCGAGCGCGCAGATGAAGGATTGGCTCGCGCGCGCCGGCGCGTAGGAGTCTTCGCCGGGATTCGTGTCGTAGGATCTCGCTCCGTGCGAGGCCCCGCGACCACCCCTCCCCGGGCTCCCGCCGGCGTCTCGCTCCTCGCCGCGCTCTTCTTCGCCGCCGTGACCGTGCTCATGACGTGGCCGCACGCCGCGCATCTGTCCGACCGGATGAACGACCTCTGGGACGCCAAGCAGAACGCGTGGATCCTGCACTGGGACTTCTGGCAGACGTTCCACGATCCGGCGAACCTCTTCCAGGCGCCGATCCTCCATCCCGCGCGCTACGCCCTCGCGTTCTCGGAGAACCTCTACGGCGGCGCGCTGTTCGGCTTCCCGCTGCTCGCGCTGGGGACGCCAGTCGTCGCCAACTACAACGCGGTCTTCCTTTTCTCGATGGCGTTCTCGGCGTGGGCCGCGTGGCTCCTCGCCCGCTACGCCACCGGCGACGGTCTCGCCGCGCTCCTCGCGGGTCTCGTCTACGCCTTCGTGCCGTGGAGGTTCGCGCAGCAGCCGCATCTCAACATGCAGCTCGGCGGCTTCCTCTGCCTGCTGCTCTACTTCCTGCTCCGGTACCTCGACGACGGACGCGTGCGGGATCTCGTCCTGTTCGCGGTCTGCTTCGCCCTGAACCTGCTCTCGACGTTTCACTACGGGCTCTTCTCGGGATTCCTGATCGCGGCGGTGTTCGCGTGCGAGGCCGTCTCCGGGGGCCGCGAGGAGCGGCGACGGATGCCGATGATCGCGCTCGCGGCGGCCGTCGCGACGGGCGCCTGCGCGCCGTTCCTCATCCCCTACACGATCACGTCGAAGATCTACGGGATGAAGAGGACGCTCGACGAGGTCGACTTCTATTCGGCCAGGGCCTACGACTTCCTGTCGGCCGGATGGCAGAACAAGCTCTACGGAGCGGCCACGAAGCGCTGGATGCGCGGGGAGGGCGATCTCTTCCCCGGGATCCTCCCGGTCCTCCTCGCCGCCGGAGGCTTGGGCGCGGCCCTGCGGCGACCGTACGCCGGAGCCCGGCGCGCCATGCTGTTCCTGTGCATCGGCGTCGTGGGCCTCTTCGTGTGCTTCGGGAGCCGCACGCCCATTTACCGGTTCCTCTTCCTGGACTTCGGCTCGGTCTTCCGCGCGATCCGCGCGCCGATCCGCGCGATCGTTCTGTGCCACATCGCGCTCGGCGTGCTCGCGGCGTGGGGTCTGTCGCTCCTGACGGCACGGCTCGGGAAGGGAGCGCGGATCGCCGTCGTCGCGCTCGCGCTCCTGCTCGTGGGCTTCGAGTACCGCGCGTTTCCGCTCGAGCTCTACGCGTACGACCCGTCCGCGAGCGCCGTGGATCGCTGGCTGCGGTCGCAGCCGACCCGGGAGACCGGTGCGATCCTCGAGTGGCCGATCGGGATGCCCTACGACTCCGACACGATGCTGCGCCAGGCCGCGCACCGCAAGGTCCTCGTCAACGGCCACCAGAGCTACTACCCGCCGGACTATCAGAGGCTGGTCAAGGACCTGCGCGCCCGCGCGATCGCGCCGGAGATCTGGGACGAGATCGCGCGCTTCGACGCCGGAACCCTGATCTTCCACTCGGGCCGCGCGCCGCTCTACGAGCGCGTGCCATTCCGGACTTTCCTGCGAGCGGGCCTCGAGCAGGGACGGCTGCGTCTCTGGAAGAGCGCCGACGACTCCGACGGCAAGGCTTTCGTGTTCCGGCTCGGGGCGGCGCCGTCGCCGTCGCCGCCGGCGGATCCCGATTCACGGCGGGACTTCGACGCGCTGATGACGCTCTCCGACGCGGACTACGCGCCGCCCACGGGGATGGTCCACCTGCCCGCGGAGGGCCAGCCCGTCGCGCCGGGATTCTGGGTTCACGGGTGGGCGGTCGACGACTCCGGCATCGCGCGCGTCGAGGCCGCGACCGAGCTCGGCCCCGCCGGCGCCGCGAGGATCGGGACGCCGTGGCCGGGTCTCGTGAACTTCTATCCCGATCTCCCCGGCGCCGACCGCGGAGGCTGGGGCTTCCTGGTTCCGCCCCTACCGCCAGGACCGCACACGCTGCGGGTCACCCTCGTCGGCACCGACGGCGGGAAGACCGTGCTCGAGCGGAAAATCGTCGTCGTGAACGCGCCGCGCTGAGGGCATCTGTCATTTGCGGGCCGCTCTCATCGAGGAGCCGTGAAGGCACCGCAGGGATCACCTTAACCGTGAATGAGGATCCCCTTGCCGAAGGCTGTCTCGGCTAGTGTCTGGCCCCGCCGAGTTCGACCGTCTGAAGCTTCATCAAGGAGACGAGCATGCCCAGAGAAATCATTCGAACCGATCGAGCCCCCAAGGCGCTCAGCTACAGCCAGGCCGTGAAGGCCGGGGGGCTGGTGTTCGTTGCGGGTCAGGGGCCTTTCGATCCCGTAACCGGCGAAGTTGCCGGCGAAACGATACAAGAGCAAACCCAGCAGTGCCTGCGCAACGTGTCGGCAATACTCGCGGCCGCGGGAAGCGCTCTGACCAAGGTCGTCAGTGCGTCGTTCATACTCGCCGAAGAGTCCGACTTCGCGGGGATGAATGAAGAGTGGGTGAAGTGGTTCCCGACTGATCCTCCTGCCCGGCAAGGCGCCAAGCTGCCCATTCGACCGAAGGGAATGAGAGTGTCCATCGCCGTCATCGCGGAGGCGTAGCGCTTCGCGCGATGGTCGCCGATCTCGTCGAAGTCAGGTTGGCGGCCAGGATCGAACTGGCCGCGCCTCGCTTCGCTCGGGCGGCCGGATTCGCGGCAACGTCTCAGGCGGGGGGCGCACCGCGCCCCCCGAGCCCCCCAGGGTGGTCGCCACTTCGATCCCGTTCGGTGTCGGCGATTTGAATTGCGCGCGAGATTGAGCGGTCCCGGCTGCTGGTCGGGGCGGCCAGGATCGAACTGGCCGCGCCTCGCTTCGCTCGGGCGGCCGGATTCGCGGCAACGTC
>Ga0157375_10000353_pt1 | contig 41653 bp, 60 predicted proteins | sample M35metaG_FD_115311 | JGI IMG/M metagenome (GOLD analysis project Ga0157375, IMG submission 115311) | Miscanthus rhizosphere microbial communities from Kellogg Biological Station, Michigan, USA - M3-5 metaG | ecosystem: Host-associated > Plants > Roots > Rhizosphere > Soil | place: USA: Michigan...
GGGCTCTGCCCAGCGCGCCCAGTCAAAGACCTTGATCCTTAACCAATCCGTTATCTGGCCCATCACAGGGGGTGATCGGCATGCCCCGTGGTGGACACGTGAACAGCGGGCCGGCGCCAACGTCGATGGACCGCAGCCACAAGGCCCAGGCAGAAGGCTGGATCACCCTTCCCGCTGAGGGACGCGACGGACCAGAGCCGGCCTTCCCGCTGGCCAACCCGATCCCGCGTGAGATGGAGATCTGGGAACGGCTCTGGGAGATGCCCCAGGCGATCATGTGGGAACAGCTTCAGCTAGAGCTAGAAGTCGCCGGCTACGTCCGCTGTCTGGTTCGCGCAGAGGCACCGCGCAGCTCCTTCAACTACTGGACTCAGGTCCGCCAAGCAGCGGAATCCCTGGGCCTCAGCGTATCCGGTCTGGCGCGCAACCGCTGGACAGTGGGCACGGTCGAGTCTGACGACGACGCCGGCGCCGTAGAGCAGGATGACGACGACTTTGACGACCGGCTACGGCTGGTGGTCGGTGAATGACGGCATCCTGCGCGTGACTCTGAAGTGGATCGAACGGCACGCCGTGATCCCCGATGGGTTCAAGCAGGGCAAGCCGTTCATGCTGCTGCCCTGGCAAATGCAGGTCGCAGCCAACTTCTACCGGGTCCATGACTCAGCGGAGTTGGGACAGCGATCCACGGCGTTTGTCTACCGTCGCGCGCAGGTGATCATGCCCCAGAAGAGTGGCAAGGGGCCCTTTGCTGCCGCAGTTGTCCTGGCCGAAGCAGCAGGCCCGACCGTTTTCGACGGGTTTGCGACCGGCAAAGAGGTCTACCGGTGTTCCGCCTGGGGTTGCCCCTGTGGATGGCGTCATGCGTACCGCGCTGGCGAGCCTATGGCCGTGCCGCAGCCCACTCCGCTGATCCAGCTCCTGGCAACCTCTGAAGACCAGGTGGCGAACGTCTACCGGCCGCTGAAGGCCATGATCAAGCACGGCCCGCTGAAGTCTCTGATGAGCGTCCGTGAGGGCTTCGTCAAGGTGGGCGATGAAGGTCGTATCGACGTCGTGACTTCGTCCGCGCAGAGTCGCCTTGGTAACCCCATTACCTTCGCCATCCAGGACGAGACAGGCACGTACAACGCAACCAACAAGATGATCAAGGTTGCGGAGACTATGCGCCGTGGTCTGGCCGGCATGTCCGGGCGGTCCATGGAGACCACCAACGCGTACGACCCGAGCGAGTACAGCACCGCGCAGCGCACCAATGAGGGTAAGGCTGAGGACGTCCTCAGGTTCTTCCCGCAGGCGCCTGCCACGCTGAGCTACCGGAACAAGCTGGAACGGCGCAAGATCCACAAGGCTGTGTACGCCGGCTGCCCCCACATCGACCTGGACGCCATTGAGGCGGAGGTTGGGGAGCTGCTGGAAACCGACCCTGGCCAGGCTGAGCGATTCTTCGGCAACCGAGTTGTCGCAGGTCACGGCGCCTGGGTAGAGCACGCTGCCTGGATCTCCCGCGCGAGCGACCGCGAGGTACCCGCTCCGTCGCACTACAAGCTGATGAAGATCCCGATCGTGCTGGGCTTCGATGGCTCGGATAGCGATGACTGGACCGGCATCCGCGCAGAGACGATGGATGGCTTCCAGTGGACCCCCACCTACGGCCCAAGCAACCTGCCGACCGTGTGGGACCCCGCTGAGTGGGATGGCCAGGTACCGCGCACAGAGGTTGACGCTGCGGTTGCCCAGCTCTTCGCCACGTACGATGTCAAGCTCATGTACGCCGACCCCCCTTACTGGGAATCGGAAGTCGACAAGTGGGCGGAGCGCTACGGCGAACGGCGGGTTATCCGCTGGCACACGCGCCGGCCCGTCCAGATGCACGCGGCTGCTGAGCGCATCAAGACGGACGTGATCAAGCGTGATTCGTCCTTCACACACGATGGCTGCCCGATCACAGAGCGCCACGTGTTCAACGCGCGTATGGCTGCTCGCCCGTCTGACCGTTATGTCCTGGCCAAGCCTGAGCACAAACGGAAGATCGACATGGCCGTAGTCAGCGTGCTAGCGCATGAAGCGGCATCTGACGCCATCGCATCCGGCCTGCTGAAGGCCAAGCCAATGTACCTATCCGCATAGAAGGGAGGCAGCGTGCCCGCATCCAGGGAGCAGGCTCTCACGCTGGTCACGCTGCTGGAAAACGAGCTGCTAAACCGGCGTCCGACCATCCGCGTGGCCACTGAGTATTACCGTGGCAAGCAGCCGCTGGCGTTCGCGTCCGACCAGTTCAAGAAGTTCCACGGCGACCGCTACCAAGGGTTCTCTGACAACTGGACCCAGGTCGTGTCCGACAGCCCCGTAGAGCGGCTGACGGTAACCGGAATCCTGCCTTCGGGCGTCACGGAGTCTGATGACGATCTCTGGCGCGTCTGGCAGGAAAACGGGCTGGATGCCGACTCACAGCTTGGCTTCACAGGCGCGGTAAACAGCGCTCGCAGCTTCGTGCTGGTCTGGGGTAACCCGGACGATCCAGACACCCCAGAAGTCACCTTCGAAGACGCCTCGCAGTGCATCGTTGCGTACGTACCGGGCAGCCGGCGCCGGCGCAGGGCCGCACTGAAGCGCTGGGACGATGGGAACAAGTCCTTCGCCACGCTGTACCTGCCGGATCAAGTCTGGAAGTTTGAGCGCCCTCTCATGGGTGCCGGCGACCAGTCCCCGCAGATGAAGGCCGTTGACGAAGAGCTGGACTCCTGGCTGCCGCGCGAGATGGGCGCTGAGCCGTGGCCTCTGCCCAATCCCATGGGTGTGGTGCCGATGATCGAACTGCCCAACCGGCCTGCGCTGGTGGACGAACCGATCAGTGACATCACGGGCGTCATCGCCATGCAGGACGCTGTGAACCTTCTGTGGGCGCAGCTCTTCACCGCTGCCGATTACGCGTCGTTCCCGCAGCGGATCGTCCTGGGCGCCGAAGTTCCGGAAGTCCCGATCCTGGACGCCAACGGCAAGATCGTCGGATCGCGTCCGGTCGACATGGAGAAATTCGCGGTAGACCGCGTGATGTTCTTCACCGGCGAGAACGTCAAGGTGGCCGAGTGGACAGCGGCGAACCTGGAAGCGTACTCGAACATCATCGAAGTCGCCGTGGGCCACATCGCCGCGCAGACGCGTACGCCGCAGCATTACCTAATCGGCAAGATGGCCAACCTGAGCGGTGACGCGCTGCTGGCCGCTGAAACCGGTCTGGTCAAGCGGGTGGAAGAGAAGCAGATCTGGTTCGGCCAGGCGCTTCGCGAGATGTTCCGCCTGATCGCGCTCGCGCAAGGTGAGACCGCCAAGGCCAGCAAGATCGCCAGCGGACGGATCATCTGGGCTGACCCCCAGTCCCGCTCCACGGCCCAGCTCGCTGACGCGCTGCTGAAGTTGAAGCAGATCGGTTTCCCGTTCGAGTACCTGGCGCTGCGCTTCGGGCTGACGCCTACTGAGGTGGCTCAGGTCATCCTCATGCGCGACAAGGAACTAGAAGCGGATCCGATGGGTGTCTTCACATCCATGATGGCCCGCAACCCGGCGGAGGGCGCCACAGATGGCGTGGACTCCAAGAGCGCGTAGGCATCAAGAGCAGCGCGAAGCCCTGGCAGGCGCTACGGCACGCGCAGTACTAGCAGAGTGGGCCAAGGTCCGCCCTGACGACGTCGCCCGAGACTGGGGCCGGCTCCTCCCACAGGTAACCGCAATGGTCCAGCGGGGGCAGCTCCACGCCGCAGAGGGAACGCACACGTTCATGCGTGAGCTGCTGGGAGCTGACGTCGGACCCGAGATTGACCCTGAGCAGTTCGCATCACAAACGCCGGATGGGCGCGACCTGATGGGGCTGCTAGCGCGCAGTGCGCCAACCGCGATCGATGCCCAGCGAAGAGGATTCAGCCCGCGTGCCGCAATGGCTCGGGCTGCCGCCTTCCTGGACATGGCCGTACGTACTGTGATCGGCGATACCGGCAGACAAGCTGACCAGGTCGCCATGGTGGTGAACAAGAAGGTGGTCGCGTACGTCCGGGTGGTCGAACTGCCCGCGTGTTCGCGCTGCATCATCCTGGCTGGCCGTGAGTACGGAGTCAGCAACGGCTTCCTGCGCCACCCGCGCTGTGACTGCACCATGGAACCAGTCACGCGCAAGCATCGCCCCATGCCGCTGGACCCTGAAGACCTCTTCGAGTCCATGTCCGCAGAGCAAAGGCGCAAGGTCTTTGGCGAAGCCGGCACCAAGGCGATTCAAGATGGATCCCGTATCTCCTCCGTGGTCAACGCTCGCAAGAGCATGGACAAGGTCGAGATGTTCGGCAAGCAGGTGCAAGTGACCTACGTGGGCACTGGCGCGCGCAAGAACAAGCGGCCACCACGCCTGATGCCGGAAGAGATCTACCGCCTGGCCGGCGATGACAGGAACCACGCAATCCGGCTTCTGTACAAGAACGGCTATCTCCGCTGAGGCGCGCAACGCGCTAGGCACCCTACCAATTTTCGTACCCAACTCCCTGCGCGCAATGCGCTGAGAGGACTTCGCCATGCCCGAAAACCCGGCTGCCCCCGCCAACGGTCCTGAGGTCACGCCTCCCGCGCCCGCTGCGGTACCGGCTGCCACCCCTGCGGCGCCGCCCACGGATGACGTCCCTGGTGCTGACGCGCTGGGCGATCCGGGCAAGCGCGCCCTGGATGCCATGAAGCAGAACTGGCACGCAGAGCGCGACCAGCGCAAGGAGCTAGAGAAGCGCATCGCAGACCTGGAAGCCGCCAAGAGCGCTCCGGATCCGCGCGCTGACCTACGCATCAAGCGGGCTGAGATCAAGGCTGCCGCCAAGGGGCTGCTTGCCGATCCGTCCGATGCGCTGACGTTCCTGAAGGACCAGATGGACTCCTTCGAAGTGAACGACGACGGCGAAGTTGACAGCGCCAAGATCACGGCCGCTCTCGAAGAGCTGCTGAAGAACAAGCCGCACCTGGCGGCAGACAAGCGTCCGCGATTCCAGGGCTCTGCCGATTCCGGCGCCCAGGGTCGCAAGTCCCAGCCCGATCAGCTCACCCGCGCTGACCTAAAGGGCAAGTCACCTGAGTTCATCGCGAAGGCCAAGGCTGATGGCCGGCTGAACGATGTGCTGGGTATCACTAGCTAGGAGCCAGTAAATGGCCGTTGACACCTTCATCCCCGAGATCTGGGCGGCAGACCTCTTCGTCGCTCTGCGGAAGGCGCAGATCTTCGGGCAGGCCGGCGTGATCAACCGTGACTATGAGGGCGAGGTTGCCCAGAGTGGCGACACTGTCCACATCGGTTCGCTGGCGTCGCCCACGATCAGCACGTACGTCAAGAACGTGACTGCCATCGACCCGCAGACGCTGGCCACCACGGACCAGACGCTTCTCATCGACCAGTCCAAGTACTTCGCCTTCGAAGTCGATGACGTCGATGCGCGCCAGGTCAAGTCGGGCGGACAGCTCCTGACCAAGGCTGCGTCTGACTCGGCGTATGGCCTCTCTGACGCGCAGGACATCGTCATCGCCACGGCCATGACCGTCAACGCCGGCAACGTCATCACGGCTGGCGACGTCGCTACGGCTGACGCTGCGTACAAGGTCATCCTGGCGCTGAAGGTCAAGCTGGACAAGGCGAAGATCCCGACCGTGGGTCGCTTTGTCATCGTCTCGCCTGAGTTCTACGCGCTGATCCTTCAGGACCCGCGCTTCACCGACGCTTCGAAGTACGCCGACAACGGCAGCACGATCCGCAACGGCGAAGTCGGTCGCGTCCTGGGCTTCAACGTCCTGACGTCGCTCAACCTCCCGCAGGGCACTGCCGGCACCAACCCGGAGGTCTCGAACTTCGTCGTGGCCGGCCACCCGATGGCGACCACGCTGGCGGAGCAGATTAACAAGGTGGAGGCGTACCGGCCGCAGGGCAGCTTCAGCGACGCGATCAAGGGGCTGCACGTCTACGGCACCAAGGTCGTTCGCCCGGAGGCGCTGGCTGTCATGGACGCGGACGTCACGACCGGTCTGCCGGCCTGAGGCTAGCTCGCTTGTGGGGCCGCTGGGTTCGCCTGGTGGCCCCCTTCTACTACCTACGGAGTACACATGGCTGACGTTGCCGTGGAAGTTGTCAACAACAGCGGGCAGACAGTGCGGCTGACTCTCGATTCTGAGGGCGAGCTACTGGCGGATCTCCGCAAGCAGGTCAAGCGCGAAGACCTGGACAGTGTCAAGGTGCTGCCTGCTGGTGGCGCCCGCAAGCCGGCTGCGAAGTAACCCATGGCCCCGCTCGCAACGGTCGCTGACCTGGAAGCGCGCGGTGTGGTGATCGCCCCGGAAGAGGCCGGCCCGCTGGCCATCTGGCTGGATGTGGCGTCAGAGCTGGTCCGTGATGCCGCTGGTTCTCCGATCAGCGAAACGGACAGCACTGTGACCCTGGAAGGTTCGGGGTTCCGCCTGATGCTGCCTGGGCAGCCCGCAACGGCTGTCTCCGGGGTCAGCGTGGATGGGGTGGCAGTCTCGGACTACAAGCTGCGTTCAGGCGCTGTGTGGCGCCCCTGTGGCTTTCCGGACGGCAGTGAGGTTGTCGTCAGCTACACGCATGGCCTTCCGGTCGTGCCTGCTGACATTGTCGATCTCGTCTGCCGTCTGGCCGGCCAGGAGCTAGCAGCGTTCCGTAGTGGCGAGACTGCCTCCCGTCCGCTGAAGACTGAGCGAATCGGTGACTACGCGGCTGGCTACGACACGGACGTCGTCAGCGGAACCATGGTGCTGACCGACTTCCAGGTTGGCCGGCTGGCTGCACGCTTCGGCAAGGGCGCGGGAACGGTGCGTGTCCGGTGAGTCGAGTAGCACGCCTGCTGAACGCCTCCGCTGAGGTCTGGCGCCTGACGGAAACCCCGGACGGGATGGGCGGTCAAACGACTGCTCTCGCCTCCGTGGGGTCCGTCCGCGCCCGATTCTCCCAGCCCTCCGCCACTGAACGCGTGGTCGCCGCACAGAACAACGCAGAGCTGTCGCACGTGGTCTACCTGCTGCCTACAGCGGATGTCCACAGGGGCGATGAACTGCGCAAGGCCAGCCGGGTGTTCCTGGTCCTGGCCACCTACGAACCTTCCGAGCCTGACACGTACCTGCGCGCTGACTGCAAGGAACGCCAGGCAACCCCGTCCTAAGGAGTGCCCATGGCATCTCTCGCTGCTCAGACCCTGGCGGTCGCCGGCACCGTCCCGACCTACACGGCTGCTTCGGCTGGGGGTGACACTGCCCCGGTTGGTGGTGGCCTCCGCCTGCACGTCTACAACGGTTCCGCGTCCCCGATCACTGTCAACCTGGTGACCCCGGGCACGCTGGGTGGCCTGGCCATCGCTGACGCTGCTCTGTCGGTTCCCGCATCGGGTCACGGCTTCGTCCCGCTGGATGCTGTCTACCGGGATCCCGCCACTGGCCGGGCGAACATCACCTACAGCGCCACGGCCACAGTCTCCGTCGCTGTCATCCAGGGCTGATGTCCTCCGCGCTACGCGGCATGCGCACTGCTATCGCCAGGCTTCGTCTGCTGCCACGGCGGATGAACGAAGCCCGGACGGAAGCCCTGCGCGAGTGGGCGACGGCGCTTGAGAAGACAGCCAAGGATCTGGCGCCCAAGCGGAGCGGAACCCTGGAACGCGCCATCGAAGCCAAGGTGAACAGCGCCACTGGCAAGGCGTGGATCCAGGTCAAGCCGGGCCCCGCTCGGGCGTACTCCTACTACGTGGAAAAGGGCACTTCCAAGATGGAAGCCCAGCCCTATATGGGTCCGGCCGCCCAGATCCACCGCAGATCCGGCGAAAAGGCCATGCGCCGCGCAGCCCCCAGACATCTCGGCAGGTGGTGACCCGTGGCTACGTCTCTCCGTCCGCTGCAAACGGCGCTGTTCGGCAAGCTGAACGCCGCACCGCTCCTGACTGGCCGTGTACACGACAAGGTCCCAGAGCCCGCGCCTTACCCCTACGTGCACTTCGGCACCTTCACTGAGATCCCCGACGACCAGCACGACGCGCAGGGGCTCGAAGTGGTGTTCGTCCTGCACACCTGGACCAAGTCGCAGGGATCGGGCCAGGCGTACGACATGGCTGCCGCCGCTGACACCGCGCTGGACCGCGTGCCGCTCACTGTCGCCGGCTTCAAGGAAGTCCACATCAAGAGCCTTGGCCGGCAAACCATCGAAGATCCCGACCCGGACATCTGTCACGTAAACGCAGAGTACCGGGTCATTATGACCAAGGAGTGACATGGCTGGACTAGACGCATTCGGCATCGCGCTGAAGCGGTCCGACATGGCGACCCCCACGGCTTCGTTCGTCACCGTCGGCAACGTGACCAGCGTGAGCGGCCCTGAGATCGAGCGGGAGACGTACGACGTCACTGCGCATGACTCGCTGAACGGCTGGCGTGAGTTCATCGGCGGTCTGAAGGACGGCGGGGAAGTCTCCCTGAACGTCAACTACGACCCGCGCAAGCATGACGTGCTGGTGTCCGACTTCGAAGACACCCTGCCGCGTGACTACAAGCTGACCTTCCCCGGCACCCTGGGCGAGTGGCAGATCAAGTTGATCCTGTCCGGCTTCTCTCAGGAAGCGCCCGTGGACGACAAGCTGTCCGCAGAGCTGAAGTTCAAGGTGTCCGGCAAGCCCACCATCATCCCGGGGTCGTGATCATGTACCTATCCGCTGACGAGATCCTGAACGCCAACGACCTGAAGCGTGAGTCCGTGGACGTCCCCGAGTGGGGCGGTACGGTGCTCGTTCAGGGCATGGATGGTACATCCCGTGACCTCTTCGAAGCCCAGATGCTGAACAGCAAGGGCGACGGCTTCGACAAGGATAAGGGCATGGAGATGTACCGGGCGCGCCTCGCTGCGTTCTGCCTGGTGGACGAGAGCGGCAAGCGCCTATTCCAGGGCACTGCGGTCATCAAGCGTCTCGGATCCAAGTCCGCTCAGGCGCTCACACGCGTGGTGGACGTCGCAACCCGGCTGTCGGGCATCACTGACGACGATGTGGAAGAGCTGACGGGAAACTGATCGACCGGCCAGAGCGGCAGTTCTATTTCCGCCTGGCCGGCTACCTAGGGGCCCCCTCCGTCGCTGCACTGCTGGCGAACATCTCGTCACGCGAGCTGACCGAGTGGATGGCCTACGAGCGGGTGACTGGCCCGCTGGATGCTCGCCTGCGTGGTGACATCTCAGCGGGAATCATCGCCGCAACCGTCAGCAACTCCGCCGGTGCCAAGCGCAAGGCCAAGCCGTCAGACTTCCTGCCGCAGTGGTTCAAGCGCAAGAAGACCGTGGAGGAGATCTGGCAGGACGTCATGCGCCTGAACGCCGAACTGGGCGGAACAGTGCAGGCGCCCGAGTGAGCACCCTACCAATTTTCGTACCCTCAGAAGGGGGGCCCTATGTCCACGCTGGCATCACTGACTGTGGCGCTGGGCATTGACGATGATGACGTTCGGTCGGGTGCTCGCCGCTCCATCGCTGCTATCCGGTCCATCGGAGCCACTACGTCGGGCATGACCCAGGACGCGGATGGCAACTGGCGAAGCCTGGATGGTCGAGTACTGTCCTCAGCGCACGCCATGATGACCAACGGCCAGCGAATGCGCGAAGCACTCGGCGGTATCGGGTCAACGATGCGCAGCCTGGCTGCCGTCCAAGCCCCACGATTGCGCAGTGCGCTTGCTGCTGCCGGAAACGGCGGTGTGAAGGTCTTCGGAGGGCTGACCAAGGCTCTTGCGGTGACCAGCGCCGTGTCTGTTGGTGCTGCCGGCGCCCTGGCTGCCGTCCCGCTGGCCGTTGTTGGCCTGGGTGTCAAGATCGCAGCGGAGAACAAGCAGGTCCAGACAGCCTTTACCGGCCTGAAGGACCACGTGACGAAGACCATGCAGAGCCTGGCGAAGCCCATGGTTCAGCCGCTGGTCGACGCGTCCAAGCAGATCCGGGGGATCTTCGATGATCTCGCCCCGCAGCTAGGGCAACTGTTCAAGGCTGCGGCGCCCATGATCAAGCCCTTGGTGGCTGGCATCGGCGGACTGGTAAACGGCCTGGTCAAGGGCTTGGTACCCGTGATGCAGGCAGCAGGACCCCTGGTTGAGTCACTGGGTGCCCTCTTCACCACACTGGGTGATGGGCTCGCCGGATTCTTCAACGGGCTAGTCGGCGGTATCGGCGCAGCAGCAGGTGTGTTCGACGGCTTGGGCACTGTGATCGGTACCATTCTGCCCGTTTTGGGTATGTTGATGGGCCAGATCCTGCGCGTGGCCGGCCCGATCCTGGGCAAGCTGCTAACCGCGCTCGGGCCCGTGATCCAGCAACTGGGTGACGCCCTGATGCCTGTGATCGATGCCCTAGGACCGGTGCTAGACGCGCTGGTTGACGCCATCATTGCGCTGCTGACCGCCGTGCTGCCCCTGCTGCCGGTGCTCTCGCAACTGATCGTTGCCCTGCTGCCTGCTCTGACGCCTCTGCTGCTGGCCCTGGTGCCACTGTTCCAGGCGCTCGGGGAGGTCATCGCGGCACTGATCCCGATCCTGATCCCGATCATCCAGCTAGTGGCGTTCCTGGCGGCAGCGCTCGGAAACGGCCTGGCCCTAGTCGTCACTTCGATCTTGGTCCCTGCCGTCAAGGCCATCGCTGCGCTGCTACGCGGTGACTTCTCGGGGGCGCTGGACTACGCAAAGCAAGCGCTCAGCGGGGCTATCGCCTTCATCAAGCTGATCTTCGTCAAGCTACCCGGCGAGATCTTCTCTGCGCTGGCACCGCTGGGACCGATCCTGTGGTCTCTGGCCAAGGCTGCCGGCCAGCGGCTGAAGGACGCCATCGTAGCCAAGGGCATCGAGTTCGTGGCCTACGTCAAGACGCTGCCCGGTAAGGCCAAGTCCGCACTGAGCGGTATCGGTTCGATCCTGGTAGCGGCCGGAAAGTCGCTGATCAGCGGCTTCATCCGGGGCATCACCAGCCAGTTCGGAGCTGTCAAGTCCAAGCTGTCCAGCCTGACCAGCTCCCTGCCCGACTGGAAGGGCCCCGCACCGCTGGACAAGCGCATCCTGGCCCCCGCCGGACGCTCGGTCATCGGCGGATTCATGGCCGGCATCGACAAGCAGGCGCCGCTACTGCGCAAGCAGCTAAACGGCCTGACTTCGGACCTGCCCGGAATGGCCATGGACGTCAGCCCCAAGGGTGTCCTGAGCGCATCCATGCGTAACGCGCAGGCTCTGACGCTGGACGTCACAGGGGCGGACGAAGACATGAAGCGACTGCTACGCCGCATCGTCAAGAACGACGGGCGGGGCGACGTGCAGACCGCATTCGGAACACGATAAGAGAGGGGTCAGCAGTGGCGCTCTTCCCGCTGGACATCCGCACTGAACTGAAGCTAGGCGCCGCGTGGTCGGATATCAGTCCTGATGTCTACCAGCGCGACACCAAGCAGATCTCACGCGGGATCCGCGATCAGGGCTCCACTGCTGACCCTGCCTCGCTGACGCTTACGCTCAACAACCGGTCGGGCAAGTACAGCGTGCGCAACGCAGAGTCGCCCCTGTTCGGTCTGATCGGGCGTAACACCCAGGTTCGTCTCTCCGTGCCCGTGCCTGCTGGTGGTGACAGCTACCTGGACCTGGATGGCCTGGCCGGCAACTACCTGAGCACGCCGGACGTAGCTGCCCTGGACATCACGGGTGATCTTGACGTCCGTATCGAGATGGCGCCCAGTTGGTACGGGCCCGAGAACCAGATCGTCATGGGCAAGTGGGCCACGGGGCAGTCATCCTGGCTGGTCCAACTACAGAACGGAATTGCCTACTTCCGCCGGACCAGCACAGGCAACGAAGACGACGCAGGCACCTTCTACTACGGGCAGATCCTTCCCCAGCTCCCCGAGCGCGCGGCCCTGCGAATCACGCTGGATGTGGACAACGGCGCAGGCGGACACACCGTGAACTTCTACTGGGCCACCTCGCTGAACGCCACCACGTGGACCCAGTTCGGCAACCCCATCGTTGGCCCTGGCATCACCTCTGTCTTCGCCGGCACGGCCCCTCTGCGCATTGGCATGGAAGACCCGCGCCCGAACGTGACCATCCCGCGCCTGCCCATGGTTGGTCGGGTTTACCGCGCTGAGGTGCGCAGCGGGATCAACGGCACTGTCGTGGCTTCGCCTGACTTCCGAGCGCTGGCGGACAAGACTGCTTCGTTCGTAGACAGCAGCGGGCGCACCTGGTCCACGGTCGGGGGCGCGCAGATCCGGCGCAGGGAAGACCGCTTCGTTGGCGAGATCTCGACCTGGCCCCTTCAGTGGCAGCCGGACGAATCTGACATCTGGACGTCCGTGCGCGCCGAGGGCATCCTCCGCCGGCTGGGTCAGGGACAGAAGTCGCTTGACTCCACGCTGAGGCGCCGTATCCCGTCGGGTAACCCTGTGGCCTACTGGCCGATGGAAGAGTCTTCGGACGCCACCCGCGCGTACAGCCCGATCCCCGGAGTCCAGCCTGCTGCGGTCAGCGGTGTGGAGTGGGCGGCAGTGAGCGACCTGCCTTCCAGCAATCCTCTTCCCCAGCTCACGGCAGCCGGCACGCTCAGCGCACCTGTGCCCAGCACCATGCCTTCAGGGGAATGGCAAGTCGAGTTCGTCTACAACGCTGACGACAAGATCCCGCCGTACCCGGGTGAAGAGGCGCCGTTCATCGCATTCAGTTCGCCGAACGGTGCTGTCCGACGCTGGGAAATTGCCATGCAGCGCACGCGGGTCCATATCCGTGGCTACGACGCCGGCGGCACTGCGCTGGTTGGTGTCTACATGGGTGTCGGGGATGACATCTTCCACGGCTGGACGCGCATGCGCCTGTGGGCTCAGGACCGAGGGGCAACCTTCCACTGGGCCCTGGCCTTCCAGGACGTAGGCGGAGACGCTGGCGGACTCAGCGGCGACGTCACCGGATCCTGCGGCAGGCTGAGCGCCATTACGGCCACCTGGGGTGCGCTGACGGAGGGCTGGGCGATTGGCCACCTGACCGTGCTGCCGAACGCCTTCACTTCCTTCCTGGACGGATCTGACGACGCGTACACAGGTGAAACCGCCTGGGAGCGCCTGGTCCGCCTGGGTGTCGAAGAGAAGCTGTCTATCGGGCGGATCCCCGGGCAGCTCACCCCCCAGCGCGTGGGACCCCAGCGGCCGGCCAAGCTGGTTGATCTGCTGGAAGCCGTGGCCGAGTCGGATGGAGGCTGGCTGACCGAGTCGCCCCGCCGGATTGGCCTGACCTACCGTGACCGGTCCAGCGCGTATGCCCAAGAGCCGGCGCTAACGCTGTCGTACATCGCCCCTGGATTGTCGTCTGACCTTCAGCCCGTGGACGATGACAGCGCGATCCGCAACGACGTCACTGTCACCCGAGATGGCGGCAGCTCCGCACGCGCGTATGAGGCCACTGGCCCGCTGAGTGTGCTGTCGCCCCCGAACGGGATCGGCATCTATGACGAAGGCGTGACGCTGTCGCTGTCCGACGACACGCAGCCCGAGCCCATGGCCAACTGGCGCCTGCACCTGGGCACTTTCGACGGGGCCCGGTACCCGGTTATCACGGTCACCCTGCACAAGGCCGGCGCGGAGTCACTACTGCCGCAGATCCTGAGCCTGCGTGAGGGCGACGTCATCCGCCTGACCAACCTGCCCAAGTGGCTGGCGCACGCGGACGTCGACCTGATCGTAGAGGGCTGGTCGGAATCCCTAGAGCTGTACCGCTGGACCGTGGTGTTCAACTGCGCACCCGGCGGACCGTGGGCCACAGCGCGGGTCAACGTCGTCCATGAGGACTTCGAAGACGACAACTTCACCCTGCCTCTGGCGAACGCCGGCACGCTGCCCTGGGTCCGATCCACAGCGCACGCGCACACGGGCACCTACAGCATGAAGTCTGGCGCCATCACCAACAACCAGACGTCGGACCTGGTCATGTCGGTACCCGCTGGGGCCACTGAGGTCAGCTTCTGGTACTTCACCAGCAGCGAGAACTTCGGGACGGGCTTCACTGGCGACTACTTGCAGGTCCTGGCGGACGGGGCCGAAGTGCTGCGCGCGCAGGGAACCACCCCCTGGACCAAGAAGACGCTGAGTGTCGCCGGCCTGAGCACGCTGATCTTCCGGTACCGCAAGGACAACAGCGCAGCGAGCGGCGAAGACGCGGTCTATGTCGACAACATCCGGCTTGTCTACGGAACGCTGCCTGCCGCCAAGGTCCAGACCGACGGATCAACGCTGGTCACCGGCGTGAACAAGACAGCTACGTCCCTGACTATCGCCTCTACGGGCGCTGTCTGGACCACCAACCCGATTGACCTGCCCATCCCCATTGAGATTGGGGGTGAGGTCATGTCCGTGACTGCCATCAGCGGGACCAGTTCGCCGCAGACCTTCACTGTGACGCGCTCCGTCAACGGAGTCAGCAAGACGCAGAACGCCAACGCAAAGGTCAGCCTGGCCCGTCCCGCTGTCGCACCTCTGTAGGGAGACACCTTTGACTACGCCTGTGCAGACCTGGCAGCCGGGTATGGACATCACTGCTGGCCGGCTTGAGTCCATGAACCAGCGCGCCTGGCTGATGGTCACGAACTACGGCGCTGACGCCAGCGGAACGGTGAACGCGCATACCCAGATTCAGCTAGCTCTCAATGACGCGCGGGACCGTGGTGGCGCCTGGGTACTTGTGCCTCCGGGCACCTACCTGCTGGGCGCCACCCTGCGCATCTACAACAACACCCGGCTGACGCTCATGCAGGGGGTGGAGTTCCGGCGCAACCATGGCGGAACCATGCTGCTGAACGGTGACCCCGGGCAGGCGTACGGCGGATACACGGGCCACTCGAACATCACCATCGAAGGTGGCCTGTGGAACATGCAGGGCACCGTTGCCGGCATGACCAGCTCCGCTATGTGCATGTCGTTCGGCCACGCGACCAACCTGTGCGTCACGGATCTTGAGATCAGGGACGTGCCCGGCTACCACGGCATCGAGTACAACAGCACGCAGCACGGAACCATCCGTAACTGCCGCTTCCGTGGCTACATCGACCCTGGCGGACGCGACTTCAGCGAGGCAGTGCAGTTCGACCTTGCCAAGTCGTCGGGTGAGTTCGGCGGATTCGGCCCGTACGACAACACGCCGACCGAAGACGTCACGGTAACGGGCTGCTACTTCGGATCTTCGGGCACCGCAGGCACTACCGCCTGGCCCCGTGGGATTGGCTCTCACGCTGCGACTATCCAGCGCTGGCACCGGCGGATCCGCATCTCTGACTGTGCCTTCGAAGGTGTTCTTCAGTACGCCGTCAGCGCATACAACTGGGAAGATCTGACAGTCACAGGCAACACCTTCGTCGGCTGTGGCAGCGGAGTGCGCATCCGGTCGGTCATCAAGTCGGACGTCAACGACACGATCAACGCGTCCGGCGTCCAGACCAACGAATCGCAGCCCATGCGCAACGTCACGGTCACCGGCAATACCTTCCGCGATGGCACCGGCTACGACAACGTGATCATCGCGCAGGGGGAGGTCAACACCGGCACGATCTTGAACCTGGCCATCGTCGGCAACACCATCGACAAGAACACAGGCGGTCAGGCCGGCATCCGCCTGAACTACGTGAGCCGCGCAACGGTCGGGGACAACGTGGTCGCCAACGCCGCTGGCACGGGCATCAGTTGCGAGAACCAGAACAACACGATCATCTCGAACAATGTCGTGTGGACCGCAGCAGCGCACGCCATCACGATGGTGTCTTCGGACAACTCGAACATCATCGGCAACCACGTTCGTGACCCTGGGCAGAGCGGCATCCTCGTACAGGGTGGGTCGGACATCCAGATCCGGAACAACTTCGTGCAGGGCGCCAACAAGGGTGGCGGTACGAACTACGGCATCCGGATCTCGACTGCCACGAACAGCGTGAGCACGACGGGCAACAAGGTCCGGCCGAACACGTCGGGCACGAACGCCACCTACGCGTACTCAGCCACGAACACAGTGACGAACGCTCAGCGCCACGGGAACGACTTCCGGCCGCTGGGTGGTTCGTGGGCTACCGCTGCCATCGATCCGGGTGAAACCGGCGTGAGCACCGTAGCCACAGACATCACCGCGTGACCCATGGCGGGGTAACCCACGGGACAGATCCCAGGTGCCCCGCCATCCACCCATGAACGGAGTCATCTTGACCGTTTACGTAGCATCCAAGCTTCTGCGGATAGCAGCGGACGAAGTCGGTTACCACGAGCAGTTCAAGAACGGCCAGTGGAACAACAATCAGAAGTACAGCGACGAAGTCCCCACGCTGACCTGGTCCGACTACCAGGCGTGGTGCCAGACGTTCCAGTCCTGGCTTGCCATGAAGGCCGGCAGCGCCACGTACGAGCCGTGCACGGCAAGCTGCCTGACCGCCTGCAACTGGTTCAAGAAGGCTGGCCGCTTCAGCCAGTACCCGGCCATAGGCGCGCAGGTCTTCTACGGCGCCAACGGCGGTGAGCACGTCGGACGCGTCTACAAGTACGACGCTGACTACATCTGGACCCGTGAGGGCAACACCAACGACAACGGCTCTGCCCAGGGCGATGGTGTCTACGCGCTGAAGCGTGAGCGGCGCAGTGCCCGCGTGTACGGCTACGGCCTGCCGGCGTTCCCCGAGGGCATCGTCACAGCGGATCCCGAGCTGAAGGGCAAGCCTGGCTTCGTCTACAAGGCGACCGCTGACGCGCCTGTCCTGCCGGTGGCCACTGAGCCGGTTGTCACCTACGTCCCGTTCCCTGGCGCCGCGTGGTTCAAGACTGAGCCCAGCTCCGCCATCATCACGGCCATGGGCAAGCGCCTGGTGGCTGAGGGGTACAAGGGGTACAAGGTCGGCCCCGGCAAGAAGTGGACCGACTCTGACCGCGCAGCCATGGCCTGGTGGCAGCGCACCTACAGCAAGCGGCACGGCCTGGGCTGGACCGGCGAAGCTGTCGATGGCTGGCCCGGCAAGACGTCCTGGGATGCCCTGAAGGTGCCGAAGAGCTAATGCCGCCTGAAGAGTCCGGGGCTTGGGTCCCCGGCAGTGAGATCTTTTCCGAGCTACGGCGCTTGTCCGACCTGGTCACCAGGCTGGATGAGCGCCTGGCGCAGGACAAGACACACGAAGAGATCGCGACGCTGAAGACCCGTGTGGGCGACCTAGAGCAGCGGGTATGGCGGGCTTCTGGCTTTGCTGCTGCTGTGGGCGCTGGGGTCGGCGTCATCGTTCCGTTCCTAACGAAGTGAGGTTTCCCGTGGGGGATCACAGCGGTACCGAGAAGAGCGCCGGCGCGAGAGCTGTCGACGTCGCGAAGTGGATCGTCACCAACCGGAAGAAGCTGATAGCCGGCGCCCTGGTGGCCCTGCCGTTCGCTTCGCGCTTCATCCCGGGGTTCCCGACCGACGAACTGGCGCACATCCTGAACCTGCTGCTGGGCGCCTAAGCTGCGCGCCGCAGGCTGGTAACCGACGGGACAGCCCCTCTCTGACACCTACTCAGGGAGGCACGGCGTGCGCAATCTGGCACTGATCGGCAAGGCTCGTTCCGGCAAGGACAGCGCTGCGGCGCATCTGGTGGCTACGCAGGCCTACACGCGGCTGGCGTTCGCTGACGCGCTGAAGACGATGGCGATGGGCATCAACCCAATTGTGGCGTACGGGCAGCAGTCGGGCGCATACTACGAGCAGCGGTTGTCCGACGTTGTCCGGTCCGTGGGGTGGGAGGCTGCGAAGGACAACTATCCGGAGGTGCGCCGCTTCTTGCAGCACGTGGGTCAGGGAGTGCGCGAGCGCCAGCCGAACTACTGGCTGAGCATCGTCACGCGACAGATCCAGTCCGCCAAGCTGTGGAACATGCCCGTGGTCGTCACAGATGTCCGGTATGAGAACGAAGCCCGTGCGCTGAAGGCTAACGGCTTCAAGCTGATCCGGCTGACACGCGGTCCGCAGGTCGTACCGACGGGCGCCGCAGGCCACATCAGCGAAACGGAGCTGGACGGCTTCCCGGTAGACCAGGAGATCGCCAACAACGGATCCCTGGACGCCCTGTATGCCCTAATTTCGGCTGCTGCCGAGTAGTGAAACGCCCCTGGTGGTCGCGCTGACGCGTGGTCGCTGGGGGCTTTCGTGCGTTATGTCCCTACGAAACTTCGTACCCTGCTTGCGCTGGACCCATGGCGCCGCTAGTCTCCGTCCTGAGGGGGAGGCGCTGGCCAACCCTACTGGGCAGTAACCGCAGCTAGGGGAGTCATCATGACCGGACGTAACGACGTGAACGAGACTGAGGGTGAAAAGGCTACGGAGCAGATCGCAGCCAACGTGGAGCGCCTGAAAGTCCTGGCAGCGGATGGGAACGCAGATGCCGTGGCAGCGCTGAAGCAGGAAACCGAAGACCTGATTGCCTCGCTCAGCGGGAAGGGCAGCATCGCCATCAAGACGAAGGCGCGGGCACACCTGGCTGAGGCTGCCAAGGTCGAGCTGGAGGGAACCAAGGCGGAGGTGGCCACGGCGCCGAAGGAAGGGACTGTGGTGGCCAAGGACTACAGCGAATTCGCCGGCGTGGTTGAGCTGCGGGACCTGGGCGCTGAGCGGGTGGCCGAAGGTGTCCGGCTGCACATGAAGGCCGGCGACCTGGCTACGGAGGTTGCCAAGATCAGCGTAGACATCTGGCTTCGCCTCCCGGGCAAGGATGACAACCCGGACATCATGGGTACGGGCGGTCAGGCCCAGGCGGTCATGCAGGATCTCTTCGCCAAGGCTGGTAAGGGCTTCAAGGACAACTTCGACACCAAGGAGTCCCTGACCGCCTTCACTCGCGCTGTGCAGTACCGCCGTACGGACATCCGTGCTCAGGTGCTCCGCAGCCTGGACGACGACACGGCGGAGGGCGCTGAGCGACGTGAGCTGTTCGCCGGCCTGCTGGCCAAGAAGCCCAAGGACGTCCCCGCGTCCCAGTTCGTCGCTGACCACTACGGGACCAAGCTGAAGGGCGCCCGAGAGATCGCCAGGGAGCGCGCGGAACAGGGCACGCCGAGGGAGATCGAAGCCGTCGCCCCGGATGAGAAGCTGCCCGCTGTCGTCAAGGCGTTCCGGTCCACGCTGTCCAAGATCTCTGTGGACGAAGTCGCCAGCGCCAGCGAAGAGGTGAGGGAGGCTCAGCGCGCCGAACTGAACGCCATCTACAACGAGGTCAAGGCGCTGATCGCTGCCACCCTGTAGGGCCCTGAGCGCCCGCGTACGCGTCTGGAATCCCCGTCTGGCCCCCGTGGCTGGGCGGGGCCTTTTCATGCCCGGAGAGGGGCGCTGGGGGCTTCGGGCACCAACTACACAGCGCGCAAGGCAAGACACAGCCTCTGACCTGCATGAATGTAGAAGTGTCAAAATGTAGTCCCCCTAGATTCCCTCTAACGTGTCTAGCTCTAAACCAGACTCGTCTTCACTTCAGCACTTCAGCACTGGTAACCGACGGGACAGGCCCTTTCTGAGACCAACAGAGGGGGCCACATGGCCGTTCAGACCGATACGGGCAAAGATGCCCGGTTTTACTTCAAGGAGGAGGATCCGCAGAGCCGCTACCCAGGCGTGACGACGATCATCGACACGCTGAACAAGCCGTTCCTGAAGCGCTGGACCGGCAACATGGCTGCGGATCTCGCGCTGGACTCCATCGACTACCTTCAGCGCCTGGCAGACCGAGACCGCGAAGGCGCTAAGCGCTATGTGGCCGGCGCCGCTGAGCGGTACACGGATGAGCGAGGCAGGATCGGCACTCAGGCTCACAAGATCTTCGAGCTGATGATAAGGGGCCAGGCCGTTCGCCGCGTACATCCGGACATGGTGGCCTACCAGCGCCACTTCGCTGAGTTCCTGGCCGTGGTCAAACCACAGCTGGTGCGCGCTGAGGATGTGGCTTGGTCAGACACCTGGCGCTACGCCGGCTCGTTCGATGGCTGGCTGATCCTGCGCGTGGTGGTCCTGGACGATGGCACCTGGCTGCTGGATCCGGACAACGACAGCGGGCAGGCCATCTACGTCCGCGTGATCGCTGACTGGAAGACGTCCAAGAGCGTCTGGCACAGCGTGGTCCTTCAGATGAGTGCCTACGCGCACGCGGAAAAGGTCATCAGCGCTGACGGCGTGGAAGAGGACATGCCGGCCTTTGACGGGGCCGTGGTTCTGCACATCACGCCTGAGGGCTGGAATCTCATTCCGGTCTATCGGGACAAGTTGGACGCAGCCTTCCGGTACTTCCTGCACCTGCGCGGAGCGTTCGACTGGGAGCAGAACGGCAAGAAGGGTTCGCTGGGCAAGTCGCTGGCCTCTTCGAAGCGCGGGCTGATCACCGGTACCGAGCGGAGGGGCTAGGGCGTGCCACAGGAAAAGGCCAGGCAGCGTGCTCGCGTCTACCTGCGCGGGGGCCAGACCATCGACATGGCGGCAGAGACCATCACGCTGCGCTTCAACAGCATCTCGGGTGCCCTGGTGGAGATCCACGCCAAGAACAGCGTGCAGGGCTTCTTGGAGCACCTGCGCGGTGACGCCGTGGATGCCGTGGTCCGACTGAACGAGTGGGAGTAACCATGGCGCTGATCGTGGTTCAGAAGCAGGAAGCCTTCAAGTACCCGCCCGGCAAGGTCTGGGGCCCGTACGACAGCGTGACCGACGCGAAGTCGCGCAAGGAGCGGCTGGCCAAGCTGGGCGCAGACTCCGCCATCCGGTACAGCGCTGAGGCGCCCTGCAAGCACATCAACAAGCCCGACGCGGAATGGAAGGTCTGATATGGAACCGTTCTTCAGCGTAGCCCGCCGTAGCCGGGCGAGCTGGCAGGGGCACAAGACCAAGGCGAACGTCCGCAACGTCATCGCCTGCGCCCGCCGGGACAGCCGAGAGATCCGCCTGTTCGCCTCTCAGACCGTGTTGGGCCTTCCGGCCTTCCTGGAAGTACCCGCTGAGTCCTGGGACGAGTACTTCGCCGAGAGCAACACGGCCAGCCTGGTTGACCTGATCATCGAAGCGACCGCACGAGCGGCTGCCACGGGGGAGAACTGACATGGAACCGTATTTCACCACGTTGCTTCGTGACGCCGGTGGTCAGTCGTACGCCGGCGAGCATGTGAGCGCGGAGCGTATCCGCAGCATCATCGAAGACGCGCAGCGTAGTGGGCAGGTTCTGCGCGTCTACCGGTCTGGTCGGGACGCTGAGGGGTGGGTCACGTACACAGAGATCCCGCCTGCCCTGTGGGACAGCATCACGTCCGACGAAGTACCTACGCCGGCGCCGGCCAAGCCCACGGAGCACGCGTTCGCGCCCTGGCCCAAGACGATGCGCCACTTCCGGGACATCGTCGTCACAGAGAAGATCGACGGGACCAACGCCGGCATCCACATCGACGCTGTCAGCGATGACACAGCGGAGTGGGCGCAGTACCCGGCTGACTCGTACACGCTGGTGGTCGACGGCACCCGCTACATGCTCACCGCGCAGAGCCGCAACCGGCTGATCTTCCCCGGCAAGACGACCGACAACTACGGCTTCGCGTCATGGGTGTACGAGAACGCTGACCAGCTCGTGCGTGTCCTGGGCGCCGGCCTGCACTTCGGTGAGTGGTGGGGCCAAGGGATCGGCCGGAACTATGGCATGACGGATCGCCGCTTCTCGCTGTTCGACACGCACAAGGGCACCAAGCTGGACCTGCACAAGTCCGGCCCGCTGCCTGTGGGACGCGCTTGGCTGGACATGGTCCCGATCCTGTACCAGGGCCCGAACGACTCGGACCAGATCAAAGCGCAGCTCCACGCGCTGGACAAGTACGGGTCGGTGGCTGCACCTGCCTGGGGCAAGCCCGAAGGTGTCTGCATCTACCACAGCGCCACGCGGAAGACGACGAAGGTCACGCTGGACAACAACGACGCCGGCAAGTGGGAGGTGGCCTAGGCCATGCCTGAGTTCATCATCAAGATCGTGCACCGGTATGGGGGTACGGAGTTCCGCTGCGGCAACGACGAACGGCACACCAGGCGCGTTCTGGCCGGGCTGCGTGGTCGGTACCGGAACGCCACCCTGACCGTTCACCGCGTGGGCGCCACTGAGGACGTCACCGCTGACTTCGCCAAGGGGCGCGCATGAGCGGGCGCAAGGATTCCAGCCTGGCGGAGGCCATCGCCCTGGGGTTCGGCCTGGTGGTGGTGCTGGCTGTGGGCTTCTGGGTCCACTACGCAGCTCCTTGCAGCGCCCTGGACTGGCTTCCCGTGGCTGACATCCCTGCCCGCTGCCTGATCGGAGGCCGCTAGCCCATGCTCGCCTTCCGTACCCAGCGCCACCGGCCCATCAGCGTGCACCTGAGCGTGGACGAAGCGCGCGAACTGGCCATCGAGGCTGCGATTGCGTGCAGCGCCAGCGATGACGTGCCCGACCTGATCCGCCTGCGCGACAAGCTGAACGCCCTGCTGGACAACCCCAAGAGAAAGAGAGCCTAGGCGTGATACCCGCAGGCCCCAACTGCCTGTGCAACCCCCAGCGACCCGGACTCTGCCCCGTGTGCGCAGGCGTCATCCCGCTGGCGAAGCCGCCCAGGTAACCGACGGGACAGGCCCACTTTGAAGGCAGACGGAGCGGCTGGAACTGCGTGATAGCGCGCAGCGCCCCCGCCCGTCTGCCTGACCAACCTGAATCAGGGAGAGTCAATGGGCCTGCGCATTTTCGACACGGATCCGGATGCGAAGCCGGCGCCGAAGACAGAGAACAAGGAGTACGACAAGCCGGCGTACAGCTTCCGGACTGGGATGTCCGTCCCGGACCCGAAGAACCCCAAGAAGACCAAGGGGATCTCGCTGCCCAAGTGGCGCGTGGTCACCGATGACGAGTCGGTCGCCCAGGGGATCGCAGAGCTGTTCGGCGGCAGCGCTGAGGAGTTCGACCCCACCAAGGAGCAGAACTGGCACGTCCTGACGGACGCTGACTCAGTAGAAGTGGTCATCGACGGCAGCAAGGCTGTGGATGACAAGCTGGTCCAGTGGGGCGGTCCTGGCGGTCCGATCCACGAGTGCGACGGCGTGACTTCGATGCTTCCGGAGGACAAGGGCGAGCCGTGTGGCTGCCCGTCCACCATGAAGGAACGTAAGGACCGTGCCAACAAGGGCCGTGGCCCGAAGCCTGCCATCAACGTGGACTTCACGCTGGTCGGTCACGGCGCGGAGCTGGGCAAGGGCAAGCTGATCGCCACGGACTGGACGCTGGCCGGCATGATCTTCGAGATCAAGGATGAGCTGGACGCTGTCGACGGTCCGGCCCTCTGCGAGCTGAAGCGGGTGCACGTCGAGTACGTGTCCGAGATCCACGGTCCGGTGTCGTATTACCACGTGGACATCGTCGTCAAGGGCAGCTACAACGACGCCATCGCCGAAGAGCGCTAGGGCTGCGCCACCATGCACACGATCCCGTCAGGGATGTTCGCTGGGGCTGTGGTGAGCGAGGCTGCTGACGAAGTGGTCCGCTCACCCCTCTGGCTCTTCCCTCCCTTTTCGCGCCTGGCGCTTCTCAGCGAGCGGCGCCGGCGCAACATCCTGCAACACGACCCGGAGCCCATCGGGGATCCGGAATACACCTGAGGAGAGAGCATGCCGCTTTACGAAGTTCGCCGCACTGACACTGTCGCGCCCGGTGAGTTCGACAACGCCCTGGTCATCGCCAGCGGTACCGGCCAGGCGCGCACGGCTGTGGCCCACCTGCTGCCCAAGGGTGCCAAGGTCGACGCGACCAAGATGGACATCAGTGGTCCGCGCGGTGGGGGCAAGATCACCCTGCTGATGGCCAACTACGATGAGTCTCCGACGCTGGATGACGCGCTGCGCTCTTCCGCGCTGGACGACGCCTGATCATCAACTGGGGCAGGCTTCGCCGCTCGTACTGCGGTCGCGATGCTGGCCACCTGCCCCACTTCCACTGGCTTTACCGGGTCCCTGGCGGACTGGGTGAGCGCCTCTTTTGCCCAGGACGAGACTCCTGATGATGCCCCGAGTCTGTAGCGCTGATGCGCCGCAGGCCCGGGGCTTTTGGCAGTAGGGGAGCGCAGTGCGCCCCGAAGGGAGAGAGAACATGGCATTCGCAGCAGAGCAGCAGGTCAGGTTCAAGGGCATGGAGATGCCGGCCACGATCATCAGCGGCCCGCACAAGACGCCTGGCGCTGAGCGCTGGCTCATCCGTAAGGCGGACGGAAACGTGACCCTGACGCCTGGTACCTACCTGACCCCGCTGGACACGCGGCTGGAAAAGACGTCTGAGGCCATCTACAAGGCCAACGACATGTCCGGGCGTCCGTGGGCGACGATCACTGAGCCCGCCAAGGGGTTGTACCGGGTCTTCGCTCGCGCTGCCCTGGCTGCGCTGGAAGGTGAGCTGATCCCAGAGCAGCCGGCGGACGGAAGTGTGCGGCTGATGCTGAGCTGGGAAGAGGCTGGCACGCTGTGCGCTATCGCGTCGTCCATGGTCAGCGGAGACTTCAGCGGGCCCCGGAAGCACACGGACAACGTGGCCCGCAAGCTGGAAGCCCTGTCCAACCGGATCCCGGCCATGCGCGATGCGTGCAACACGGCCAAGCGCCTGGCGGAGCCTCGCACCAACCGTCCTGGCGTGCACTTCCGCGCAGGCTCCTGAATGGGGAAGCGTGGCGTCGTAACTGACTACGGCGGAAACGAACTGCATGAGGGCGACCTGATCGCCTACGGAGCGCGCCAGGGCAACCGGGTCCGCCTCGCTGACGCTGTCGTTCTGGAAGCCACAGCGAAGCGGACCAAGGTTGAGGGGGTCGGCTACGTGCTGATCCCCGTCCTGCGCGTGCAGCCCACAGGCGTGGAGTCCGGCTTCGTCAAGCGGAAGTCACCTGCGCCCCAGTGGATCACCACGGAGCATGTGCGGCTGTTGATCGCCGGATTCGCTCCGCCAGGGTACGAAAATTCGTAGGGAGGCTCGCCATACTCGCGTACATCGACACAGGCTCTGCCCCTCCGTTGGGGGACCTTCGGGCGTTGGGTCCCGGGGACGGCATTGTGATTCGCGCTGGCGCCACTGAGCGCAAGGACTGGGGTCGCTACCAGGACGCCATTGCCTGCGCCGTGTCCAGGGGTGTTGAGGTCTACCACACCGCGCAGCGGAAGGGGAGCTGATGGCGCACGGCTGCATCATCAAGGCGCTGCAAGCCGGCACGGAACGTCCGCTGCGCAAGTGGGCAGTGCGCAAGCGGGATGGTGTCTGGTGCGTCTATCCGCGCGGCCAGTGTTGTCCCGCTGTCACCTTCTGGGATCACGGCCCTGCCATTCGTCGGGCGCAGGAGTTGGCGCGGCGACACGCGCGGGGGAGTTGACATGCACTCACGCGGAGGAACCTGCCCGCGCTGCAAGGGCTACACAGGGCTAAGCGTCCGTGGTGACGATCCGGCCATGTACCAGCATCGCACGCCTGAGCCCTTCCGCAGCAGGTGCCCGGCTGGCGGTCTGACACGTACTCAGGCGCGAAACGGGTGGACGGCGCTGTCTGCGCGCACCTATCGCTACCTGCTGGCGAAAGAGCCTGAGAAGGCTGAAGAGTACCGAGGGGAGCGCGGGGCGCTGTGAGCGAGCGCTACGAAATCCGGGAGCAGCCTCCCAGCGTGCAGGCTAGATCATTCGGCGTTGACTACCCGCTGTTCGTCGTGTGGGACAGGGTGAGGTGTCGTCGACTGCCATTCGGTAACTACCGGGACCGTTCGCGTGCCGTTGAGCGCGTGAAGCGAGAAGAGGCGAAGCCTTGAAGGTATGTCGACTATGTGGGCGGGGCAAGCCCGCTGATCAGTTCCTGGCTGGCAAGGCCAAGCGCGTGTCATCGTCCTGTGCGACGTGCCGGCGCAAGGCCCAGGCCAACCATGTGAAGAACTTCTACAGGCGCCTGCCGCCGGACAAGCGTCACACGCTGACCCACAAGCGCAGGGCGGAGTCCTACGGCGTAGCCCATGTGGCGTACAGCCGAACGGCCATCCTCGCTCGCTGGCGTCATGCCTGTGCGTACTGCGGCGCCTACGCAACGCATCTGGACCACGTGGAGCCGCTGGTCAAGGGCGGGACGGACACGGAAGCCAACATCGTTCCGGCGTGCGCCCACTGCAACTTGTCCAAGGGGTCCAAGACGCTGGCGGAGTGGTCAGAGACCTTCGGGCCTGAGACGCCTTTCTGAGAGGAGCGGACGTGCGCGCAGAGGTCACCACTGATAACGGAGCGGAGATCGAACTGTACTGGGATGGCGTCAGCCCCAGGCTGAACGTGTCCAGCTATTCGCCTGCCTTCGATGATGGATTCTGGTTCGATCTGACCCCCGCCAACCTGGACGACCTGATCAGCGCGCTGACCATGATGCGGGACGCACGCCCCAGGTAACCGACGGGACAGCCCCTCAGCGAAGTCACGAGAGAGTAGGTTTCAGTGCAGTTCGAAGAGCTACTAGGGCGCTTCGCTGAGGTCAGTGAGCAGCCGGACGGGGGTTTCCTGGCGGCATGCCCTGCCCACGGCGACTCCCGTCCGTCCCTGCGTATCTGGTTCGGCGATGACCGCAAGGTTCGCATGACCTGCCGCGCGGGCTGCAACATCAAGGACGTCGTCAGCGCTGCCGGCCTGCGGATGCCCGACCTGTTCGACGTCCAGGGCGACGTGCCCACGGTCAGCGCAGAGCGTCCCGCCTTGGTCGGCATGAAGCACCTGATGGCGCTGGCTGGCTACGCGGCTGACGCACGAGAGCGGCTGACCGACGATCACGCCGACTGGGCCCAGGACGCTCGAAGCTACGCGGCTGACCGCTTTGGCCTGTCGCCCGAAACGGCGTACGCGCTGGGGGTTGGTGTCGATGACGGCACTGTTGCTCCCCGCTGGTCCGCGCTCAGTAAGGCCTTCAAGCGGCACGCGCGCCTGACCGTTCCCCTGATGGGGTTCGACAGCGTGGTGCGCGGGCTTCAGGGCCGTGACCTCACCGGAGACTGCCCGGGGCGCTGGCTGTCGCTGTCCAACCCGGATGGCCACCGCTGGGCGCAGCACGGAGTCTTCAGGGGCGCCGGCGGATACGACGTCTGGATCGTCACGGAGGGCCCTGGGGATGGCCTTACGGCTACCGGCCTGGGCTACGACACTGTGGTTGTGCGCGGGGCTTCTCTCGTCAACAACCCCGAGTTGATGGAGGAGTTGGCGGATGGGCTTTCTGATCGCCTGGTCATCGCAGCGGGAGACGCCGACCCAGCCGGGCAGCGTTTCAACAGAAGCCTTGCTGAGGGACTTGGCGCTTACGGCGTTGCCGTTCACGCGCTGGTCATCGGCGGAGGCGCGGGGGACATCACAGCGTGGCGCGAAGCAGACCCTGAGGGCTTCCCGCGCGCGTTCCATTCGGCAGTCAAAGCGGCGCAAGCGGTCCCGTCCGCAGATCACGTTCAACGTGCGGCAGTCTCCGCCGAACTGGCCGTAGCCACAGGTTCCGACACAGTCAGCAAGGATCAGGGCGCGGAGGCTGGCCGGCTTCTGGCGGAGCTGCTGACGCGCTACAGCGACACGGACGCCATGCGGGCTCACGCGCTGGTGGCCTGGTGCGGCGGCACGATCAAGCATGCTCGCGGACTGGGCTTCCATGTGTGGAACGGGCGCGTCTGGCAGAGGGATTCCGGCGCTGACCTGGTCCGCCAGGAGATCCACCGCATGGGCGCCGCTCTGGTGCTGGCCGGCAACAAGGAACAGGCTCGCCCCTTCCTGACCACGCGCGGCATTGACGACATGATGACGGAACTGCGAAGTGTCCCGAGCGTGCGCGTGGATGCGGCAGAGTTCGACGCCAGACCAGACCTGCTGAGTTTCGCCAACGGCACCGTAGAACTGCGCACTGGACGCCTGCGGGCCCACAGCAAGGACGACATGCTGACGTTCTGCCTGGCGCTGGACTACGACGCTGACGCCAAGTGCCCGCGCTGGCTGCGCTTCTTGGAAGAGATCTTCCCTGAGGACGTCGACCTGGTCCCCTACATGCAGCGGCTAATCGGCTACGGCGTGACCGGCTACGTGGATGAGCAGTGCTTCGCTGTGCTGTGGGGCAAGGGCGCCAACGGCAAGTCTGTCCTGACCGACACCATCAGCGAGATCTTCGGCGCGATCACCAAGACGACCCCGTTCGCCACGTTCGAAGAGAAGCAGGGCGGAGGGATTCCCAACGACATTGCGGCACTTCGCGCAGCCCGCCTGGTCATGGCCTCCGAAGGCGAGTCGGGCAAGCCCATGAGCGAAGCAGTGCTGAAGCGGGTAACCGGCAAGGACATGGTGAGCGCTCGGTTCCTGCGCCAGGAGTTCTTCGAGTTCAAGCCCAGCTTCCTGCTGATGCTCGCCACGAACCACAAGCCCCGCTTCCGGGGGCAAGATGACGGGCTGTGGCGCAGGGTCAAGATGATCCCCTTCAAGCGCTACTTCGCCCCGGGCGAGCGGGATCTAGACCTGGACAAGAAGCTGCGGGCCGAAGCGCAGGGGATCGCAGCCTGGGCAGTTCGTGGCGCCATGCTCTGGTTCGCTGAAGGCCTGCGCGATCCGGAGTCCATCGCCAGCGCAACGCAGGAGTACAAGGAGACATCCGACGCGCTGTCGGGCTTCCTTCCTGGCGTGATGGTCCTGGACGCCGGCGCTCGGATCAACGGCGCTGACGCGTTCAACCAGTACTTGGAATGGTGCGAAGCAGAGAACCTGCCGAGTCGCGAGCGCTGGACACGGCAGACGTTCTACAGCGCGATGGAAGAGCGCAAGGTGCAGAAGGTGCGCAGCGCCAAGGGGGTCGCGTTGGTCGGCGTCCGCATCGCAGGGGCAAGTCAGCCGGTATCCGCCGGCCCTGGAATCTTCGGATCGGATGACGCATGAGCGAGAGCCTAGAAGAGTACGCGGCGCGCGAAGTCGCTGCCTACATCGCAGAGCGCAAGGCGGAGGTGCGGAGGCTGCGCGTGGAAGCCCTGAAGCTGACTGCCAAGGCTGCCGGCGTTCTGGTGCTGATCCTGCTGCTGGTGACGCTTCCGCTGGCCCGCGCCATGGGGTTCATCTGATGCGGCGCCTGGCGGTCGCACTTGAGATGCGGCAGCAGCCGGGGACCCGTCGCCATGCCCTGGGCTACTTGCTCGGGTGGCGCCCGCTGGCAGCGTGGGAAGAGGACGTGCTGCTGGCTCCGCGCCTGATGCGCACGCCGGGCCCCACTGAGGTCTCTGGCGTCCGGGGCGAAGCTGAATGCCCCATCGACCATGACGGCATCTGGCGCTCTTGCTGGCGCTGTGGAGCAGCCATCTAACCGAATATCCAGACAGAAGGGTCGTCCGCGCTAGCCGTGGGCGGCCCTTTTGCATGCCCTGGGAGAGAGCATGAAGGACTTCCGCGTAGCCGACTTCTGTTGCTGCGCCGGTGCTGCCAGCAAGGGATTCGAGCGGGCAGGCGCCACACACATAGAAGGCTGGGACATCGTCCAGCGCGACAACTACCCGTATGTGTTCCACCTGGGCGATGCGCTGGATGCGCTGCGGGATGTGGCCTACCTGCGCACGTTCGACTTCATCCACGCGTCCATGCCGTGCCAGGCGAAGTGCACGCTGACGCTCGGGACCAACAAGCGCCTGGCGTCCCGCTATGTCGACCTGTACGAGCCCATACGCGACCTGATGTATGCCAGCGGAGTGCCCGGCAGCATCGAAAATCCGCGCGCACGGCCGGACATGGTGCTGTGCGGCGAGATGTTCGGGCTGGGTGTCCAGCGGCACCGCAAGTTCGAGCTGGTCAACTGGTCCGCCCCGAAGCCCAAGCACGTGCCGCATCGCGGTCTGGTCCGGGGCTACAACCACGGCAAATGGCAGGACGGCCCCTATGTCCAGGTCTACGGCCAGGGCGGGGGCAAGGCGACAGTCGCTGAGGCGCAAGCCGCGATGGAGATCGACTGGACCGATGACATCAAGGAGCTGACCGAAGCCATTCCGCCGGCCTACACGGAGTTCGTTGCCAGGCAGTTTCTCGCACAGCAGGGGGTCAGCGCATGAAGGTCTACGACTACCGCATTGCCGGCGATTCCGTTCAGGTCAAGGTCCCGGAGGACAGCCACGACCTGCGCGCATTCCGCTACTGGTTCGAAGCGGCTGACCAGCGCGGGCCCATCGGTCTGGACACAGAGACCACGGGGCTGGACATCTACGCCCCCGGCTACCGCCTGCGCACAGTGCAGTTCGGGGACCGGAAGACTGGCTGGGTGCTGCCCTGGGAGCTGGGCGGTGGCTTCCAGCACGCTGCGACTGAGGCACTGCGGCGCGGGAATCGCTTCCAGATCCATAACGCGCCGTTCGACTGGGCTGTCCTGGACCGACACGCGGGCATCAGCATCGAGAGCCTGGCTCCGCGCACCATCGACACGCGCCTGAAGGCGGGACTGGTCGACCCCCGGCAGCCCCAGGAAGGTGGCCGGGGCACGGCGCTGAAGCCGCTGATGACCTGGTACGTGGATCCCGCTGCCGCAGACACGCAGGGCGATCTCACCGCTGTCTTCCGCTCGCTGGGGCTGACCAAGGCAACCGGCTGGGCAGGCATCGACCTGGACCATCCGACGTACCAGCTCTACGCCGGCCTGGACCCCATCTTCGCTGCGCGTCTGGACACCTGCCTTGATCGCGAACTGGACATGCTGAGCGTCCGTCCGCGTCTCATCCAGTACGAACACGAGATCGCGCGTATCTGCGCCATCATGCAGCGCACGGGCATGGTCCTTGACGTCCCGTACACGCGGGAGCTGGACGAACGACTGGCCTCCGAAGCCCTGATGTACGAAGCGGCGTGCCTGCGTTACGGAGTGGACAACGTCAACGCACCGGCCCAGCTTCGCAGTGCGCTGGCAGAGATGGGGGAGGTCTGGGCGCCAGACGAAGTCACGGCCACGGGTGCGCTGAAGGTCGACAAAGCCGTCCTGCATCGCTTCGCAGATCTCGACTTCCAGTCGGGACAGCCGCTCAACAGCCGCACGCCGAATCCGCTCGCCGAAGCCATCATCAAGAGCAAGCGCGCCGGCAAGTGGCGCAGCGCCTACACGGGCACCTTCCTGGAAACGATGGACTCCGATGGGCGCATTCACCCGTTCATCAACTCGATGCAGGCGCGCACCGGACGCATGAGCGTGACTCGCCCTGCGCTGCAAACGCTGCCGTCTGGTGACTGGATGATCCGCCGGGCACTCATGGCGGAAGCCGGCCACGTGATGATCAGCACGGACTTCAGCGCCGTGGAGATGCGCGTCCTGGCTGCCCTGGCTGACGTCAAGGAGATGAAGCGAGGGTTCCAGCACGCGGACTCGTACCCGAAGGACGAATACCCCAACGGGTTTGACATCCACATGTACACAGCGCGCCTGGTCAAGGGGCCGCAGGCGACGAAGTCCGACCGCAAGATGTTCAAGGGGGCTGGGTTCGGCAAGGTCTACGGCGGAGGTTACCGGGGAGTAGCGCGCCAGACGGGTGCGGACCCTGAGGACATGCGGCGCACCTTCGCTGAGTACGACCGTGTGTTCCCGGAGATCAAGCGCATGTCCAACCGCTGGCAGCGCGAAGCACGCGAAACGGGCATGGTGCACCTGAGCCTGACTGGGCGCCGGCTGCCGCTGGACCGAGAGCGCATGTACGCGGTAGTGAACTACGCCTGCCAGAGCGTGGCGCGTGACTGCCTGGGGCAGAGCCTGATCACGCTGGAAGAGCGCGGGATGCTGCCGTACCTGCGCCTGCCCATCCATGACGAAGTGCTGGCGTCCGCCCCGGAGGCTGAGGCCAAGGAGATCGCGCGGACCATCCAAGAGTGCATGACGTTCGACCTGAAGGGCGTTCCGATTACCGCTGAGGCGGAGATCGGCAAGCGCTCTTGGGGCAGCTTGTACGGCGCAGCAGCCTGAAAAGGATCACAGACGGCCATCTTCCGATTGCGGAGGGTGGCCGTTTCCTACTTGTGACCTACCAAATTTCGTAGGGTCCGGAATCTTCGAATCCAAGGCCAGGGCTTCCAGGGGTACGGGGCCAGTCGAACATCCGTAGGGATGACCCTGGGTTACGCCTTGGATTTTGCCACAACTGCCTCAGGTGCCACAGCGTCTAACCACCACATACGCAAGGTCACGGCCTTGCGGGTACCTACGAATTTTCGAATAGTAATCCCAGCGGCACCAAGACATCCGGCCGGAGTCTTGGCATCGCAGATCCATCTCCTGGTTGGGGTGAGGTCTGCCGCTGAGCGTTGCCCATGACGCCACAATCCGGCCGAACCCCTCCCAGGTAACCGACGGGACAGAGCGCCCGTACAGGCCACCTGAGGGGAAACCACCAATGTCTTCTGAGCTGACGCTTGCCCAGATTCAGGCAGCACAGTCCAACGACCTGGCCGGCATCGCGGCTGTCGTAGAGCACATGCAGGACCGGATCGACGCGATGGCGAGCAGCATGGCTGGCAAGCGCGCTGTCGCCATGAACAGCCGCTACACAGACTTCCGTGACGAGTACAGGCAGGAAGCCACGCTGGCCCTGTTCGAGTACCTGCCCCGCTGGACGGGTGGCAGCGTGGACGACTTCCGAGCCTTCATCTACCAGTCCATGACAGGCGTGATGCGCGAGAAGTTCGTGCATGAGCGCAACGCTGGGATGCCCACCACGATCATGGCCCGCTTCAAGGCGATGGTGGAAGCAGCAGATGGCGACCTGGACCGCGCTGAGCAGATGGTGCAGACGGAGCCTGAGGCCGGCGAGCGGATGAGTGCCGAAGGTGCACGCGCTGCACGGCTCGCCTGGGAAGGCACGATCAGCAAAGAGGTTGGCGCCAGCGAGATGCAGTGGCACTACGACCAGACCGACGACCTGGACGAAGTCCGCCCGAAGGTGGGCCACGGAGCTGCGCTGGAAGCCCTCAGCGTCTTGCAGCGATACGCAGGGGTGCGTGTGCAGCGCATGACCCCGGGCGAATTCAACGGGAACCTGCCCACGCTGGTGGAAGCCCTGGAAGACAGCGTCAGGGTGCCCCGGGATGCTCAGCAGCGCCGCTACGTCCTGGACGCCATGGCCATCCTGCGGAGCGCGATCAGCACCACGGCGGACGGAGACCTGGCAGCCGACCTGCGCGAGCCTGCCGACGACGCCAGGGAAGTCCGCGCGCTGCGTATCAGCCGGGTGCGTGCTGCGCTGGAAGCCCTGGGCAAGGGGCAGCGGGATGTCCTGGTCTATTCCTTTGGAATCGGCGGAGTCCGCGAGTATGGCTACGGCGATGGGTGCGACATGGAAGGCCTGGCGGCAGAGCTGGGCGCCACCACGGCGAACCTGAAGGCCCAGCGGTCCAAGGCAAAGCTGGCGTTCGCCAAGGCCTACATCAGCCTGGCTGCGAAGACCCTGGAAGAGGCTGCGGCCCTCACTGCGGCTGCTGCGGCGATGCGTGGTCACGGGGGGCGGAAGTAATGATCTTCGATCACGCATATGAAGAGGCACTGGACTGGTGGCGTTCGGCCAAGAACCTATGCGCGGAATGCGACCAGCCCGACGTTCGGCACTCGTCAGTGTGGGCGCCCGATGAACCCCAGAGCTGATTATGCAGCCCTGTACCAGCGCCACAGGATCCGCAGGGCTGCCCCGTACCGGCGTAGTGACGTCTTCGCGCGCTGGGGTGGTCTCTGCTGCTACTGCGACGCGCCAGCGACCGACCTGGACCACGTACGGCCGATCTCATGCGGTGGGCGGGATGTGCTCAGCAACGTGGTGCCGGCATGCAGCGCTTGCAATCTGGCGAAGTCCGCGCTGACGCTCGCTGAATGGGCGCTCAGGTAACCGACGGGACAGTGCATGGTTACCAACGAAGGAAGGCAGCAACATGGCCCGATTCAACCTCCCCAGCGGGTACGCGGTGACCACGGCGAAGATGCCGGCCCAGCGCACGGAGTTCACCACCACCAACCCGGAAGGGGACGTGATCAGCACGGTAGAGCTGGGGCGCGAAGCAGCGAGGGACCTGCTGCTGGACATCATCGTCATCGGTCGGCGGTGCTACTGATGAAGCGGCGATACGTGATGCTCTTCGGCCAGATGTACGTCTGGCGAAGGGACAGTAACGGCAGGCTGTGCCTGGAACCTAACTGGGATTCCTACCTGCCCACCGGGTCGACCCCCCCGAGTGGCCAGCGACGTCGCAAAGGGGCCCCGCCTGTGAGCGCGTTCGGCGTAGCTCTGGTGGTCGCCTACCTGGTGGCCTTCGGCGCCCTGCTGTGGAAGATCAGCCGGCCCGTAGAGGAGCGATGATGCTGCGCAAGTCCCGAGAGTTTCGCTGGGCGTGCCCCTGCTGTTCCATCGATCCGCCCACCCGAGTGGACTCACGGAGGCGTGAACGGCGCGGTGTGGACCGGCGAATCATGAAGGCACTGGCCCGTAGGCGCGAAGAGCGACGCTGGGTGCGGGAAGCGAGAGAGGAGCGGCGGTGAACAGGGTCACGCTGGAACTGTGGTGGACAGAGCGCGGACAGAAGCAACGGCACGGCCTGCGGCGCGGGTACTCACGCGTTCGCCTGGACAGGGCGCAGCCTCCCACCACGCAGACACTGCACAGGGTGCTGGCCGGCCTGAAGGCGCTGGCATGACCGACTTCCTGACCAGCCAGCCGTTCGTGGGCACGCTGGGCCTGATCGCCTTCCTGTCCGCCATCGGCTGGGCGCTACGAAAGGAGTAGGTATGGCAGACCTCACAGGGGTTGCCGTGGGTGACGTGCTGAAGTTGTACAGCTCGGGGACCCGTGGGCGGACAGTGGACGTGCCCGTAACCCGCGTCGGACGCAAGTACCTGTACATCACGCAGTACGGGCGGGAGTGCCCATTCCGAATCAGCAACGGCATCGCAGCAGACGGGTACGGACACAGCAGTGTTCGCACGCCAGCCCAGCACGCAGAGGCCCAGCGCAGGACGGAACTGCTGGCCGAGATCTACGCGGGGGGCCTGCAACCGAGCCAGCACCCTAGGGTGTCGCTGACAACGGCCCAGCTAGAAGCGGTTGCGGCTGCACTGCGGACGACCTAGGCCACTACGAATTTACGTAGGTACCTTGCGCTGCCGAGTCATGTAGGCCATAGTTGGTCTCACAAGGACGGCAGCGCAACAAGGAGTCGAAGTGGCCAACGCACCTCAGAAGCCCAGCACCGCTCCGCAGGTACCGACCATCGAGCAGTGCCCCAGTTGCCCCCTCGGTAACTCCCTGCCGCTGGTCCCGAACGAAGACACCTGCTGGGGTCACGGGTGGTGGCAGGCGCAGAACTACAGCTAAACGGCCCGATGGTGTAGGGCAGGTTCGATTCCTGCCCCGGGCACTCAGTCAGCGAAGCACAGCAGGGAGAGAGAACATGGTCAACTTCATCACGGACACCGGCTGGACCGCCAAGGGTGAGATCGTGGAGTACTTCATCAACGACGCTGGCCGGCACATGGCCATCATCCGACTGGGCAACAGCCGCGCGCGGATCACTGCCCCGGTCGCTGGCCTTACGGCGGTGCTCTAGTGCTCAGGCATGACGAACGCGTGGGCGCAGTGGAGCGGGTCAGGCCGGTGGTCACGGACGGCGGACTCATCATGGAGATCGACTACCTGACCGAAGGTGGCATCCGCAAGACGCTGAAGCTGCCCCACGACGACGCTCGCAAGCTGAAGGTGGCGCTGGCGGTCCACATGTCCGAAGCGCCGGCTGATCCTTCCAACTGATGATCTAGACAGGGCCCCGGGTGACTGGGTACGAATTTTCGTACCGTGGTTACTCGGGGCTTTTTGCGTGCGCTGAGCACATTACTTAGCCTAACTAAAGGTTGCTTCGTACGGGCGTTCGAGTGACTATGTGTGCATGATCCGGCACCTGGCGCAAATTCGTGGCCACGAGACCTTCACAAGATGGTTACACCTGTGGCTGAATGTTGGCCAAATCCTTATGGATTCAAGTAGTCCAGTTAGCATGTGCACACGTGAGGTTGTCCGATTCAAGGGGGGATGCCGACATGGTCACATTTGTGGATCTTGGACCGCGCTCTACCGTGCATCTGTTCCTGTCCGTGCCTGTCACGCGCACGTCCGAAAGCTGGTCCTGGGGCGAACTGCCCGGCTTCACAGGGGCGCTGGCCAGGGAATACGCGTACACAGCGCATGAGTGCCAGTCAGTAGTCCACGCGTACGGGCGACTTGCCGGCGTGATCCTTCAGCGCAAGAACCAGGAGCGTTTCACCATCACAGCACGCGGGCCGATCACAGGTCGCATGCTGGGCACGCGCGAGTGGAAATGGTCATCTTCGGCACACGCGTACGAGCCCGCTGGCGAATACCTGTGCGGTTGGCGATCAGCTCTACGCGCGTACTTCGATCTGACGGGAGAACTGTTCGACAGCGCAAGTGGCTTCCGAGCCAACCCGGTGGGGCTTCCGATGGTCCTTCAGGAGCCGGGAGCGACTAGCCACTTGGCGCACGCTGCGTAGTCTGGGTGAGTGCACCCCACTCGACTGAGGGGGCCCCGCTGCACTTGCTGCTCGCCGGATACGGAGGCACCCGAATTGATGAACAAGTCAGGTACGCGCGCTGAGTTGATCGCGGAGCTGGAAGAGATGGCCGAAGGCTGGTCGCACCTCTGCAAACCGGCCCTGAGCAACGCAGCAGCCGATGCAGTGCAGGGGCTGGAAGCCGGATCCGTATCGGTGAAAGTAGGTCACACAATCTACTCCGTGACGGACCAACAGGCGTAGTCTTGCAATTGCGTCCGGTTACCGGGCCGGACCTGACTGCACGTTAGGACAACCGAAAATGACCCAAGCGGACAGCGCCCATGCGCTGCGAATGTCGCTTGACTCTGACCCCATTCCTGGGCAGGGACAAGCGGCTGACATCGACGCCACAACTCCTCTGCCAGACGGATGGGGCCATTTCATGTCCCAGCCAGACCTTCATGCCCAGACCCCGCTTGATGGTCGCTGGTACGCGTCCCACCCCCGTCTGCTGAACAACGAACTGCGGCACGCACAGAAGTGGGACAGGGAGCTGGCCCGCAAGCTGAGCCAGACCGTGGAAGCGCCTACGTACATCGAACTGTGCGCCAAGGTGTGGGAGCAAGAGCGCCTGTTCCGCGCAGTGATGTACGGGGCAGCCCTGTGACTCAACTCCTTCCCGAGAAAGCAGCGGATGCAATACCCGGATCGTATACGCGCTACGCGCCGGCCCCTTTGTCGGGGGTACTGCACTGGGGCATATTCGACCGGACGTTAGGCGCCTGGTGCACCCTGAAGGATGGGTCAGTGCGGGTGCCGCTCGAATGGAAGACGGAGGACGAAGCGAATCTCTGGCTGTTCCAGTGCCGCTCTCTGTGGCGCATGGGGCTGGTGGATCCGCCTGATGGATGGAACGGACTGTAGAACCTGAGGCCCCGTCATCGTCGCTGGTGGCGGGGCTTCTTGCTGCCCTGACCTACATACGCAGTAGCATCCAGTACGACAACCCATACGGGATGCTACTGCGTATAGACTGCTGCCATGACAGTGCGCGTGCTCGGGGCCCGTAGGCTCAGCCGAGTCAAGGACAACTCAACTTCGTTTGAGCGGCAGGAACTTGCCATTACCACAGTAGCCGGGGAGATCGGCGGCAGGGTGGTTGGTTGGGCGGATGACCCAGACGTCAGCGCGGAGAAAGTGGCGCCGGCGGACCGTCCCGGATTGGGCCCCTGGCTGCTACGGCCGAACGAATACGACGCCATTGCCTGGTGGCGCCAGGACCGCGCGGTACGAAGCATGCAGGACATGGCCTGGCTAGCCGCCTGGGCACGCAAGCACAAGAAGCGCCTGATCTTCGCTGAGGGGCCCGGCGGGGGGCGTCTCGAACTGGATATGGCGTCACCCATCAGCGAACTGATCCTTATGATCTTCGCCTTCGCAGCGCAAATGGAAGTGCAGGCGATCAAGGAGCGAACCGAGGGGTCCACCCAGTACTTGCGCAGTGTTGGCCGCTGGGGCGGAGGACGCGTTCCCTTCGGCCGTAAGCCAGTGCCGCACCCGGAAGAGAATGAGGGGTACTGGCTCGGGCGCCATGACGAAACGGCGGAGATCGTTGAAGACATGATCGGTTTGGCGCTCGCCGGCCAGAGCTACCACGCAATCGCTGCTTGGTTGAACACCACGCACCCGGGCAAGACGCCGGCCAACCACAGGCGCGAACTGAAGGCCCAGAAGATGCGGGCGCTGGACCCCGACAGCGAGCCGGCCATTGTGGACACCAAAGCCAAATGGAACCCCGGCATGGTCAGCGCCTTCCTGCGCCAGCAATCGCTACGCGGCTACAAGGTCGTCGGTAACGAGGTAGTGCGGGACGAAGTCGGTGAGCCCATCCTCTGCGGCGACCCGCTGATCAGTGACGACGACTGGCGACGCCTGCAAGCCCTCATGGATGCGCGAGAGCAAACCCCCAGCGCCAACCGGTCCAACCTGCACCCGCTGCTAGGCGTGCTCCACGGCGGAACCTGCGGTGGGCGCCTGTATCAAGGCTGGTTGGCGCCCGGACCCAACCGCAAGGTAGCCATCCGCCAGTACCGCTGTGCAGCGAAAGCCCACGGCAAGGCCTGCGGGCACCCTGAGTACGTCGTTGCTGAGCCCGTTGACCGCTACGTGGAAGAGGAGTTCCTGAAGCGCTTCGGGTCCTTCGAAGTCATCGAGCAAGTGGAGTTCCCAGGCGTCGACCACACAGCGGAGATCGAAGAGCTGAAGGCCACTGTGGCCGATCTGAGCGCCCGTATCGCCACGCTGAGGGGTCCAGCCGCAGATGCGCTGATGGGGCAGCTACAGGGCCGCTCAGACCGCCTGGAACGCCTTCAGGCCCAGCCCGTCATCCCTGCCCGCGTGGAGCAAGTGTCGACTGGCAAGAGCTACGCGGAAGTCTGGGAGGCGAGCAACCAGCAAGAGCGGCTGAAGATGCTGCTGGCTGCCGGCGTCAAGGTCTATGTGGGGCAGACCACCCGGGGCGCCAGGGACGTGACCAAGCGCCTAAGCTTCACTGTCGGCCAGCACGACGATCCCATGGCAGCCGCGCAGGAAGCCATCGACGCGGAAGAGAGCTACTACCAGTGAGCGAGCGCAGATGTGCGCAGTGTGGCGCCACCAGGGAGCTGTCTGAGTTCCCGTCAGATCCAGGCGCTGCGGCTGGCCGTGGCTACACCTGCAACGCGTGCAAGGCGGAACGTACGCGGAGCTACAAGGCCACCATCGCGCCTGAGGACAAGGCAGAGGCCCAGCGCGCGTACCGGGCCGGCGTGCGGCAGAACAAGTGCGCTGTGTGCGGGGACGCGATCAGCGGGCTGGGTATCTGCGACCGGTGCGCGGGCCACATCGCCGGCCTGGGTGGTTTGGACGGGTTGAAGCAGGCTGTGCGCGCTGTGCGGTATATCGACGGTAAGTGAGGTCTGGGGCGATTCGGGCGCGGGCTCGGGTCGCCGCCAGGGGCTACAGCGCAGGAGCAACGGCACGGCCTACACTCCCTGCGATCATCTACAGCGCTCTGACCTGGGAGAATGTAGAAGTGTCAAAATGTAGTCCCCCTAGATTCCCTCTAACGTGTCTAGCTCTAAACCAGACTCGACTTCACTTCAGCACTTCGTCACTGGGCCCGCGCCAGGTAACCGACGGGACAGGTTATAGGTAGAGGCGAAAGAGTCCCGCGCATCCAGGAACACGATCCGGCGGACTGAGGACCAGCCTTCATCGCCTGTGCGCTCCCCTGACCTCTCTCCCAGGGTTGAGCGCCAGGCGCCAGCTTCGCACGGTCGGACCAGGCAACTGGACCACGCTACCGGCGCGAAGCCTTGGCCGCGTTAGCTCAGTTGGTAGAGCGCCCCCGCCATGGGCCCATTGGTGAAGGGGATGTCCCTGGTTCGAGTCCAGGATGCGGCCCGCTGCTTCGCAGGTACACAAACAGGAGACTCCTGGTCTAGTCCCTGCCCGCGAAGCCCTTACGTGGTGCGCTGACGGATGCCCTGACCGGCGTCCCTTGGCCCACCCTGGGTGAAACCGGTCCCAACTGGCGTGCTAGTCACACGTGCAGCGGGCGGCTAGTAGCCCTAAAAACTTCTGCCTACGCCAATAGAGAGCGCTCGGGTCATGCCGAGGGATCCAGGTATCAAGCCCTGGGGCAGTCGCCAACGTGGGAGATATCCCATGCTGCTGAGGTCACCCGATCAGGTGGCCAAGGCTGAGGCGCGCGTAGCTCAAATCACAGAGCAGCCCTTCGGGGAAGATGCAGGTGGGAATCCTGCGGCGCGCCGTTACCGCTGATGGTGGAATGGAAGACACGGCAGGCCTAGAACCTGCTGCCTTCGGGCGTGGGGGTTCAAGTCCCTCTCAGCGGACCAGCGTGGGCGCACGCGCATCAAGACAACGAGTCGGCGTGATCCGGCAGTGCGCACCTGCTTCGCGCTTGTGTAACAGCTCGCGCTTAGCCCATGACTTGTAGCTCAGACGGCAGAGCGGTGGATTGTTAATCCATGTGTCGCTGGTTCGATCCCAGCCAGGTCAGCAGCGCCCCGGGCGCAGGGTAGGGGCAGACGTGCCCAACAGGCTAAAGGGGCCGTGCAACCGGTCGCCAAGCGGTTCAAATCCGCGCTATCCGCCAGCGCTGGCGCGCGCCAGAACAACTACGGGCCGGCTGGCACGTGACTGGTTAGCACGTCAGCGCGAGAAGCCATGCTGTACGATCCCCTTCACAGTTGTGCAGATCCTGAGGGGGAAACGTGCCTACGATTAAGACTCGAAGGAAGATGGGCTGGATCAGCCTGGCATTCCACTGGACGATGCTGCTGTTCACCTGCGGTCTGTGGACTCCGGTGTTCCTGGCTGCACGACGCCGGCGACTCACTGTGACGCACGTCCCTGAGGGAACGCCGATGGCGTACTACCCGCAGAACTAGAGCTACCACACCGCATTCAGCCCCTGAGCAAACCGCCCAGGGGCTTTTTGCTGCGCCACTGGGAGGCTGAGCGTGCGCGCCATGAGCGTTTGCCCGTCCGCCGACTGCCCGACGCTGGTAGCTACCGCTGGACGATGCCCTGAGTGCGCTGCCAAGGCGCGTGCTGGCCGGCGATCACCCAGGCGCAAGGGTTATGACGCGGCCTGGCGACGCACCAGAGCAGCCTTCCTGCGCATGTATCCCCTGTGTGAGTGCCTGAGCTGTGCTGCTGTGCCGGCCCCGCTGAGGCCTGCTGCCACTGAGGTTGACCACATGGATGGGCTCGGTCCGCTGGGTCCACGTGGTCATGACTGGACGAACCTGCGTGCGATGACCAAGGCGTGTCACTCACGAGAGACCGCACGCAGCCAGCCAGGTGGATGGAACGACAGAGGCTGAGACTTCGCGCTGGCTTGATCATGAACGGCCGGCTGATGCTGCTGCCGTCGATCATCACAGAGCGTCACACGCATCCCATGATGACCTAGATGTCCGAATTGGACGATAGGGGTGGGGATGGACCCCTTAGGGGGGTGGGGACGTTGAA
>Ga0157375_10000356_pt1 | contig 41594 bp, 25 predicted proteins | sample M35metaG_FD_115311 | JGI IMG/M metagenome (GOLD analysis project Ga0157375, IMG submission 115311) | Miscanthus rhizosphere microbial communities from Kellogg Biological Station, Michigan, USA - M3-5 metaG | ecosystem: Host-associated > Plants > Roots > Rhizosphere > Soil | place: USA: Michigan...
TACTTCGACGCGAACGTTCTCGATGACGAGAACCGCAATGTGTTCGGCCGCACCTGGCAGCTAGCCGGCCGCGCCGATCAGGTGCGCGAGCCGGGGCAGTTCTTTACGACCACGATCGCGAACGAGCCGCTGCTGATCGTCCGAGGAAGCGACGGCGAGCTGCGCGCGCTGTCGAATGTTTGCCGTCATCGCGCCGGTCCTGTTGCGAAAGGGGAGGGGAAGCGTCCCGTTCTGCAGTGCGGCTACCACGGCTGGACCTACGGGCTCGACGGTCGTCTTCTGCAGACGCCGGAGATGGCCGGCATCGAATGTTTCGACCGAGGGGAGTTTTCGTTGCCGCGATTCCGCGTCGAGATCTGGAACGAGCTCGTCTTCGTCAACCTCGATCGCGATGCCGCGCCGCTGTCCGAGTTTCTCGGCGATCTGGTCAGCCGGCTCGCGCCGCGCAACTACGACGGCTATCGCCTGGCCGCGCGCAAGGAGTGGTCGCTCGACTGCAACTGGAAGGTTTACGTCGACAACTATCTCGAGGGATACCACATCCCCATCGTCCATCCCGGTCTCTTCCGCGAGCTGGACTATCCGAACTACCGCACCGAAACGCGTGCGAACTATTCGATCCAGCATGCGCCGCTCAAACGTCCCGAACGAATCCGCGTCAACGATCCCGGCGAAGACATCGACTATTTCTGGGTCTGGCCGAACCTGATGCTGAACGTCTATCCCGACAATTTCTCAACGAACCTGATCGTGCCGCTCGGCCCGACGCGCACGCTCACGCTCTTCGACTGGTACTTCCGCGATCCCGACGCAAACGGCGTCCGCGAACGAATCGACGAAACGATCGCCTTCAGCGACGAGATCCAGCTCGAAGACATCGACATCTGCGAAGCGGTCCAACGCGGATTGCGCTCGACGACCTACGACAGCGGCCGCTACTCGCCGTCGCGCGAAAACGGCGTCCATCACTTTCACGGTCTGTACGCGGAAGCGATGGGCCTGCGCTAACGCGCGTCGTCAGTTGTCGGTTGATTGCGACCTGCTGCGCCGCGTTGGAGGACTCGACAGCGCGCGGCGAAGCCGAGCAACCGACAACCGACAACCGACAACGCACGCGGCCCCGGAGGGCCGCCTTCCCTTCCATTACTTAGCCGCCAGGTTCGCCGCGAAGTACGTCGAATCGTTGGTGCCGTTGTCGAGCGTTGACGCGTATGAGCCGACCATTCCATTGATGGTCGTGATGCGGATCAGCACGGGCGAGCCATCGTTCGGCAACTGATGGGCGCGAAAGAGATCATTCAGCTGCATCCCCCCGAGAGGCGGCAACGTGACTTCGAAGCGGTCGAGCGTGAACCCTGCGGAGCTGATCACTTCGACGCGCGCGCTCGCCGGCGACGATTCCGATGTCGCCATGTCCACCAGACCGAGGTTCGTCCGGAATCCGAGGTCGAGAGAGGGCCCGAGAATCTCCAGGATGTCGCCGGCCGAGGCGGTCTGGAACGAATTGAGCGGCGGAAGGAGAAAGCCATAGGTGCCGCCGTTCGCGTCGACGGTGTAGGTGCGTGAGGAGACACGAATGCTTGTATCGGTCGTCGAGCCGCTGGCGGTGATCCGCAGTCGCGCGATGCCGGTTCTTCCAAAGAAGGTGAAGAGAACGTCCGACAGGGTCCGCGCTTCGTTCGGCTGCAGAAAAATCGATACTGAGCTGCTCGCGCTCGAATCCCACATCTTCATCGACAGCGTCACGTACTTCGAGTTCGGCGAGTTGTTGTAGAGATAGACGTCGCTGCGGAACTGCGAGCCGTTCAGTCCGTTGAGGTGGCCGATGGCCGGGATGGTCCGCGTTACGGAAGCCGAGAGATCGGGCGGAAAGTACGTCGGATCGTTCGTCTTGTTGTCGATCGTGAAGACGGCCGCCACGGCCTCGCCTCGGGTTGGTTGAACGGTCAACCCGCCCTTCACCGAGGAAACGCCCAGCCATGACTCGAGGCCGTTGGTCTGTTGATATCCGAGCGCCGTGGTCTGGATCGACGTGGCGTTGATTGCCAGGGCGCCGTTCGTACCGTTCGCCGAGAATGTTGCCGCCGTTCCCCGACCGGAGACGTCGGTCAGGACGACGTTCGTCCGGAATCCGGGGCCCTGAAACGCTCCGCAGAAGGAGATGGGAAAACGCGCGCTCGCCGCGGCATAGGTATCGATGGCATCCATCCCGTATCCGTAGCTGCCGGCGGCGGAGCGCGTGTAGGTGCGCGCCGTGGCATTGAGCGAAGCGCCTCGGGCCGGCGTGATGAAGAGAGCACCGACGCCGCTGTCGATGCCGAACAGTGTCTTCAGTGCGTCCGGAACGAGCCGGATCTCGCGCGGTGCGAGTTCTAATGTCTGGTCGCCATTGCTGGCAGCGGAGACCGTCGCCGAGTCGCCCTGTACAAAGCGCAGCGTCGCCGTGATCGCTGTCTCATTCGGGTTGTAGAACGTGACGTCGGTGGTCCAGTTGCTGTTGAAGGCTCCGACCGTACGGCCGAAACCCGGGAGGACGAGCTTTTGCGCCAGGGAGGCCCGGACGACGCCCCACTCCTGAAAAACGTCGCTGCCTCCGCTGCCGCCGGAACTGAGGCAGCCGCAGCCCCCCGAGCCGGCGACAAGGGAGCCGCCGTCGAAGACGAACGGCTCATTGTTCTCGATGGCGTCGACGTCGAGATGAACGAACCCCTTGTTTGTCTTTTCGTCAAGGAACAGTTCGTCGTAGAAGCGCGGGGCCGGATCACCGACATGCCACACCGCCAGAGCAGGGTCCTTGAACGACAACGTATCGATCGCCGCGCGCGGCCGGTGCACCTGAATCAGAACCTTGTCGCCGCCTGCCGAGGTATGGATTGCCTCGACCTCCGGTGCGGTGATGTCCTGCCACTGCTCTACCAACCCGGCCTGGGCAGTGTGCAGCAGAAGCCGCGTTGGCTTTCCGGTAGCGCGCTTGATGATCCAGGCGCCCGCGTAGTCGGCCGTGGGAATCTCAAAGAAACGCATTCCCGCGGAGTTTCCGCCGAACCGCGGGTCGGAGCCGACCAGCACTTCCTGTACGGCGCCGTCTTTCAAATACCAAAGGCGATCGACCCAATTGCTGGCAGCGATGTTGACGTATGCCGCTCCGTCAGGCGTCAGCCATCCGTCGATCAACGCACCGCCGTAATTCAACTGCCCGAGCTTTGTGCCGTTGCCGTCGAGATCGGTCGAGTAGACGTCCGTCCCGTTCACGACGAGAAAACGATCGCCCGCTTTGTTGGATCCGATCAGTCGTCCCGTCATCGTCCACGGCTTCACCGATCCATCCGCCCGGATCGCGTACAGCGAGGCGGCATATGGGGGACTGGCAGAGGTGAGGGAAATCACGAATGGCACGTCGCCCGTGCCGATGCGGATGTTGGAGTAGCGTCCCCGGGTGAACGGGCCGCCGACGTCAGGGGCGGTGGACGATTGATAATCGAAATACCCCGTTTTCGGGATCGAGACCGTCTTCCAGCTTGCACCTCCGTCGGTGGACAGCTTCCACACCAGAGAGCCGGAGAAATTGCTGGCATAGGTTCCGACGAGGATCGAGGCCTGTGTTCCGGCCACTTCACGCACCGCGGCGACGCTGATGTACTCCACCTGGCCGGCGGCGGGATAGACGACCCGCGGCTCCTCCTGTCCCGTGGAGTCGTACAGGACGACGTCGCTCCAGTAGGCGCTCCCGGAAGTTTGTGGCGACGCCGACTCCAGGAGTACGAAGTGCCGGTTCGTTCGGCTCTGGATGACCGGCAGCGCCGGCCGGTTGGTGTAGGGTGCGTACGAGATGACGCGCGCATCGAGGAAGTGGGAAGCGAAAAGGATGGTGAGAACGGAGAGGAGTACGATGCGACACGGCTTGGGCATGACGACCCCCTGTTGTTTATGCGGTAAAAGCATAATAAGTCGCCTTTGTCGATAAAGCAAGCCAACCGACTGGAATGGCAATCCGTCGCATACAATTCGCCCCTCGGAGGCCGCAACCATGTCAGTGGTCGCACCCGCGATCGACGCAAATCCTCTTCGTGAAGGTCTGGAGCAGGAACGCGTTCCGGACGCGTCATGCCTGGTTATTTTCGGCGCCTCGGGCGATCTCACCCAGCGCAAGCTCATCCCCGCGCTCTACTCGCTCGCGCACGACGGACTGCTGCCCGCCGGCCAGACCATCGTCGGCTACGCCCGTCCCGATTACACCGACGATGCGTTCCGCATGGCCATGCGCGAGGCGTGCGACAAATTCGCGCGCGTGCGGCCGGTCGACGACGCGGTGTGGGACAACTTCGCCAAAGGACTCTTCTACGTGCGCGGCGAGTTCGCCGAGCCGGACGGCATCCTCCGCCTCAACGCCAAGCTGAAGGAATGCGATCAGACGCGCGGCACCGGCGGACGGCGCATTTACTACCTGGCCGTTCCTCCCAATTTTTTCCCCGTCATCGCCGAGCTCCTCGGCCGCGAGAAGATGGTCAACGATCCGGAGCAGGGTGGCCCGTTCACGCGCGTCATCATCGAGAAGCCGTTCGGCCACGACCTCGAATCGGCGAGGGAACTGAATCGCGTCGCCGTCACGACCTTCCGCGAACGCCAGGTTTTCCGCATCGATCACTACCTCGGCAAGGAGACCGTCCAGAACCTGCTGGTGCTCCGCTTCGCCAACGGGATCTTCGAGCCGTTCTGGAATCGTCAATATATTGACCATGTGCAGGTCACGGTGGCGGAGTCGATCGGCGTGGAGAAGCGCGGGCCATATTTCGAGACCGCCGGCATCTCACGCGACATCATCCAGAACCACATGCTGCAACTCGTCTCGCTGATCGGCATGGAGCCGCCGGTGGCATTCGAAGCCGACGCCGTACGCGACGAGAAGGTGAAGGTGCTGCGCGCGCTGCGCGAGTTTCCGCGCGGTCACGAAACCGACTTCGCCGTGCGCGGCCAGTACACCGACGGCTCCGTCCTCGGCGAGAAGGCCATCGCCTATCGCAAAGAGGTCAATGTCGATCCGAATTCGAACGTCGAGACGTACGCGGCTCTGAAGATTTTCGTCGACAACTGGCGCTGGGCCGACGTGCCGTTCTACATCCGTGCCGGCAAGCGGCTGCCGAAGCGCGTCACGGACATCTCCATCCATTTCCGGCCGGCTCCCTATCCGCTGTTCAACAAGCTGACGCACGTGACGATGCAGCCGAACGTGCTCTCCATCCGCATCCAGCCGGACGAAGGCATCTCGTTGAAGTTCGATTCGAAAGTGCCGGGGCCGACGGTGCGCACGGCGCCGGTGACGATGGAGTTCCGCTACGCGACGTCGTTCGGCGCGGAGCCACCCGAGGCGTACGAACGGCTGCTGCTCGAAACGATGCTCGGCGATTCGACGCTCTTCGCGCGCCGCGACGAAGTGGAAACGGCGTGGGCCTGGCTCGATCCGCTGCTCAACGCCTGGGGCGCCGATCCGCTCGGGCCGGAGCTGTACCCCGCCGGAACCTGGGGACCCGAAGCGGCCGATAAACTCATCGAGCGCGATGGGCGCAAGTGGCGCCGGCCATGACCGATCTCTCCAACGCCGACGTCCGCGTCGACGTCAACGCCATCGAGAAAAGTCTGTCCGAGCTTTGGCGCGGGCAGCAGGATGGCGAGAACGCGGTCACGCGCGCGGCACTCTGGAATGTCGTCGCGCACACGTCGACGAGCGAGTTGCACGCGACGGCGAGCGAAACGCTCGGCCGCGCCAGCGCGTCGGTTCCGCAGCGAACGATCGTGGTTCGTTCGAATCCGGCCGCTGAGTCGGAGCTGTCGTCGTGGATCAGCGCCAACTGCCACATGATCGGCGACGGCAAACAGGTCTGTTCCGAGGAGATCAATCTCGTCGCGGGCGGCGACCGCATCCACCGCGTGCCGCCGGTCGTCAATGCGCTGCTGATCCCCGACATGCCGGTGGCGTTCTGGTGGCTCGGCGATCTTCCCAACGAGCACCAGGACTATGTCGAGCTGCTCCTCGGGCCCGCCGACCGGCTCATCGTCGATTCCGTTCATTTCGATTCGCCCGCCGATCTGGCGCTGGTCGCGCGCATCTCCGAACAGACCTCGACCTCGCCCGCCGATTTGAACTGGGGCCGCCTCGAGGAATGGCGCGCCGCGACCGCATCGATTTTCGATCCGCCCGACATGCGCAGCCGCCTGGCCACGATCCGCCGCGTGCGCGTCATCGCCGGCAGCTCGAATCACGAGTTCTTCGGCGAGTCGATCGAGTCGCTGCTCTACGCGTCGTGGCTCAGCGCGCAGGTCGGCCACAACGTCGAATCGAGCGGCGCCGTTGAAGGCGCCGCGGGAACGATCGACTACGCGTTCGAGCGCCGCCACCAGGCCAACGACGTCGGCGCGATCTCGCTTGTCGAAATCTCATTTGCGGACGGCACCTGCGCCAGCATCGCCCGCGACCGCGAACGCGGCGTCCTCGTGGCGAACGTCGACGGCAGCGTGACGGTGCAATCGGTCACCCGCACGCTGAACCAGCGCCTCGACGAACTGATCGTGCGCCAGCTCAAGCGCTCGGAAGGCGATCGCGTGTTGCGGCGGGTGTTGCCGATCGCGTTGAAACTTGCGAAGCGGGTCGCGTAGTGGATTAGTCGATTAGTCGATTAGTGGATTAGTAGATTAGGGGAGAAGGACAACGGGCCAGTTTTCGGTTTCCTAATCCACTAATCTACTGATCCACTAATCTACTAACCCATGAACCTCCGCATCTTCGACACTACCAACGATCTCCTCGCCGCAGCCGCGCGCACCGTCGTGCAGCGCGTGCAGGCCGGCGCGCGAACGATTGCGCTGTCCGGCGGTTCGACGCCGAAGCCGATGTACGCGATGCTCGGATCGTCTCCGATGCGCGAGCAGCTGGCGGATTTTCCGATCACATGGGTCGTCGTCGATGAGCGCTATGTCCCGATCGATGATCCCGAGTCCAACGCGGGGATGATGCAGAAGACGCTCTTCGCGAACGGAATCTCGCCGTCGCATCGTTTCCTCCGCTTCCGCACGGAGCTCAACGATCCCGCCGCCACGGCGCGGACGTTCGAAGACGACTGGCGCACCCTCGGCATCGCCAACCTCGACCTCATCCTCCTCGGCATCGGCGACGACGGCCACACCGCCTCGCTCTTTCCCGGCACGCCGGTCCTCGACGTCGAAGATCGCATCGCGTCCGAGGTGTTCGTTCCGCGCCTCGACACATGGCGCGTGACGATCACAAAACCGGTCATCCGCGCCGCGACGCTTCGTGTCGTCCTCGCGAATGGCGCGAAGAAAAAGCCGATTCTCGAAGGAGTTCGCGACGGCGCCGATTACCCGATCGCGCAAGCGACGAACGGCGTCGACACGTGGTGGTTCATCGATCGCGACGCGGCACCCGCGTAACGACACGCCGTCGCCGTAGGCGGCGTAAGAGCCGTAGCCCACGGCTTCGAGCCGTGGGTCGTAAGGTCGGCGTATGTCCGTGAGCGCGCTTTAGCGCGCGAAAGAAAGCTTTCTATCGCCCGCCAAGGCCGGCTCACAAAACAGAGACGACCCGCAGTCCCTCGAAAGCGTTCGCGACGGCGCCGATTACCCGATTGCGCAGGCCACGAATGGCGTCGACACCTGGTGGTTCATCGATCGGGACGCCGCGCCGGCGTAGCGCCGCCCGCCGCGGAGCGGCTTAAGAGGGTAGCCAGGGGTGAGAGCGAAGCGAACACCCCTGGAAAAACGTTGCCCCCAGGTTACGTGCCGCGTTAGCGGCACTGGAACGTTTCGCGCGAGCCCATCCAGTGCCGCTGACGCGGCACGAATACTCTGACTTGCGAGCAACGAGGGGTGTTCGCTTCGCTCTCACCCCTCGCTACCTTCTGATGCCGCTCCGCGGCGATGTGACGCCGAACGCCAAGACTTTCTTGGGTCTGCGATGCTCCGACGCTACCGCGTGCCGCGCGAGACCGCGTACGCGTTCTTGCGCGTCGGCGCGCTGGCGCGCGAAGCCGCATGCGCAGGTTGCAGCGCGAGCGGAGCAACGGCTGTCATCGGCAGTGACACCGTGAACGTCGAGCCGCGGTCTTCGCCGTCGCTGGCCGCTGAGACCGTGCCGCCGTGGAGTTCAACGAGTTGCTTCACGATCGACAGGCCGATGCCCATCCCGCCGTGGTTGCGGCGCGCGCTGATGTCCTGTTGCGCGAAGCGATCGAACACGTAGGGGAGAAACTCGGGGGTGATTCCGATGCCTGAGTCCTGCACTTCCACCACCATGGTTTTCGAGCAGGTGGAGACGAGGCGGACGTCGATGCGGCCTCCGGCGGGCGTGAACTTGAGCGAGTTCGAGAGCAGGTTCCAGAAAACCTGCTGGAGGCGCACCGTGTCTCCGCCGAGGTGAGGCAGGTCCGCCTGAAAATTGAGACTGATCTCGATGCCCTTCGCGTTCGCGGCCGGAAGCAGCGCGGTGAGCGCGGCGCGAAGGACGCTTTCCAGATCGACCGGTTCGATCGTGAGATGCAGCTTGCCGGTGATCATGCGCGACACATCGAGCACATCGTCGATGAGCTTCGCCTGTGTCTGCGCGCTCTGAAGGATCGTAGCGATCCCGTCGCGGCGCGTCGCCTCATCGAGGTTGATCATCGTCAGCAGCTCCGCCCAGCCGAGGATCGAAGTGATAGGTGTGCGGAGCTCGTGGGAAATCGTGGCCAGGAAATCGTCCTTCGCGCGATTGAGCGACTCCGCCTCCTTGTAGAGGCGCGAGAGTTCATCCTCGATCCGTTTCTGATCATCGATGTCCGTGTTCGAACTGATCCACATCGTGATCGTTCCGTTCGTATCGCGCATCGGCGACGCGCGGCTCAGATGCCAGCGATGGGTACCGTCCGCGCGGCGGAAGCGGTGCTGCAACTCGAACGGTTCGCCCGTGGCAAGAGAGTGACTCCAGCGTTGAACCGTCTCCACCAAATCCTCGGGATGTATGAATCTCGTCCATCGCCAGTCCTTGATCTCATCGAACGTAAAGCCCGTGAAGGCGGTCCACTGCTGATTGAAGTAATCGACGTCGCCGTTGGGCCGCGCCGTGAAGACCATCTGCGGCATCGACTCGGCCAGAAACCGGAAACGCTCATTGCTCTCGCGCGCCGCGTTTTCCGCCGATTTGCGCGCGGTGATATCGCGGATGTTGCATTGAATGACCGTGCGGCCGTCCACTTGGTAGACGTTGCTGACGAACTCCACCTCGGCGCGGCGACCGTCGCGCGTTTCCAGCGGCAGATCCTCGTAGCGAATGTAGCCGTCGCGTTTGAGGCGCTCGAACGCGGCCTTGCTCTCGTCGATGTCGCGGAAGAGGCCGATCTGCCAGAGCTGCTTGCCGAAGAGGTCCGCGAGCGGATAGCCGAGGAGCTCGATGACGAACGGATTGGCGTCGACGATCTCGCCAGTATCGCCGTCGAGGATCAGGATCGCGTCCTGCGCCGTTTCGAAGAGCCGGCGATAGCGAGCCTCGGAAGCTCCGAGGGCAAGAACGGCGGCGTTCCAGGAGACGTCAGAGGAGAGTACGGCCACGATTGGGGCAGGCTATCTGCGCGTAGATCCACTGTCTGTGCAAAAGGGAACACGTTTTGTATACCCGGGTTTGCTAGGCTATCCCCCGATGAAAAGCGCGAGCACCGCCGCTCCGGCTGAGAAAAAAGCCCCACCCCGCCGCCGCAAGATCGTTACGTTCGACCCCGAAGCCTTCCTCGAGAAAGCGGGCGTCGGCAGGACCCTGGTCGAACTGAAAAAGAACCAGGTTCTCTTTTCCCAGGGCGATGAGGCGGATGCCGTCTTCTACCTGCAAAAGGGCAATCTCAAGCTGACGGTCGTCTCGCAGCGCGGCAAGGAAGCGACGATCGCCCTCCTCGAGGCGGGCAACTTCGTCGGGGAAGCCTGCGTGGCCGCGTCCGAGCGCATCCGCACGCTCACCGCCACCGCGCTGACCCGCTGCACGCTCATGCGCATCAAGCGGGCCGAGATGGTGCGCGTTCTCCACGAGCAGCACGCCTTTGCCGACGTCTTCGTCTCCTTCCTGCTCGCGCGCAACGTCCGCATCCAGGCGGACCTCGTCGATCAGCTGTTCAACTCCAGCGAGAAGCGGTTGGCGCGCATCCTGTTGCTGCTCGCGAACTTCGGGAAGGAAGGGAAGCCGGAGACAGTCGTTCCGAAGATCAGTCAGGAAGTGCTGGCGGAGATGATCGGCACGACGCGCTCGCGCGTGAACTTCTTCATGAACCGCTTCCGCAAACTCGGCTTCATCGACTACAACGGCGGCCTCGAAGTGCACGGCTCGCTGCTCAACGTGATCCTTCACGATTGAGCGGCTTCGCGCGAAAACTGTCTCTTTTTGCACAGTTTTTTGCGGCCTTCCGCCGTTACTGTCTCTCTTTCGCCGCCGCTGTCGTTGCCGCAGAGCCCATGAAAAGAGACCTCCCATGAAGCGAACCTATCTCCACCTGATGACCGTCATCGGGCTTGCGCAGTTTCTTCTTCTCGCCTCCCCAGCATCCGCGCAGATTTCCCTCGGCACGGCGCAGAACTTCGGCGTCCTGGCCGGATCGACCGCGACCAACACCGGCGCGACGACGGTCAACGGCAACGTCGGCGTCAGTCCCGGAAGCGCGGTGACGGGCTTCCCGCCCGGCGTCATCATCGGTGGCGCGATCCACAGCAACGACGCCGTGGCCATGCAGGCACAGAACGATCTCACTACCGCGTACAACAACATCGCGGCCACGCCATGCAACGTCGATCTCACCGGCCAGGACCTCGGCGGCCTGACACTCTCGCCGGGCGTCTATTGCTTCACGACGTCGGCGCAACTCACCGGCGCGTTGACCCTTAACGCCCTCGGCAACGCGAACGCGCTCTTCCTGTTCAAGATCGGAAGCACGCTGACGACGGCCAGCGCGTCGTCCGTGACCGTGATCAACAACGGCGGCAGCAGTTGCAACAAGGTGTTCTGGCAACTCGGCAGTTCGGCGACGCTCGGAACCGGCTCGTCGTTCACCGGCGACATCCTCGCGCTTTCGAGCATCACGCTGACGACGGGCGCGACCACGAATGGCCGCACGCTCGCGCGAAACGGCGCGGTCACGCTCGATGGCAGCAACGTCAACACGTGCGGCGTGTCGGTCTGTCCGATCATCACCGTGAATCCGGCCACGCTGCCGAACGGCTCGGTCGGGACGGCGTACAGTCAGACCGTTTCCGCATCGGGCGGAACGGCTCCGTATGTGTTCTCGTTGTCGAGCGGCTCGCTTCCGTCAGGTCTGATCCTCAACGGGACCACGGGCGCAATCACCGGAACGCCGACCACCGCCGGAACCTCGACGTTCACCATCACCGCGACGGACGCAACTGGCTGCTTCGGCAGCCGTCTGTACGAGATCAGCATCGCCAGCACGGGCTGCGCGGTCATCACCTTGAGTCCATCCACGCTGCCGCCGGGTACAGCGCTCTTCCCGTACGCGCAGACGATCACGGCCTCGGGTGGAACCGCTCCGTATACGTTTGCGATCGCAGCCGGCGCGCTGCCGCCGGGACTTTTCCTCAGCGCGAGCGGACAAATCACCGGCGTTCCGCAGCAGCCGGGACTCTTCAATGTGACGATCCGGGCCACGGATGTGAATGGCTGTCAGGGCAGCCGTACCTATGCTCTGGTGATCCTTGCGGCTCTCCCGCCTTCCGGCGGGTCTACACTGAGTCTTGCCGGACTGATGATCCTTACGGTTCTTCTTGCGGCCGCGGGATTATTCGTCATGAACAGGATGTCCATCTGATCCGTGAGCGCTCATAAGACGACTCCAAGACCACTGCGGCCTCGCATTGTGTTTGTGGCGAAGTTCTGCGGGGTGATGCTCGGCCTTTATGCCGTCGTCGCGCTCAATCAGGTCAATGACCGCGTGATCGTGCCGTTCACAGAAGTCGTGACGCGCGGCGCGACGGGCTTGTTGAGCATTTTCGAAAGCGGCGTGTGGGCGGTGGGGACGGTGATGAGATCCTCACAATTCGCGCTCGATGTCCGCAACGGCTGCAATGGAGTAGAGGCGGTGATTTTGCTGGCCGCTGCGATCTTTGCATTTCCGGCCACGCTGCGCTCGCGGCTGATCGGCGTCTCCGCGGCGAGCATTGCCATCCAGCTTTTGAACCTCGTGCGTCTCAGCTCGTTGTTCTGGCTGGGAGAGCACTATCGCCGCATTTTCGATTTCTTCCACGTCGCCGTCTGGCAATCGCTGGTCATCCTGGCCGCCATTTCGATTTTCATTCTCTGGAGCTGGAAGTTTGCCGAAAAACCTCTGGCCGGCGCTCGCTAAAGGCGCTGCCGGATTCGTGGCCGGCTTCGTCTTGTGGTGGGCATTGTCGTCGCCGTATGCGCGATTTCTTGCGTCGGTGAGTGAATCGCTGATGCGTTTCGCGGAACGCCCGCCGGTGACGCGCCTCGTCGCAGACGGAAACGAGCTGGTGATCGACCGCGATGATTTTCCGCGCGCCTCGCCGCGGCCCGGTCTTCTGCTCACGGACCTCACCGCCAACATCATTGTGCTCACGACGCTTTTTGCCGTAGCACGCCGTCCGTGGAGCGATCGCAATATTGTCGGACTGTTGCTGGCCAGTCTGAGCCTCGTCGTGGTTCACATCGCTGCGGTCATCGTGAACGTTCAATCGATTTATGCATTGAGGCTCGGCGCATGGAGCGCGCGAAATTACGGACCGGTGGCGCGCAATTTATGGAGCGCCGGCGCGCACTTTTACAGCGTGGTCGGCGTATTTGGCGCTGCATTCGCGCTCTGGTGGCTTTTTCGTCCTGCGCAACGGTGACATTGGCAGCGAAGCCGCGTAGGAGTGTTTGTTCGACGGGGAAATTTACATAGTGCTCCAGTCCTTCTGAACTGCGTCAGAACCTCTGGACTCACCCTCCTCTTCGTTCTCCCTTCCATGCAATTCCCGTAAGCGGCGCGCCCTCCTTTTGCGGGACGCGCGGTCCGCCGCACCAGCGAAAACAGGAGGACCTCATGCCGATATGGTTTTTGATCGCGGCCGCCATCGCCCTCGCAGTTCTTGGATGGAATCTCTACCGCCGCCTCGGCGCCGACCGAATCGAGAAGTTCATGACCCGCCGGCGGCCGACCGCACGGATGGTCAGCCGCGCAGACTTCGTCGACAGCGGCCGGCACGTTCCGGTTGCGCTCGCAGTCACCGACTCGACCTTCTTCTACGAAAACGGCGACATACAGTCGACGCTCGACCTGCAGTGGGTCCGTGAGATCGAGTACGACACGGCGCTGACTACCGGCGCCGCCGTGGCGGGCGGCAAAGTGCTTCGCCTGCGCTGCTACAACCAGACCTTCGAATTCGTGCTGGCCAACGACGTTGTGGCGCGCTGGCACATGATGATGCCGCCGCGCCGCACGGCCGTACCGGCGGTGGCTTGATGTCGGACGACACCGGCATTCGCCGCGTGGCGATGCTCGGCAATCACCTGCCGCGCCAGTGCGGCATCGCCACGTTCACCACGCATCTGAGCGAGGCCATCGCCTCCGTCGCGCCCGATCTCGACTGCTTCGTCCTGGCCATGAACGACGGTCTGCACAAGCACGCCTATCCGGGGCGCGTCCGCTTCGAGCTTTCCGACAACGACACCGGCGCCTACACGCGCGCCGCCGACTTCCTCAACGTCAACGCGGTCGACGTCCTCTCCGTGCAGCACGAGTACGGCATCTTCGGCGGCAAGGCCGGCGGACATGTTCTGACGCTGCTGCGCGAGTTGCGCATGCCGATCGTGACGACGCTGCACACGATCCTCACCGCGCCGAATCCTCATCAGCGCCGCGTGATGGATGAGCTGACGTCGCTCTCCGATCGCCTTGTGGTCATGACCAACGGCAGCGCGGACATCCTTCGCGAAGTCCACGGTGTCTCCTCGCAGAAGATCGACATGATCCCGCACGGCATCCCAAGCGTTCCGTTCTCCGGCAGCAAGGACCGCCTCGGCGTGGAAGGGCGGCCACTGATTCTCACCTTCGGCCTGCTCGGACCGGACAAGGGCATCGAGCACGTCATCGACGCGCTGCCGACGATCCTTTCGCACTATCCCGACGCCGTCTACATCGTCCTCGGCGCGACGCATCCGCACATCGTCGAGCGCCACGGCGAGACCTACCGGCTCATGCTTGAAGAGCGCGCCAAGCAGCTCGGCGTCGACGGCAACGTGATCTTCCACAACCGTTTCGTCAGCCAGGCCGAGCTCTGCGAGTTTCTCGCGGCCGCCGACATCTACATCACGCCGTACCTGAATCCGGAACAGATCACCTCCGGCACGCTCGCATACGCCCTCGGCGCGGGCAAAGCGGTCATCTCCACGCCGTACGCCTACGCGAAAGAGCTGCTTGCGGATGGCCGCGGCATTCTCGTTCCGTGGCGCGACAGCTCGGCCATCGCGTCCGAGATCGTCGGTCTGCTCGACGATCCCGAGAAGCGTCTCACCCTCCGCCTTCGCGCCGCCGAACACGGCCGCGCGATGTTGTGGCCTGCCGTCGCGCAGTCGTATCTGCAATCATTCGAACGCGCGCGCATCGAGCATGCGCAACGGCTGCGCACCGCGTTCCGCGCCCGAACGCTCGCAACGCGGCCCGCGGAATTGCCGCAGGTGAATCTCGAACACGTCGCGGTGATGACCGACGACACCGGCATGCTGCAGCACGCGACGTTCAACGTGCCGCGTTACGACGAAGGCTACTGCGTCGACGACAACGCCCGCGCTCTGATCGTGATGACGCTTCTCGAAGATGCCGGCTCGGACGAGCCGAAGCTCGTGCGCTCTCTGGCCTCTCGCTATCTGGCCTTCGTCAGCAACGCCTTCAATGCGCCGCTCGGGAGATTCCGCAATTTCATGTCGCACGCGCGGGCGTGGCGCGAGGAGCAAGGTTCCGAGGATAGCCACGGCCGCGCGCTGTGGGCGCTCGGAACAGTCGTGGGATGTTCAGTCGATCCAGGACGCCACAGCCTGGCCGGCGCGCTGTTTCACGCCGCGCTTCCCGCCGTTTCGACGTTCAGCAGTCCGCGCGCATGGGCATTCGCGCTGCTCGGCATCGAGCAATACCTGCGCGCGTTCGAAGGCGATCGCAATGTGCAGGCGTCCGGCCGCGCGATCGCCGATCGGCTGTTGGGACTTTTCAAACGCGCCGATCATCCGGAATGGCCGTGGTTCGAGAATAGCGTTACCTACTGCAACGCGCGGCTGCCGCAGGCGCTGATCGCGACGGCGTCGTGGACCGGCGATCCCGAGATGGCCGCGACTGGACTGCGATCGCTGGAATGGCTGACGACGATTCAACGGACGCCCGAGGGCTACTTCGCACCCGTCGGAACGAACGGCTTTTTCGAGCGCGGCACGACGGCGGCGGTCTTCGATCAGCAGCCGGTCGATGCGTGCGCAACAGTGTCGGCCTGCATGCACGCGTTTCGAACGACGGGAGATCAGCGCTGGGCCGATCAGGCGCGGCGTGCATTCACCTGGTTTCTCGGCCAGAACCAATTGCACCAGGCGCTCTACGACCCGCTCTCCGGCGGCTGCCGCGACGCGCTGCACGTCGATCGCCTCAACGAGAATCAGGGAGCGGAATCGACGCTCTCGTTCCTGCTCGCGCTGATGGACATGCGCGCATTCGAGACACAGCGCGCGGCCACTGCGGTCAGCGCCTCCGAGGTTCTCGTGGCGGTCAGCGCATGACGGTGATGCAGGAGTACGAAACTCTTTTTCAGCGCAGTGTGCGCAACCCCATTCTGAAGGCCTCGGATTGGCCGTATCCCGTGCACACGGTCTTCAACGCCGGCGCGACGCTGCTCCGCGACGGAACGACGCTGCTGCTCTGCCGCGTCGAAGATCGGCGCGGACTCTCGCATCTCTGTGCGGCGCGGTCTGCCGACGGCGTGAGCAACTGGATCATCGATGACCATCCGACGCTCGCCGCCGATCCGGAGAATCATCCCGAGGAGTTGTGGGGAGTCGAGGATCCGCGCATCACGTGGATGGCGGAGTTGGGCCGCTACGCCGTTGCGTACACCGCGTTCGGAAAAGGCGGTCCGGGTGTTTCGCTGGCATTGACCGAGGACTTCGTCAATTTCGAGCGATGCGGTCTGGTCATGCAGCCGGACGACAAAGACGCTGCGCTGCTGCCGCGCCGCATCGACGGCATGTACGCGCTCGTGCATCGTCCGATCGCGGATTCCGGAGCGCACGTCTGGATTTCGTATTCGCCCGATCTACGGAACTGGGGTGGCCATCGCATGATGCTGCAGGCGCGGCGCGGCGGCTGGTGGGACGCGAACAAGGTCGGCCTCTCGCCGCCGCTCATCGAGACCGATCGCGGCTGGCTGATGCTCTACCACGGCGTCCGTTCCAACGCCGCGGGCAGTTTGTATCGCCTCGGCGTCGCGCTTTTCGACCTCGCCGATCCGGCCGAACTTTTACTCCGAGGAGATGAGTGGATCTTCGGACCGGAGGAGCCTTACGAAACGCACGGCGACGTCAATAACGTAACGTTTCCGTGCGGATACACGGTCGGCGCTGACGGAGACACGCTGAACCTCTACTACGGCGCCGCGGATACCTGCATCGCCCTGGCCACGGGAAGCATCCGCGGCATTTTGAGTTGGCTCGACGAACACGGGAGGATTTCATGAGCAGACAAGCCGTTCGAACGACCGCGGGAAAAGTGCTGCGCAGCGACGATCTGATCGCCGACGAAAAGGAAGTCGCCGCCGGATTCCTGAAGGCCAATCCCCATTTCGGAAACCCGCACGTGGTCCGCTGCGACTGGTGCCGCGAAACGCGCACGCTCTTCCGCGACGAGAACGAAGGTCCGTTCAAGCTGACCACGCACGGCTGGCTCTGCGAGCCATGCAACGTGCGCGCGTCGAGTCAGGAAGTGAAGTTTTGATCCGCAGATGACGCAGAGGGGGCACAGCGCGGGTCTGCCCGCAAACCAAAGGCGTAGTGTAGCCGTCCCGCCTGCAACCGGCGGGCGTCTCGCCCGGCGGGGGTTTCTGGGATTCAATCGCAGGATGGGATTCATCACGGACACCCCGTCGGGCGAGACGCCACGCCGGATGCAGGCGAGGACGCCCGCACTACGCTCGACCGCGTGAAGGCCCAACGCTGTTAGAAATCTTCGCGTCGCGCGCAGAAATGCGTGGTTAGTAGTACAGACAGATGCAGTTGGGATCGGACTCGACGTTCCGAGGACGTGGAGGGTCACTTCAGCGAACCTGACGTTCAGTTCGACCGAACTGAAGTTCGGTTCCAGCGACATCACAGTCGCGTCTGCGGTCGTGACACGGCCAAAGATCTCCTTGCGAGGAGCCGCAGGCGAGGTCGATCCCTACCCACGTCGGAGTTAGACACACATATGAGTCAGTGCCGAGTACGGAGACCATCAATATCAGAGGCCCCTGATATGCAACGCGACGGGTCGACGCGTTATCGCGAGGGCCGGCCGTATACAACGCGACGGGTCGACGCGTTATCGCGAGGGCCGGCCGTATGCAACGCGACGGGTCGACGCGTTACCGCAAGCGCCGGTCGCATGTAACGCGTGGTGTTCATGCGTTACCGATTGGCCGGGTCTTAAAACCGCTTCGGGTCCATGCGTTGCCGCCTGGCCCGGTCTCGATACCGCATCAGGGTCCCTGCGTTACCGCTTGGCCCGGTTTCGATACCGCATCAGGTTCATGCGTTACCGCTTGTCCCGGTCTCGAAGCCGCATCGGAGTCCATGTGTTACCGCTTGGCCCGGTCTCGATACCGCTTCGGGTCCATGCGTTACCGCTTGTCCAGGTCGTGAAACCGCATCAGGGTCCATGAGTTGTCGCTTGGCCCGGTCTCAATACCGCTTCCGGTTCATGCGTTAGCGCGGGGACAAGAAATCGATGACGCGTCGATTTCACACGCGTCCCCGAGCATCAGCAGCACAGACAAGAGTGTCTGTGCCACATGAACCCTGCCGATACCCACGAATGGTGCCATCGGCGAGAGCTGGTATGGCACAGACACTCTTGTCTGTGCTTTGTCAAGGTGCAGCTTCTGGTGTTGCTAACCCGGGCTCTCTGTCGACGGTGACTACTCAATTTCTTCAGGCTTTCAGGGAGGCTGCGCGGCGCACAGGCTTCAACCGCCGATGTGGCCCCGGACACCGACCGCTGTGGCTAGTAACTCCGCGGCAGGATCACGCGAATCGTCGTTCCGTGACCCGGCTTTGTCGCTAGTTCGAGGCCCGCATCGAGGAGCTCGCACAAACGTTTGACGATCGACAGGCCTACGCCTTCACCGGGTTGCTGGCTTTGCGGCAGTGCTTCCGAGGCCGAGGTGAGCGTGGTGGCGGCGGGGATGTCGCGGCGGCGGTCAGTGCTCGCGTCGCGTGCGTCGTCGGCTGCTTCCGTGGCGCTGTGAAGCTCCTGCGCGAGCGGTGCGGCGCGGTTTTCGTCGATGCCCGGCCCGGTGTCCTGCACGGAGAACGTCCAGCGGTCGGTGTCGCGTCCTTTGTCGAGTCCCCACGTGACCGTGACGCCGCCGCGCTGTGTGTACTTGACCGCGTTGAGCAGGAGGTTCTGGACGATGCGCAGAACTTTGGTTCGGTCGCCCTGGACGGGCATCGATTCCGGGCCGGCCATCTTCAGATACAGACCGCGATCCGAGGCCGCGGTCTGCGAGGCGACGCAGAAGTCGCGCAGCAGTGCAGCAGCGTCGAACGTCGTCAGCTCGCGCTGTTCGTGGCCGGCTTCGAGACGGGCAAGGCTGAGGAGGTCGTTCAGCATGTCGTGAAGTGAGGAGACGCTCTTGCTGAGCATGTCGGCTACTTCGCCGCGAAGTTCGGGCTGCGTCGCATCGCTCTCGTTCAGCAACGTGGCTGCACCCTTGACCACCGTCACGCTGCCGCGCAGGTCATGCGCCGCGGTTCGCCACGCCTCGGCGCGCGATTGCTCGATCGCGTGGAGCGCCGAAAGCGCCTTCTCCAGATCGTTGACGTGTCCCGCTGACTCCGCCTGTTGCAGACGCCAATACTGCGTGGCGCTCTGCGTGACGCCGCTCGCGCACAATTGGGACCAGGCTCGGCGCGCCGTCGGCATCACGCTCGAATCGAGCGACGGGTGCTCCGCCGCGTAACGCTCCAACTCATCGACGACGCAGACCTGCAGGTACCCCCACTCCGCGATCAGTTCGCGCAGCGGATATCCCTGCTGCCATCGTTGCAGGCCGTGCTCGCAAACGCGCTCGGCCTGGAGTTTCACGGCCTCGGCATCCTGCTCCTCCGGCCAGGCCCGAAGCGTGCTGGCCAGACAATCGAGAACCGCGGGGATGTGATCGTTGAACTGTGCGCGGGAAAGCGACGAGGCGATGCTGCCGCCCGGTCCCGCATCGCCGGCGGCGCGCCATGCGTCGAGAATCGACTCGCGCCGTTCCAGCAACTCGGTGGCGAGCTCGTTCAACTGTGCGGCGGCGTCATTCGCCTTGATCACGAGATGAAGGTTGTTGGCTGAATTGTGCGCGTTTCGATCGTTGGCGGACATGGCGTTCCTTTCGGGATTTTTATAGCGCGGCGATGCACGCGCCGACGGTGGCCACGATCTGTTCGATCGCGGAGGGCTTGTGGAGCGTGGCGAAAACGTTCGCGCCCTTTGCCTTGGCGATGTCGTCGAGCGGGGCGGCAGAAATGATCACCACGAAGCGCGGCTTCGGCGTCCGGATGGCGAGGCGTCCGAGGACTTCGAAGCCGCTCATGACGGGCATCATCAGGTCGAGGACGATCACGTCGTACTCAGTCACCTTCGCCTTCTCGATTGCCTCGCGACCGTCGACCGCCGTATCGACGTCGTAACTCGCGCGCCGCAGCATCGTCGCCAGGAGCTTGCGGATGGACGGATCATCCTCGGTGACGAGCACGCGTTTCGCGCTCATCGTCCTCCCACCGGAATCGTGAATGAGAACGTGCTGCCGGCGCCGATGGTGCTCTCGACCGCGATCCGGCCGCCGTGCGCTTCGACGGCGAGTTTGCAGAAGGCGAGGCCGAGGCCGGTGCCGACGCGGCGTGAATCGAGCTGGCCGAATTTTTCGAAGATGCGGCCGAATGACTCGGCCGGAATGCCCTGGCCGGTGTCGCGGACGGCGAAGCGGATCGTCTTCGGATCGTCCTGACGCGCGCTGATCGTCACCGTTCCGGCGCCGGTGAATTTGATGGCGTTGCCGATGAGATTAACGAGCGTGCGGCTCAGCTTTTTTTCGTCGCCGGAGAAGGGGAGCAGATCGCCTGACATCTCGGTCACGAGGATCGTGCGGCTCTCCTCGGCGAGGAACGCCACCTGCGCGACCGCGTCCGCCACGAGCGACGCCGCGGTGACTTCGTCGTACTGCAGTTGTGCGGAGCCCGACTCCAGTTTCTCCACGTCGAGCAGATCGTTGATCATGCCGAGGAGGATTCGGCCGCCGCCGGCGGCGATGGCGGTGATTTCCTGTTGCGTGCCGCTCAGAGTGCCATCCGTTTCCAGCATCTCGATGCCGACGATCAGCGCCGTCAGCGGCGTGCGGAGATCGTGAACGATCATGTTGCGCATGTCGTCGCGTTGCCGTTCGAGCTCCTGCAGCCGTTCGTAGTTGTTCTGCAACTGCTCGAAGAGCGCGCTTTCGCGATCGCGCCCGCGCTTCTTTTCCAGGCACGCTCCGATGCGGGCCTTGAGCAGCGTCGGATTGAACGGCTTGGTCAGGTAGTCCTCGGCGCCAGCTTCGATGCAGCGCACGACGGACTGCAACTCGTTGAGCGCGGAAATCATGATGACCGGGACGTGCTGAAGCCGTTCGTCCGCCTTCATCCGGCCCAGGACTTCGTAACCGTCCATCTCCGGCATCATGATGTCGAGCAGGACGAGATCGAACGCGGCTTCGCCGAGGATGCGCATCGCATCGAAGCCGCTGCCGGCCGTTTGGACGTCGTGACCCTGCCGTTCCAGACGGCGGCAAAGCACTTCGCGGTTGGCGGGGTCGTCATCGACCACGAGCAGGTGCCCAGGCGTTTCGGCAGTGCTCTGCGCAACTGCATCCGGCTGCATCGGCGATTCCGCCTCATGCAGGACAGGAATCGCTTCGCGCGTGGAAGTGAAGTTCTCCTCGATGATCGCGAGCATGCGATGTCCTGCGGCGCGGATTTTTTCGAGGTCGGTCGCAAACCCTTCGCGCCGCTGCGTGTCCGCTTCCTCGGTCAGCATCTCCGAGTAGCCGATGATGTGATTGAGCGGGCTGCGCAGGTCGTGCAGGAGCTGCGGCGAGACGGTCGTCCTCACGGCGCCGGCCGGCGATTCGGATTCCGGAAGCGCTGCCGAGCTCACGACACCGGCTCCATGATGCCGGCGAGCAAGGCGTCCATCTTTCCGAGAAGGCGCGGCAGCTCGATCGGCTTCGTGTCGTAGTCGTTGCATCCCGCTTCGAGCGCTTTGTCGCGGTCGTTGGCCATCGCGTGCGCGGTCAACGCGATGACAGGAATGTGCTTGAGGCGATCATCGGCTTTCAGACGGCGGGTCGCTTCCCAACCGTCGACGACGGGAAGACTCATGTCCATCAGGATGAGGTCAGGCGTGTTTGCGCGCGCGACTTCGAGCCCTTCTTCTCCATCGACGGCGAGCAGCACCTCGTAGCCCTTGCGCTCGAGGCGGCGCGACAGCATGTCGCGATTCATCTCGTTGTCTTCGACGATCAGGATTGTGGTCATGACGGAGCTCCTTCGAGCGCCGGCTGCCGATGAACGCGCGGCGCTTTACTGTCGGCGAGAAGGTCGCGCACCTGTTCGAGCAGCGTCGCGCGTGAGTCGCCGTCTTTCCGCAGGATCTTTTCGACGTTCCCGTTGAGCCGGCGGCGGTCTTCACTCGTAAGATCGGACGAGGTCACGACGACGATCGGGATCGATCGCCATTCCGGACGCCTGCGCACCTCGGCCGCGAACGCGAAGCCATCCATCTCCGGCATCATCAGGTCGAGACAGATCAGCCGCGGGCGTTCGCGCGTCATGCTTTCCAGCGCTTCGATTCCGTTGCCTGCCTCGGAGACCACCCATCCTTCTTTTTCCAGCATGGCCCGCAGCAGCGAACGGCTGGATTCTTCGTCGTCGATGACGAGCACCGGGCACGGCGGTTTAAGGCACGTGTACTTTTTCAGGATCTGCGAAAGGCGCCGGCGATTGACCGGCTTGGTCACGTACTCGGAAGCGCCGAGGGTGAATCCGCGCTCGGGGTCGTCGACCATCGTCAGCATGATCACGGGGATCTCGCTCAGCATCGCGTCCGCTTTCAGCTCCGACAGCACGCTCCAGCCGTCGACGTCCGGCATCATCACGTCGAGCGTGATCGCCGCCGGCAGCAGTTGCCTGGCCAGACGCAATCCCTGCGCGCCGCCGCTGGCCGCGCAGACGGTGAAGCCTTCCTTGCGCAGGTAGCGCTGCATCAGATCGCGCTGCAATGGATCGTCGTCGATGACCAGCACGCAGGTACGCGCGGCAGGAGCCGGTTCCGCGTCGAGCGAAGGAATCTCCGGAATTGCGGGTAGCTGACGACGCTCTTCAATCAACGACGGCTCGACCGCGACCAATTCGATGACCGTCGCCGGAAGCTTGATCGTGAAGACGCTTCCTTCGCCGGGAACGCTGTGCACGGTGACGTCGCCGCTCATCATCTGGCAGAAACGCCGGGTGAGCGCGAGGCCGAGGCCCGTGCCGCCGAACTTGCGTGTGGTCGATGCGTCGGCCTGCGTGAACGATTGAAAGAGCCGCACGATCTGCTCGGGGCTCAGGCCGATGCCTGTGTCCGAAACGCGGAAGACGATCCAGTCGCTGCCGTCCATGAGCTGGCGCTCGGCTTCGATCTTGATCTTCCCGTCGTGCGTGAATTTGGCCGCGTTCGAAACGAGATTGAACAGTCCCTGGCGCACTTTGCTCAGATCGGCACGCATGATGCCGACGTCGGGCGCGCAGAAGATCTGCAGCGTGTTGCCGTTCTTTGCCACCTGCATCTCGATGGTCGTCGCGACCTCGGCGATCAGCGTCGAGATCGAGAACGCTTCGAGATGAAGCTCCATCTTGCCGGCTTCGATCTTCGAGAGGTCGAGGATGTCGTTGATGAGCCCGAGGAGATGCTTGCCGGCCGTGGAGATTTTCTGGAGGTCGGCGCTGAAGTCCTGCAGATCGCGCTCGATCGCTTCCTCCTGCAGCATCTCCGAAAATCCCAGGATGGCGTTGAGCGGTGTGCGCAGCTCATGGCTCATGTTGGCGAGGAAAAGGCTCTTGGTCCGGTTCGCGGTTTCGGCCGCTTCCTTCGCCGTGGCCACTTCGCCCTCGGCGCGGCGGCGTTCGGTGACGTCTTCCATCGCCAGCACGAGCAACTCGGCATGACTGCCCTGACGCAGCTTTCGCGCGTTGAGCAACATGACGCGGCGTCCGATGACCGGAAAGTCGTGCTCAAGCTCGAAGTCGTTGAAGACGGAGCTGGTGGGGACGATGTCTTCGAGCAACGTGCGGAGATCGGGGATGTCCCACTGTCCGTTACCGAGCTCGTAGATGAGCTGGTTCTCGGTCTCTTCGGCCGAGACGTGGAAGGTCTGGTAGAAGGCGCCGTTCGCAGAGTGCACGCGCAGGCTGCTGTCGAGAATCAGCAGCGGCTCGCGGACGGTGTCGACGACGTCCTGCGCATACGCCTCGATCTGTTCGAGCAGATGCTGCGCGCGCCGCTTCTCGGTGACGTCTTCCATCGCCAGAAGCACGAGCTCGTCGTGCAGCTTGCGGGCGTTGAGCAGCATGACCCGCCGTCCGATGTGCGGAAAATCGTGCTCCAGCTCGTAGTCGTTGAAGACCGTGCTCTCGGGAACGATGTCTTCGAGCAACGTGCGCAGCGCGGCGATGTCCCACTGCCCGTTGCCGAGCTCGTAGATAAGCTGGTTCTCCGTCTCCGCCGCAGAGACGTGAAAGGTCTGGTAGAAGGCGCTGTTTGCCGCCCGCACGCGCAACCCGGCGTCGAGGACGAGCAGCGGCTCGCGGACGGTGTCGAACACATCCTGCGCGAAATTCTGAATGTCGGCGACCAACGGCACCGCGGTGCGCGTTTTGGTCTCGTGGAGTACTGGCTCGAAAACCGTTCCGTTCATGAATCGCCTCCTGGTTACTTCAACCGGACGCGATCGCAAGGCGCGGGCAGTCGATGGGGAAAGCACTACCTCTGCGGGTTGGTGGGATTGAGTTGACGTCTTCGATAACGGCGTTACCGCCGCTGCTATTGCTCAGGAGATGCGGTTCTGATGCCGTGTTGACTTAAGGAGAGATGGTGATGGCGGCGATTGCCGCCTGACCGTTGACCGGTCGGAGCGCTGGCGTCTCGCCGGCTGGCCCGGCTGCGTCCTCGCTGCCGAACCGGCAAACCCTCTACATTTGCTGATAACCGCAGCACCTGCGCGAGCCTCCCATTCGGCGGCGAGGACGCCAGCGTTCCGTCGCTGGCGCTCATTGCAGGTTGAAACGATTGATGGCGGCGATTGCGCCGCCATCACCGTTGAGCATCAGCCTTCCGGATCGATTCGCGGACCGGCGTCGGGCGTCACGCCGGTGTCGGTTGCGTGCGTGCGTCCATCGGGATCGGTACCTACGCCCTGGTCCGAAGTAGCACTCACTTCGTGGCCGCCGTGCGGGCAGATTCCGGGACCTTCGAAGCCGATGACGCTGTAACCGTAGAGAAAGCTGATGAGCAACGCAAAACGGATGGCGAACATGATGTTTCTCCTTGCGAGGAGTGATACATCCGTAACGCCGCCGCGGCGCGCGCCGTTGCCCGTTGCTCACACGAACGGCACGCGCAGGTACCGTTCCGTTCTTCGTTCCTACTTCGACGTCAGGATTTTGCGAACCAGCACGAGCTGCCCGAGGTGATAAGTGTTGTGATCGGCGGCGAGGAGAATCTGCGCGAGCCACGTCGCTTTTCCGTGCGGGATCTTCGCGAAGAGATCGACCGACTCATCGTTCACGATCGACGCGTACGCATCGCGGTCCGCGCGAAACTTCGCCACGCTTTCATCCCACGCCGTGTCGCTCGGCGGCTCCGGAGTCGCTGGCCAGTAGCCGTCCGGAAACTCGACGGCAACGTAATCTGCGTCGCCGCGGGAGTATCGGAGGATGTCCGACTGCGCGATGCGCACATGCTCCAGCAACTCCCACGGCGAATGATCCCCGCCCGTGGGACGCTTCCCACGGATCTCCACCGGCATGTTGTCGACCTCGGAATCGAAGTCCTGATGCGCGTCGCCGCTGTTGAGAAGGTTGAGGATGTGTTCGCGAAAAGCTTTGTCGTTCATGGTGCGCGAAGAATAAGGCTTTTCACGCGGAGACGCGGGGCCGCGGAGAAAGGCGGTTTTCCTCCGCGTCTCCGCGGCTCCGCGTGAAAGCGGGTGGCGACGATACGCGCGCGACCCGATGCGCGACCACCAGCCGGATGTCGTCGTAGCTGATGCGGCCTTCGAATTCTTCGTAGATTGGTTTGAGGCGTTCGGTGCCGAGGCGCTCGACGGCGGGGACGATCGTGTCGTATTGCTCGCGGGACAGCCAGGCGTCGATTGAGGCGGGACGTTCGGTGACGATGAAGTCGGCGAGGTAGCCGGAGATCGTGCTGCGGGCGCGGGCGGTGAGGGCCATGACCTGTTCGATCGACGCCCCGCGGCGGAAGGCGTCGTAGGCCTGCGTGCGGCTTGGAGTCGGGGTGGGTTCGCGCCGCGGTGCGGGAGGCGGCGGCGGACAGTCGAACGCGACGCCGGATTTCGCGCAATAGCTGACGATCACATCCAGCAGCGCTGCGCCGAAACTGGCGTGACGCGTCTCCCCGATGCCAGAGATGTGCTTCATTTTCTCCAGCGACGACGGGCGGACCGCGGCGAGCATGCGCAGTGCGCCGTCACCGAGGATGGTGAACGGCGGGACGGAGCGGGAGTCGGCTTCGCGTTTGCGCCATTCGCGCAACTCTTCGAAGAGCGCGTGATCGACGCCGGTCCAGGAGAGATCGCGTCCGCCGAGATCGTCGCCTTCGCGCGCGGCGGCGCGCACGAGGCGGACTTCGAGCACGCCGCGAAGCATCGCGCGCGACGTCGGAGTCAGTTTCAGCACCGGATACTGCGAACCCTCGCGTCTCAGGAAGCCCTGCGTGATCAGTTGCGCGATCCAGTCGCTCAACTCCTCCTTCGAGTAGTTACTCAGGATTCCGTAGGTCGAAAGCCTGTCGTGGCGGTGTTCGTGGATCTTCTCGTTGCTCGATCCGTGAAGGATGGCCACGATGTGCGAGACGCCGAACGTCTCGCCGGCGCGCACGACGCACGAGACGATCTTCTGCGCGATCACGAGCGAGTCGGGCACCGCCTCGTGCGCGTCGAGGCAGACGTCGCACGCACCGCAGTTCGCGTTGTCGTAGGTCTGGCCGAAGTACTCGACGAGCGCCTTGTGGCGGCAGATGAGCGACGTTGCATACTGCTGCATGCGATCGACGTTCTCGATCGCGGTCGTGTCTGCGGTGCCGGCCAGGATCGCGTTCCACGCCGCGGCATCCTTCGGCGCGTAGAGCATCGCGCATTCGGCCTCGAGGCCATCACGACCGGCGCGCCCGGTCTCCTGCTGGTAGTGCTCGATCGACTTCGGCATCCCGGTGTGCAGGACGAAGCGGACGTTGGAGCGGTCGATGCCCATGCCGAAAGCGACGGTCGCGACGATGATGTCGCACTCTTCGTTCGAGAACCGCTCCTGCGCGGAACGCCGCTGATCGGGAGAGAGTCCGGCGTGATACGCGGCCACGCGATGACCGCGCCGTTCGAGAATCGACGCCAGCGTGTCGACGTCGCGCCGGCGGATGCAGTAGATGATGCCGGCCTCGTGGCGATGGCGGCGAAGCACCTCCTCGACCTGCGCCACCTCGTCGCGGCGCGCGATGATCCGATAGGTGAGGTTGGGCCGGTCGAAGCTGCCTACCAGTTCGATGTGATTGCGAAGGCCGAGCTGTTCGGCGATGTCGCGTCGCACGCGCTCGGTGGCGGTGGCGGTGAACGCGTGCAGCGATGCGTTTGGGAAAATCCGGCGCAGGTCGCGAAGCTGGCGGTATTCGGGGCGGAAGTCGTGGCCCCATTGGCTGATGCAATGCGCTTCGTCGATCGCGAACGCTGCTACGCCGGCGCGTCCGAGAAACTGTCGAAAGTTCGTCATCGCCAGCCGCTCGGGTGAGACGAAAAGCAATCGCAATTTGCGTTCGTTCAGCGCGCGATCGACGTCGCGCTGTTCGGCACTCGACTGTGAGCTGTTGAGCTGCGCCGCCGCGACGCCGCATGCGATCAGGCCGTCGACCTGATCTTTCATCAGCGAGATTAAAGGCGACACGACCACCGTCAGCGATCCGTTGACGATTGCCGGCGCCTGGTAGCAGAGCGATTTCCCGCCGCCGGTGGGCATGACCACCAGCGTGTCGCGCCCACCAAGCGCCGCTTCCATGGCCTCGGCCTGCAGCGGCCGGAACGACGCAAATCCCCAATGCCGCGCCAGAACTTCAATGAGCTTTGCATTCATGACGTCACCTTCCATGAACGCCGAGGCTCCCTCGGTGCAACGCGAAATGCAAGCTTTCTACAATAGGTGGAGAGGCTGTCATCCTGAGGCTGCCGAAGGCGGAGACGCCGGAGGACGGCGAAGGATCTCAAGCTACGCGACCTGCGCTGAAACCGGGTTTCAGCAAATGCAGCGCATCTTGAGTTCCTTCGCCGTCCTTCGGCGTTCCGCGCTTTGCGCTCCAACGCGGAGCCTGCCCTGAGCGGAGCCGAAGGGGCGGCTCAGGATGACAACTCAGTGCGCAACCGCGCGCGAACGTCCGAAATGGAACACCCACACTCCTCCGTCGGTGCCGCCGGCGAAGAGCGAATAGCCGGTTGGACTGATGACGAAGACGTTGCCGTGCGACTTCCCGAGTCCGTTCGAAATCGAGAACCACGTTTTGCCGCCGTCGTTGCTGCGTTCCACCGCATCGCTGCTGCTGTTGTAGATGCGGCCGGGCGTACTCGGATCGAATGCCAGGAGGATCGCCTGGCGTCCGGGCGTCGTGGCGAACGGCGTCCAGCTCGCGCCGCCATTCGTCGATTCGAAGCCGGACGAATTCACCCAGGTCAGCAGGTGATTGGAATCGAAGCGATCGACGGTGATGCCGGCGGCACCCGATGCGGAGAGTCCGCTCGAAACGGAGTTCCAGCTGTCGCCCGCGTTCGTGCTTTTGTAAACACCGAACGAGCCGCCGGTGTAGAGGACCGAGGAGTTGTTCGGATCGACGGCGACGAAGGCCGCGAAGGTCCCGGCGGGCAGACCGTTGTTCCTGATCGTCCACGCCGCTGCGCCGACTCTCTTGTACGGCGCCCCGTTGCTGATCGTGTAGAGCGTGCCGGAGATGAGCGGATCGGCGACGATGCCGACCGCGGTCGACGGAAGACCGGTGTTGAAATCATCCCAGGAAGCACCGCTATTCAAACTTTTTTTGAAGGTCCCTGACGTGATGGCATAAACAGCTGGCGAGTTGAATGGATCGACGACGATGGTTTGCGTCAAGGTCGCGAGCAGGGAGGTCCAGCTCTCGCCGTGGTCGATGCTCTTGAAAATGCCGGCGGCGCCTGACGCATAGATGATCGACTCGTTGCGAGGATCGACCGAAATCGATTGCGTCTGTGCTGCAGTGAGCCCCGCGGCGGAGGTCGTGAAGTTCGATCCACCGTTCGTGCTCCTAACGACGTTGAAATTGGAAGCGAGAAGAATGTTCGATGCATTGTTCGGATCGACGGCTGACGCGGTAATGGCGCCGGGTTGCGACGGGCCGAACCAGCTCGATCCCGCATTCGTCGTTTTGTAGAAGCCGGCGTCGGTTGCCGCGAGGATCAGCGCCGGTCCACTGAGCGAAATCGACCGGTAGAACGACGTGCCGAGGCCGTTCGTCAGCTCCGTCCATGAAGCGCCGGCGTCCATCGTTTTGAAAATCCGGCCGGGACCGGGACCTGCGTACAGCACGGAGGTGTTCGACGGGTCGATTGCCAGCGAGAGGTAGGCGGACGCGGTCAGACCGCTATTCGCGGCGCTCCAGTGCGCGGCGCCGTCGGTCGATTTGTACACGCCGGCGTTCGACAGCAGCGACGCATAGATCGTGTCGGCGTTCAGCGGATCGATGACGAGCGACGTCACCGAGGTGAATGCCGGAAAGCCGCTGCCGACACTGCCGAAGGTGATGCCTCCATCGGACGACCGGATCGGTCCGCCGGTGGAAGCGCTGTAGACGATGCTGCCGTTAGCACTGACCGCGACTTTGAACGAGCCGAAGTTGTGCGCGAGACTCCACGTCGCGCCGCGATTGCTGCTCTTGTACAGCCCGAACACGGAGGATGCGAAGACCTTCTGCGGATCGCCGCTGGCCACTGCCACATCACCGAACGGAATTCCGAGCGTTCCCGCCCCGACGGTCCAATGCTGTCCGCCATCGCTGCTCCGGAAGACGCCGTTGCCCGTCGCGGCGTAGACGATCGAGGAGTCAGCCGGGTCGAAGACGATCTTTCCCGGGCTGCCGGCATCAGGCCCTTTGATGGTCCAGTGATTCTCGCCGGCGAAGAGCGAAAGGGACACGAACGCGATTAAGACTATTTGGCTGAATGATTTACGCAATGGAGCGGGCTCCCGCGGGGCATTGTACAAGGTTGGTGGTTTGACGAAGTCGGGCGGCGGTGTCCTGCCGCGGTAGCGGCAAGATGAGGGTAGCGAGGGGTGCGAGCGCTTTTTGCGAGCACCCCTCGAAAAGGGATGTCGTGGATTCGTGCCGCGTCAGCGGCACCGGAAACTCGCGCTGATTTCCCATTCGTGCGAGAAATCCAGTGCCGCTGACGCGGCACAACATCCTTCCCATCGCGAGCGACGAGGGGTGTTCGCTTCGCTCTCACCCCTCGCTACCTTCTGATGCCGCTCCGCGGCAATGCAATACGCGATGAGGCTGGCCGCAAAGCACTTTGCGGTACCATGTCGCGCATGTCCGAAGCCCCTCTGCCGATGCGCGAGCATGCGTTGGATAACATCCGCTTCATTCGCGATGCGATGGAGCGGGCGGGTTCGTTTACCTCCATTCCGGGGTGGGGCGGCGTCGGCGTCGGCGTGACGGCAATTGGGGCCACGGTCATCGCGCAGTATTTCCTCGGCAAGTCGTTGCGGATGTGGCTGGCCACGTGGCTGGCCGAGGCCATCGTCGCGGCGGCGATCGGATTCGGGACGATGGCGGTCAAGGCGCGGCGGTCGGAAGAGCCGTTCATGTCCGGCGCGGCGAAGCGATTCTTCATCAGCTACTTTGCTCCGCTCGTGGCGGGAGCTGTGGTGACGCTGGCTCTCGTCCGCGTCGAAGCCTACGCGGCCATTCCCTCGGTGTGGCTGCTGCTGTACGGTGCGGCATTCGTCAGCAGCGGCGCGTTCTCGATCAAAGTCATCCCGGTCATGGGCGTTGCGTTCATGATCCTCGGCTGCTTGGCCGCGCTCGTCCCCCTCGGCGCTTCCAACATCATCCTCGGCATCGCCTTCGGCGGACTGCACATCATCTTCGGATTCATCATCGCAAGGAGTTACGGTGGCTAAATCAGCAGCAGTGAAGAAACACGAATCAGTATCGAAGGTCCCGCGCGTGGTCGAAACGCAGATCCCCGACTTCGACCGCGTGATCCACGAGAAAACCCGCCTGGCCATGATCAGCGCCCTCGCCGTCAACCCGACGCTGACGTTCAACGAGCTGAAAGCGGTCCTCAAGACGACCGACGGCAACGTAAGCGTCCACGCGCGCAAGCTCGAAGACGCCGGCTACCTCGCCTGCAAAAAGTCCTTCGCCGGCCGCGTCCCTCGCACGGAGTACTCGCTGACGTCATCCGGCCGCCGCGCGCTGGAAAAGTACCTCAATCACATGGAAGCGTTGATCAAGGCGGTGAAGCAGTAGTTGGCCGGCAAGTGATCATGGAACGGTGTCCCTGTTGCAACTACCGAACGTTGGGTGAGAACGGTGCGTTTGAGATCTGTCCTGTGTGTTTTTGGGAAGATGATGGACAGACCGACGCTGACGCACACGAAGTGCGCGGCGGGCCGAATGGCACATTAAGCCTTGCGCAGGCGCGCGCCAACTTCCGAGCGCATGGCGCGTCCGATGAGCGCTTTAAGAAGCACGTTCGAGCGCCTCAGCCAAGAGAGTTGTGACGGGCTGCCCAACTCGCGGTTGCAGCCGCTAAACCGCAGGGACGTTAGTCCAATCGTGACATCGCTGCGCGGTCAGGTGCTCCGGCCAGCAATCCTTGCGAGGACAAATGCTCGTCGACGTCGGGCCAGTTGATCACGAAGCCACCGCCGATCACGCGAAGGTTCGACCTCTGCGCAGCTGTGGCATGCAGCAGGCGCGGGAACCACGCCAACGGCGCGATGATGGTGGCGGCCGTCCAGAAGGTCGACCTCACGGAATCATCAGAAACGCGAACTCCCGAAATGCCCTTCGCCCCCCTTAGGTTCCGAAGTGCTCATTCCATTAGACCCAGTCTCGTATGAAGTCTATGTACTCGGGAATCGGCATCATGTTGAGATCTTCGTCGCTATAGCCATCGGCAACCCGCTGATCGTAGAAATCCGATGCAAAATCGGCGAAGTGATACCAGATTCTGCTTGCACTATGAACGCGGCGCAGGCCGATCGTTTCGACGAACCAATTGCGAACTGCGCGCACAACTTCAGCCGGCTCGTTGTCATGCCGCTTAATGTCGATCCCTGAAAGGTCGGAAATGGCTTTCTGAAATTCGTGCTGCTCCTTTTCAAGAACAAGGCATTTCTTAGTGCTAAGCGCCTGCGGACCAAAGACGCGAGACCCGTATTCGATTCCCAACTCAAACGGCATGTTCATCCGAGAGAATTCGCCGGCCTGAGAGGCGCGCAGCCTGGACAAATCATGAATGCTGTATTGACACTCGCGAATGAGCGCGCAGATCTTGTCAATTCGATTCTCACCGGAGTCTGACCGCTCGGAAGCGATACGCGGAACGAACCCGATGTAAACGATCGTAAAGAGTAAGGGACGTAAGAGAGGTAGATACTCCGAGTCGAAAGGGCAGTTGACGAATATGTTGCGCGAGAAGGCGTCTCGGCGCTTGGCCACCATCGTTACTTCTTTCGGTCGGCGGGCGGGTGAGGATCACGCCCGTAGGAATTCTTCTCAACGATCATGCCGTCCCGGCGATGGATAACGAGTTGCGACCGCTCTTTGATGCTCTGCTGGCGACCCCACGAGATCGCCTCCGCCTGCGTCGGAAACCGTTTGGACGCGCGATCAGAACCTTCCTTCTTCACGCCCCATCGCCCATCGATTGTCGGTACGACGTGATGAGATTTCGCTGCTCTCGCCATGGCGTGATGTTAACACGGTCCACCTCTTCTACTGCGCCGGTACAAACGTCGGATCGTTCGTCTTCGAATCGATTACTGATGCGTAGGCGGTCACGCGGCCTTGTCCATTGATGACCTTTACGGTTACGCGGGCGTTGTACATGTTGGTCAGGCCCATTGATTTGAGGAGCTGGGGGTATTGGATGAATTGGTTCGGCGCCAGGTTGATTTGGGTTGAGGCGGCGACTTTGGAGTCGATGGGGATGGCGGTTACTTCGACGGTTGCGCCTTTGCCGGTGACTTCGGCGAAGCCGACGTTGGTGCGGTAGCGGTCGGATTCTTCGATCTGGAGGAGTTGCAGGGGGCGCGTGCCGAGGGCGGCGGCGTCGTTGGCGGTGACGGCGGGGATGAACTGGCCGTAGGTGCCGTTCGCGGTCTGGTTGTAGGTGCGCGCCGTGGCGACGAGCGGCGTCGTGGCGGTTGTGGAGATGTGCAGGGCGCCGCCGTCATTCGTCAGGCCGAAGAGTTGGTGGATAGCGGCGTCGAAGGTCTGTACCTGGTTCGGTGCGAGCGAGATGTCCTTCGATTGCGGGGTGCCGCCGTTCTGCGAGTAGAAGGTGAGCGTCGCTTTGACGACGTTCGCGGACGGATTGAAGAGGCGGACGTCGGTCTGCCAATTGGCGATGCCGTTATTGAGATCGGCCACGCCGGGGAGGACGTAGCGCGACGCGGCGGTCTGATTTACGGCCACGGGGGAGACGAGGAGCGGATCATTGGTGAGGTTGTCGAGCACCGAGGCGTAGGCGGTGACTTTGCCGACGGGGGAGACGACCTTGATTTCGATGCGGCCGTCGTTCACCTGCACGTTCTTCTGCGCCAGGATGGAGTTGAGCTGGATGTGCTGGCCGCCCTTGAGGTCCTGCGTGAATTCGGTGAGCTTGTGGCCGTCGTCGCCGAAGACGCTGACCAGGACGGAGGCGGGATCGCCGGAGCCTTCCACGATGCCGAGGTTCGTGCGGAAGGCGGTCGACTGCGCGATTTGCTGCAGGCTGAGGACCGTCGATTTCAACGGATCGCTGGCGCGGCCGACGAAGGCGGCAAACGGAATGGCCGGGATGTACTGGCCGAAGGTGCCGTTCGACGTGGTGTTGAAGGTGCGGCTGGAGGCGAAGGTGAGGATGTTGGCCAGGCCGTTCGGCAACGCGGCGGACGCCGTCGTCGTCGAGGCGGTGAGCGGGCGCACTTCGAGCGTGCCGGTGGCGCCGTTGGAGCCGAACCACGACTGGAGGACGTCATCGAGGGCGATGGTGCGGCCGGGATCGATGTCGATGGTGGTCTGTTTGCCGGAGGAGATGCCGGCGTCTCCGGTGGGTGTGAAGGTGACCTGGTACTTCATCGGCTGGGCAGAGGAGTTCGTGACGCGGACGTCGGACTGGAACTTGGAGTTGATGCCGTCCGCGTGCGCGACGGCGGGGATGATCAGCGCGTCGGGCGGCGGTCCGTTCTTGGAAGTCGGCGAGACCGGCTGCACGAGGCTGACGGAGACCGTCGTCGATGCAGGGGGCGTGGTGCCGAGCGGGTTGATGCGGCTGTTTCCGCTGGACGATCCGAAGCTGACGTTGACGGCGCCGCTGCTGGTGCCGACGGGAAGGCCGTCGGTTTTCGCGGTGACGTCCAGAGTTGTGCCGCCCGGAGAAACCGTGCCGGTGGTGGGGGAGACGGTGAGCCACGGCTGATTGGTCGTGGCGAAGAAGGTGTCGCCGGCCGCGGCAGCGATGGCGCCGCCGGACAGCGGGCCGGGCCCGCCATCGAGGCGAATCTGGTAGTGCGTGGTCTGCGGGTTGTCGGCGGGCGTGGAGCCGTTCGCGTTCGAAGGATCGGTGACCTTCGACGGCAGGATCTGCACGGCGACGGCCGGCGAGAAGAGGCTGCGCGCGCCATTGCACAGGGCGATGGCGCGGACACGGTAGTAGTACGTGACCGGCGCATCGCCTGGGTTGGCGATCTTGAAGGGGAACTCGGTGTCGTCGAACGTGATGGTGCTCGGCGTGGGGAAGGCGGGATCGCCCGATTCCTGCAGTTCGTACTGGGTCGATCCCTTCGGACCGACCGGCGTCCAGCGGATGAAGAATTCGACGTTGCTCGAGGCGGTGCTTTCCGCGCGCGGCTGCGGAACGGCGGGCGTTGCGCAGGTGATCGGCGCAGGAACGGCGGTGAAGGTGCTGACCGTGGAGCGCACGGGCGGGCAGTTGTCGAAGAGCGCTTCGACGGACCAGGTGACCGGACCGGCCGGCGCGCTCTGGTTGTCGAGATGCAGCGCCGGCGTCGTGCCGATGACCTTCGGGGCTTCGGGACCGGCGGCGAGCCAGACGTTGTACTTCGTCGCGCCCGGGACGTTGCTCCACCGGAGGTCGAAGGGGGCGAAGACGACTGGCGCGCCGTCGAACGGGGCGATCAGGATCGAGCGGGCCACGCTGCAATCGGCGGGCGGTGTGAAGGTGAAGCGGGCGTGCGCCGATTCGACGGCGTCGCAGCGGTCGAAGAGAGCGCGCACGAACCAGTCGATGGTGCCGGTGCCGACGGTGCGGCGAATGAAGGTGCCGGTGGTCGTACCGGCCAGCGACGGCGCGCCGCCGTCGATGGAGAACCAGAGCTCATAGCCGATGGCATTCGCGACCGCGGTCCAATCGAATTGGACGAAGCCGGTGGTGAGGGTGACGTTGTTGGCCGGCGCGATCGGCGATGCCGCGGCGTTGTTGCAGTTCTGCGCGGGCGGAATCGTGAACGACTGCGGCGCAGCTGCCATCGAAGCGCAGCCGTCGAAGAGCCCTTCGACGTACCAGACGACCGTTCCGGTGGTGAAGGTGAAGTGCAGCGTGTGCACCGCGGGCGGTGTGTTGGCGATCGGAGCGAAGTCCGCGCCGTTGATCGAAGCCCAGACGCGGTAGCCGTTCGCGCCGGCGGCCGCCGTCCACTGCAGGTCGGTGATCGACGACGGGAGCGAGGCGTTCGGTGCCGGCGCGAGAAGCGATGGCGCGGCGTGGCTGGCGCAGCCGGTCGCCGCGGCGAGCGTGAAGGACGACGCCGGCGACGATGTCGTCGGGCAGCCTGGGAAGATGGCGTCGACGTGCCAGACCACGCTGGAGCCGGTCAGCGGGAGCGTGACCGAGGTCGCGCCGTTGGTGGTGGCGGCATCCTGGATCGCGCCGCCGTCGATGGTGAGCCAGAGTCGATAGCCGATCGCTTGCGGGACGGCGGTCCAGCTGAAGGTCACGGGTGAATTCACGGTTGCATTGAGCGATGGGGCGGTGAGCTGCGGAGCAGTCGTTGAGCAGTTCGTCGACGCGGCGACGCTCAGATCGCGCGGCGGGAACGTGGTGAGCGTCGGGCAGCCGTTGGGGAAGTGCGCGGAGAGGTACCAGGTCGAGGGTCCGCTGGGGAGATTGATGGTGGCCGAGGTCGACTGCGTGCTGACAGCGATGGCGGCGGCGCCGCCGGAGCTGGCGATCCAGAGGTCGTACGACGTGGCATTCGGCGTGGCGGCCCAGGTGAAGTTGACGGAGCTGGGGAGGTTCTTCGCGCCGGCGGCGGGCGAGAGCTGGACCGGGAAGGCGTTGTTGCAGGAGACCGGCGTGCCGACGGAGACGGAGGCGCTGGCGCTGTTGTTGTTGATGTTCGGATCGCTGGAGGCGGTGCCGATGGCGGCGTCGTCGCCGGCGCTGTTGCCGGTGGCCGTGGCGGTGATCGTGATCGACGACGCGGGGCCGGGAGCGAACGACGGGCGCGTGCAGGTGACGGAGAGTCCGTTCACGTTGCACGACCAGCCGTTGCCGGCTGCGGATGCCGAGGAGACACCGGAGAGGGTGTTGAGCACGGTGACGTTCTGCGCGGTGCTCGGGCCGTTGTTCACGGCGTTGAGGGTGAAGGTGACCGTGCCGCCGGCGTTGACCGGATTCGGAGCCGCGGTCATCGTCAGCGCGAGGTCGGCGGAGTCGTTGATGGACACGTTGACGCTGCCGGAGGCGGTGCAGGAGCCGCTGGTGATGGTGATGCTGATCGTGGCGGTGCTGCCGTTGCCGGCCGTCCAGGTGATCGAGGGCGTGCCGTTGCCGCCGGTGATGGTGCCGCCGGCAATGGTCCAGTTGTAGGTCGAGCCGGATTGCGCGGCAGGTACCGAGGCGATGTTGCCGGTGGATCCGGTGGGTACGGAGGACGGCGCCTGGATCGTGGCGGTGGTCGCACCGGAGGAGATGGTGACGGTCTTCGATGCGTTGGCGCTGCAGCCGTTGCCGTTGGTGACGGTCACGCTGTAGGTGGTCGTCGACGCGGGGGAGACGGTGATCGTCTGCGTGGTCGCGCCGGTGGACCAGGCGTAGGTGGCGAAGCCGGCGCCGGCGTCGAGCGTGGCGCTGCCGCCCGCGCAGACGGCGTTCGGTCCGGTGATGCTGACGGGGGGAGCGGGATTGACGGTGACGGCGACGGCGGACGACGTCGCGCTGCAGCTTCCGCTGGTGACCATGACGCTGTAGCTGCCGGTGGCGGTGGCGTTGAATGACTGCGCGGTGCTGCCGTTGATCGCCACTCCGTTCAGGAGCCACTGATAGTTGGCCGCGGCGCTCGAGGTCAGCGTCACGCTGCCGCCGGAGCAGAAGGTGGTAGGGCCACTCGGCGTGACGGTCGGCGTGGCCAACGCTGCCTGCGAGACGGCGAACGGCGCGGAGGTGCCGCTGCAGCCGCTGCCATTCGTCACGGCCACGGTGTAGTTGCCGGCGGCGTTCGCGGCGTAGGTCTGCGATGTCGCGCCGCCGATCGGGGAGCCGTTCAGCGACCATTGATATCCACTGCCGCTCGACGCGGTGAGCGTGGTGTTGCCGCCGGGGCAGAAGGTGTTCGATCCGGTGATCGTTGGCGTGAACGTGCCGACGGCGACGCTGGCGTTGCCGGTGGCGGTGCAGCCGTTCATCGAGGCGGTGACGCTGATCGTGACCGGCGATGTGTTGCCGGCGGTGAAGATGATGGAGAAGGTTCCCTGTCCGGAGGAGATGGTGCCGTTGGTGACGGTCCAGGTGTAGGTCGCGCCGCCGACCGGGCTGACGATGCTCGCGCCGGCGTTGCTGTTGGCGCACGTCGAGGCCGGCGCGTTGATGGCCGCGGACGGCGGGGCGTTGACGGTGACGCTTTGCGGCGCCGAGGTGCCGGTGCAGCCGGCGGAGTCGGTGACGGTGACGGTGTAGTTGCCCGCCGCGGTGGCGCTGTACGTGGATGCGTTGGCGCCGCCGATCGGAGAAGCGTTCAGGAACCACTGATACGAGGCGAAGGAACCGCTGCCGCCGCTCGGATTCGCGGTGAGCACGACGCTGCCGCCGGCGCAGAAGGTGGTCGGCCCGCCCGCGGAGATGGTGACGCTGACGGTGCTGTTGACGGTGACGGACGTCGGTCCCGACGTTGCGGAGCAGCCGGCGGCGTTGGTGACGGTGACGGTGTAACTGCCGGCAGTGGTCGCGACGTACTGCTGCGCGTTGGCGCCGACGATCGGCGTGGCGAAGTTGCGCCACTGGTACGACGCGCCGGCCGAGGCGGTGAGGGTGACGCTGCCGCCGGTGCAGAAGGTGGTCGGACCGCTGGGCGTGATCGTGGCCGTGGGCGGCGTGCAGGTGGTGATGGTCACCGCGGGCGAGAGCTCCGAGGTTCCGTCGGCAACGGTGGTGCAGGCGCCGTCGGTGTAGCTGGTGGCGGTGGCCACGAGCTTGTCGCCGATGACGACCGGCGCGCTGTTGACGGTGATCGAGACGCCGCTCAGCGCGTTGCCGGCGAAGCATTGCGAGGCGATGAAGGAGAGCGGGTGGATGCCGGACGCGTCGCTCTTGAACAGCTCAACGCGGAGTCCGGCGGTGTTGGCGACCGTGGCGGAGTCGACGTTGACGCGCGCGGTGAGCGTGCTGCCCGCCAGCGAGGCGTCGACGAAGGTGGGCGTGTTCTGCAGGTTGTTCGGTCCGAGGTCGCCGTCGCCGGCGTCGTTCGCGGTGGCGCCGTCGCTGGCCAGATCGATCGACATGCCGCTGTTGCCTGCGAGCGTGTTGCCGAGGAAGGCGTTGCTGGTTCCGGGACCGTCGAAGCTGATGCCGGTGGTGTTGGAGAGGATCGTGTTGTTGGCGAAGGTGTTTGCCGTAACCAATGCCCCGAGGAAGATGCCGGCGGTGTTGCCGATCGATGCGGTGCCGGCGGCGTCGGTGCCGATGTAGTTTCCGGCGACGACGTTGCCGGTGCAGCTGGAGGCTCCGCTGCTGATGTAGATGCCGGAGTTGTTGTTGCCGGAGATGACGTTGCGCTCGGCCGCGGTGGTCCCGCCGATGGTGTTGTTGCTGGCGCCGTTGAGGATCTGCACGCCGTCGGTCTGGTTGGCGATATTCGTCGTGCCGGCGGCGTTGAGGCCGATGTAGTTGCCGCGCACGGCGTTGCCGTTCGCGCCTTTGATGACCACGCCGCTGCCGAAGTTGCCGGAGATGACGTTGCGCGCGGCGGCGGTCGTTCCGCCGATGACGTTGTTGGCGGAGGTGATGAGGATGCCTTCGCCGGCGTTCTGTCCTGCCGTCGATCCGTTGGTGTGGATGCCGAGGTAGTTGGCGGAGATGGTGTCGTTGCCGGCGGTGTCGATGACGATGGCCGAGCCCTGGAAGGTGACGATGCTCAGGCCTTTGACGGAGTCATTGCCGCCGCTGAGCTGCAGGCCGGCGCTCGGGTTGGGATTGCTGCTGCCGTCGAGCGTGACCAGCGGCGTGCCGCTGTAGCCGGGCTGGGTTGTGGCGTCGATGGTGACGCCGCCGGCGGTGATCGCGGGGAGTGAGGTGGGCGGCAAAATCGTCAGCTGTCCGGCCGGAAGGTTGAAGCCGATAGTGCAGGGGGCGGTGCAGACCGCGGGGTTGTTGGCGTCGATGATGGCCTGGCGCAACGAGCCGGTGCCGGAGTCGGCGTTCGTCGTCACGACGAGCGACGACGTTCCGCCGATGCCGACGTTCGAGGCCGTGGCGTTGTTGCCGTTGTTCGAATCGGATTCCGTGGCCGTGGCGGTGGCGTTGAGGACGGCCGTGCCGGTTCCGGTGGCGGTGAGGTTGATGGTCTGCGTTGCGGTGGCGTTGAGAGGCAGCGCTCCGATGTTGCAGGTGATCGTCGTCGTGCCGCTGCAGCTGCCCTGCGTCGAGGTGGGGGATCCGTTGAGGGTCACGTTTGCCGGCAGCGCAATCGTGGCGGTGACGTTCGTGGCCGCGGCGGGACCGAGGTTCGTGACGACGGTGGTGTAGGTGAAGTTGGCGCCGCTGCCGATGGTCCCGGGAGCGCTGCCGCTGATGGCGACGTCGGCGATGGCGGGGCCGGCCGGATCGATGGACACATCGAGGCCGGTGGCGTCGCCGTTGTAAGTGCCGTTGCTGCCGTAGCCGACGGTGAATTCGACCGTGTCGCCGGCGGAGAAGGTCGTGGTGACGTCGAAGTTGGCCGGGACGTTGTAGCTGTTGATGTTGCTGCTGAACAGCGTGACCGCGGTGGAGTTGTTATGCAGGATGGCCACGTCGGTCGTGGTCGGATAACTGGAATCGAGTCCGACGAAGTAGCCGTGGACGCGGTACTGCGCGCTGGCCGGTGCGGTCCAGCGGAAGACGCTGTTCTCGCCGAGGTTGCCCGGGTGGAACTCGATCTTCATCGACGGCGTGAAGTTGGTGGCCTGCTGCAGCGTGCCGGCCGTGGAGTTGCGTCCGAGGTTGGGCAGTCCGGTTCCCCAGTAATCGAAGCCGCTGGCGTTTCCATGGGTGCTGTAGAGGTTGAACGCTGAGCCGCGCGACGTCTCGTATCCGTAGCTCCAACGCGCGGACGGGTTGGTGGCGAGGAAGAAGTCGCGCGCGGCGTCGTCGTTGTCGATGTAGGTGAAGCCGTTGGTGATCGTGTACGTGCCGACGGGATTGGTGACGGCGACGTTGACCACTCCCGCGGCGTGCGCGGGCGCGGCGACGGTGAGCTGCGTGGCGGTGCTGGAGAGGATGGTGCCGCCAGAGGCGCCGAAGGTGACGGAGGTGACGGAACTGAGGTTAGTTCCCTCGATGATGACGCCGCCGGCGCCGGCCACGGAGCCGCTGTTCGGACGGATGGCGCTGACGACCGGCGAGGTGTCGTAGGTGAAGCCGTTCGTGAACGTCGTCGGCTGGCTGTCGCCATTCGTCAGGACGACGTCGACCACGCCCGACGCGTGCGGCGGCGTGGTGCAGGTGATCGTGTTCGCGTTGACGACGGTGACCGCGGTCGCAGCATTGCCGCCGAACGTGACGCCGAGCGATCCGCCGCTGACGAAGCCGGTGCCGGTGATGGTGACGGCGGTGCCGCCGGATCCAGGGCCTGAATTCGGCGAGAGCGCGGAGGTGATGGTCGGGCCGCTGGCGGTCAGCGTGACCGCCGTGGCGGTGTAGGAGTCGGTGAAGGAGCGCACCGGCGAGCTGCCGTAGGACAGCGTCTTCGGTGCGAAGGTGGCCGTGCCGGAGGGGAAGGTGAGGATCTGGTATTGCTGTCCGCCCTGCGGCACGAAGCCGTTGACCGGCGCGGCGATGAGCGCGCCGGTGAGAGTGACGCCACCGTTGAAGGTGAGCCGGCCGTACGTCGTGGCGCTGCCGATGCCGAAGTCGTACGTCGGCGAGCCGCTATTGGTGAAGCCGCCGTTGAACGCGATCACACCGCTTCGCGGCTGCAGCGTTCCGGAGTTCGTGAAGCCGATTCCCTGGAAGGTGGTCGTGCCGGTGGCGGTGCTCTTGCGGAAGGTGCCGGCGTTGTTGAAGGGCTGTCCGCCGAAGCAGCAGTGGAAGTAGACCAGGCTGTCGTTGGTGACGTCGAAGAGCGCGCCGGCTTGATTATTTAGGGCACCAGAGTTGTAGATGGAGAGGTTGTTACCGCCGCTCCAGTGCGCCGTGCCGGCGTTGTTGAGCGTTCCGCCGTCGATGTAGCGCGTGCCGGTGCCGCTGATGTTCAGCGTGCCGCCGCTGGTGATGTTCATCGAGCCGGCGCCGGTGAGGACGGAGTCGGCGCTCCA
>Ga0157375_10000357_pt1 | contig 41524 bp, 35 predicted proteins | sample M35metaG_FD_115311 | JGI IMG/M metagenome (GOLD analysis project Ga0157375, IMG submission 115311) | Miscanthus rhizosphere microbial communities from Kellogg Biological Station, Michigan, USA - M3-5 metaG | ecosystem: Host-associated > Plants > Roots > Rhizosphere > Soil | place: USA: Michigan...
CTTCTGGGCTTTAGATATTTTTCGTAGAATTCTTCTTTAGAAATATCATCTACAACATCTATAGGCTTTAAAATAATTCCCATTTTATAAATTTTATGTTACAAAATTATTAAATAAAAATATATGTTACCATGTTTAAGTATTTTTTAATCTATGATTCAAATCATTTTTAACAATTTAGACTAAATAAAAATATTAAAAAAATAATATATGTAAAAGTACGGATATAAAAAACAAAATACCCTGTAAAAATATTACAGGGCAAAAACACAAATTGAATGAATAAAAATCCATACAGGTGCTAAAATATACATTTTTTTTAGAACTGAAATTTCCTTTAAATTAATAATTATTAGACATTTAAGTATTAGGAGCAACTATATTTCATCAAACGCTGAAACCGGCGAAACATTTAAAAAGAGATCAGAAATTTGTAGTAATTTTTAAATATTAATAATAAATTGAAATATTTAAAAAAATAAAAGAATTCATAATATGTGAAATTATCACTATGTTTGTAGTGATAAAAATGAGTGCTTTAACTTTTCTTTATTAAACGTATCTCAATAGATGTGTAACAAAAATTGATAACTAAGAACTAATTAGCAAATAATAAATTATGAAAAAGAACATTTCTTTATTTCTGATGCTTTTTTTCTCCGTGCTTACTTTTGCTCAAAAGACGGTGTCCGGGAAGATCACAGATGAAGATGGCGTTGCGATCCCGAGTGCGAGCGTAACAGTGGAAGAGCCCGGAAAGGACGCGATCCTTGCATACGGAATCACCAATTCTAAAGGAGAATATAAGGTTACATTTACTTCTGCCGAAGCCAATGTAGATCTGAAAGTAAAAGCTTTCAACCAAAAACCTCTGACAAAACAAATCAGCAACAGCGATCAGAATTTAAATTTCAAAATGGATTCTGAGGCTACAGAAATCAAAGAAGTTCAGCTAAAAACAAAAATGATCACTTCGAGAGGTGATACCATCGCATATGATCTTAAAGCTTTCGACAGCAAAAGCGACAGAACTCTTGCCGACGTAATGAAAAAAATTCCCGGGATTGAAGTCAATACAGACGGAACAATTCTTTATCAGGGAAATGCAATCAATAAATTTTACGTAAACGGGAAAGACCTTATGGAAGGAGGTTACGGAACGATCAACAACTCGCTTCCTAAAGATGCCGTACAGAAAGTTGAGGTACTGGAAAACCACCAGCCTGTAAAAATTCTTCAGGATAAAGTACCTTCAGATGCAGCCGCGATTAATATTAAGCTTAAAAATTCTGTTACAATGACCGGGCGTGGAGAAGTCGGAGTCGGGGCAGATCCTCTTTTATGGAATGTTAAATTAACACCCATGTTCTTCGGACAAAAAAGCCAATGGGTTGTAAATTACAAATCGAATAATGTCGGTGAACAAGTAGAAAATGAAGGAAATATTCTTGCATTCGGAAGCGGATGGGAAGGGAAAAGAATCAATGCAGCACAGAATGACTGGTTAAATGTAGAAAACGCGAGTACACCTAATTTACCAGTAAAAAGATATTTGATGAATAGTGTTCATTATCTGTCAGCAAATTATCTGACAAATATTGACAGCAAAAAAGAATGGGAGTTAAAAGCCAATGCCAATTACACCAACAATGCCGTAGAAAGAGAAGATAATGTAGAAACAATTTATTTTCCTACAGACAGCAGAGCAGGATCTACAATTGTGACGAGTACAAGAAATAATTTCTACACAGATAAAGTTAAAGGAGAATTAATTTTTACAAAAAATGCTAAAAAAGGATTCTTTAAAAATACAACAAGCTTTAGCCAATTCTGGAATGCAGACAGAGCTGTTGCAACAAGAGTAGGAAGACTGGGGAATGAATCTGTGGAATCTCCGACTTCTTCTTTTCAAAACTCATTGAGCACAATTATTCCTTGGGGTGAAAAAATGATTAATCTGAAATCATTCATTAATTATCAGGATGATAAACAAACGCTGGAGATTTCTCCGGCAAACTATCTTCAAATTCCTTATAAAAACCCGGTTGTAGATTCAGTTACAGCAATTAATTTTACTCCAGGTACTTCGGTTATTCAGAATTTCAGAATCAAAACCCTTGATACATCACATTCTGCAAACATTAGCTTTAGTAAAAAAGGATGGACATTTACACCGCAGGTGGGAATCGATTTTTCATCAGATCAATTGAATACCAATTTTATAGGAACTGCTGTTCCAAACCCGAGCATACCTAATGATGTTGCTCCTAGTTTTGACGGGCCAGCGTATGAAAATGACTTGAGATTCACAGAATTTGTACCATCAGCATCTTTAGGAATTAATTATAAATCGGAATCATGGAGTTTATTTGCAAATGCTCCCGTAAACTTCAATAATATTAAAGCGGAAGACGGGCTTAGAAATGTTGATAAAAGTTTAAACAAAACGACATTTACGCCGAACGTCTTTGCTCAGTATACATTTGCTTCTTTCTGGAAGGCAAGTTTGAATGGAAATATCAGCAACAACTTTGGAGACATCAAATCAGCTTATGCAGGATATATGTTATTAAGCCCGGGAGGATTTAATGTAATGGATCCCAAAAATCCAATACCACAAACAAATTCCAAAAGCGCAGGAGCGAGACTTGAATACAGAAATCCTCTTAACAATTTATTTTTTAATTTGAATTATTCATTAAGTGATACTAAGAAAAACCTGCTTTCTTCTCCGATTTTGGATGTTAATACAGGGTTCACATTAATTCAATACAGAGAACAGGATAATCACTCGAAAAGTAACAGATTCAATGTTGAAGTCGGAAAGTATTTCCCGAAGTTTAAAACAAATGCGTCGGTAAGTTATGGCAACACACAATCAAAATCAGATGCTTTCCTTGATGATACTCAATATGTAAGTAAAAACGACACTCAAACCTATGGATTTAAGTTTAATAATACTTACTTCAGCTGGATGAGCTTAGATTATAATCTTAATATTTCGAGAAATAAACAAGATAATGAGGGATTAAACAACAACAGCGGAAGATTAGGAATCAATACTGGATTTAATCATAATTTAGGAGTGTTTTTCTACCCGATCGAAAATCACACGGTAGGATTTAATTGGGATCAGGTAAATACAAGTGACGGAACCAATAAATACAACAATGCCTTCTATGATCTTTCTTATCAGTTTACTTGGGCTAAAAAGAAAATTGATTTTGAGTTGAAATGGATGAATATAGCTAATAGAAGAGTTTTTGAGACGTATAATATTAATCAGTCAACGAATAGTGTTTCCTACACAAGAATACAGCTTAGACCAAGCCAGGTCATGTTTACTGTAAAATTCAACTTTAAATAATAAAAGAAAACCAATCTCAGCGAGATTGGTTTTTTATTTTAAAACAGATCTTAAAATCCTTGATGATCTGCAGACGGACCATAACTTCCCGGAAGCGGAATGTCATTTAGCCTATAATAAACTCCAAGTTGAGCTCTGTGATGGGTAATTTGGTTCAGGCTATGGCGAATAGATCCGTATTTTGACCATTTCGCGAGTTCCTGACCATTATTTTTCAACGCCCAGGTTTGGCTGAGGTCGTCTTCCTTTGCATTTTCTAACGCTTCAGTACTGGATTTGTAATTCTCATCAAGCTTTTTCAGTAGATCATCTTTTGTTGACAATTTTTGCGGAACGTAATCCGTATTTGCAAAATCTAAATCCGAGGTTTTTAACATGGTATCTGCCCATCCGAAAACTTCTGCAATATGTGTAGCAAGATGATCCAGCTTCATGCTTTTTTCATGAGGTGCAAAATCATTTTTTTCCTCAGGATAAATTTCAAAAAACTTTCTGGTTGTTTGATGTTCTTCTTTCAGTTCGTTTTTTAATTGAGATAAAGTGTCCATAATATTTTGATTTTTAGGTACTTTAAAGTTAAAGCTTTTGAAAATGAAAATGTTTTAAAGGAATCATAAATTTTATTTTGAATAAAAAGTAAAACACAGAATCTGTCATTTTGACGAAGGAGAAACGTATTATTTTTATATCAGAAGAAAAAACATAATCATCTGTGAAAATCAAATGAATTGAGGGGAAATAGAATGAGCAAAAAAAATAATTAAAAAAAATCTGTAACAAAAGTTAGAAACAACTAACTAATTGATTAAACATTAAAAAAAGAAAATGAAAAAGCTATTCTCAATATTCTTTATCGCCCTTTTTGCCTTTGCAAGCGCACAGGATAAAGATTCAAAAGAAACTGCCAACCGTTTTTTCTATGAATTGACCTTCAAGCCAAGGAAAGATTCTGCAAAAATCGAAAAAGTAATGACGGTTCTTGATATTGTTAAAGACAGATCTGTTTACAGAGACTATACGATGATTGCGCAGGATTCAATTATTAAAATTCAGATTGAAGCAATGCAGAAATCTGGAACATTTAAAGATATGTCGAAGTCGATCAGAATGCCAAAGTTTTCTGAAAAGATCGTAAAATATTATCCGGACATGAAAGTGCAGTACATTGAAAGAATTGCAAGCGGATTTTCACCTCTTGGGATTGCATATAATGAAACCATCAAATTCGACTGGAAAATCTCCAACGAAAAAGAAAAAATTGGTTCATACAACGCTCAAAAAGCGACAGCAGAATTCGGAGGAAAAAAATGGACGGCATGGTTTACCACAGATCTTCCTTTCCAGGATGGGCCGTATAAATTTTCAGGTCTTCCGGGACTTATTGTAAAAATAGAAGATGAAGGGAAAAATTATTCTTGGGTTCTTCAGGGTAATAAAAAGGTGCCAAATTGGGAAGAATTATCATACTCAGAAAAAATTTCCAACATGAGCCTTAAGGTAACAGAAATGCCGAGAGAGAAATTTGAAAAGACGTTTAGTGATTTCAAAAAAGATCCTTTCGCAACAGCAAGACCAATGATGACACAGGAAGTTATGTCTAAAACAATTCCCGGAATGGATGGTACAATTGGTGACATGATGAAAAAACAGGAAAAAATGTACAAAGATTTTTTCAACTCAAATGATAATCCGATTGAAAATTATCAACCTCAAGACAAAAAGAAAAAATAAACATTCATATCAACTAAATTATATCTGAGTCAACCCAAATACAATCTTGTGTTTGGGTTGATTTTTTTCATAACATGATGTTATTTAGATTAAATTTAAATAGCGTATATTTGCAGTTACAAAAAGTAGGCTTTGAAACAGAAGGATTTACATAAGTTGAGCGGATTTCCTAAAAATAAAATGGGGAAGATTATGAGGTACGATAATGACCATCTGAAAATGCCCAATAAGATCATCGAGATGGGTCTTCTTCCGGAGACTGTTTTCAGGATTTTGTATCAGGCTCCTTTCAGCGGTCCTATGTATGTGGAGTTTGGGGAAGAAAAAAGTCGTATCGCTCTTCGTGAAGAAGAGGGAGATTTTATCATTGTTGAAGAATTGAATTAATGCAGGCAACTCAAAAAAAACAGGTCCTTTTAGTCGGGAATCCGAATGTAGGAAAGTCAACGGTTTTTAATGCGCTGTGCAACAAAAAACAGAAGACCGGAAACTATGCAGGAGTTACTGTAGCGAGCCATTCAGGGTTTTATAACTATGAAAATGAAGAGGTTGAGGTTGTCGATTTGCCGGGTTCTTATAGCATCTATCCAAGTTCGGAAGATGAAGCCATATTTTCTAAATTTCTTATTGATAAGCAACAGGACTACGCCGGAGTTATCTATATTCTTGAAGCATTAAGCTTAAAAAGAGGTCTTCTTTTATTTCAACAGATTCAGGATCTGGGGGTTCCGATGATTTTGGTCGTCAATCAGATCGATCAGGCAGAAAGAAGAGGAATTACCATTGATATTAAGAAATTTTCCGAAGCTTTGGGTATTCAGATCATTCAGACCAATGCAAAAGAACAAATTGGCATTGAGGAAATTAAGAAAGCCGTTTTAAATAATAATTTCGTTAAAGCAAATAAGCAATCTTTCGAAACGCCTAATGAACATAAAGATTTTATTCAGAAAATAATGTCTCACAAAGACATTGATAATGAGTATAAAGCATGGATGAGCCTTTCATTAGGCACGGATTTAGGAAGAATCGAGTCTATCATTGAGCAGATGAATGAGCCGGATTCTAAAAGTTTGGTTCCTAAAAGGTTACAGGTTCAGGAAACGGTAAGAAGATATCAGAAGGTTGATAAGATTTTATCAAATGTTATTTCTAAAAAAGCTCAGTTCAAAGAATTATTAACAGAAAAATTAGATAAAGTTCTCGTTCATAAATTCTGGGGATATGTTGTTTTTTTAGCCATATTATTAATAATTTTTCAATGTGTTTTTTTCCTGGCAGAATATCCGATGAACTGGATCGATGATTTCTTTGCATGGCTGTCCGCTTTCGCGGGAGAACATTTACCGGAAGGTCCTTTGAATTCATTGATTTCAAACGGAATTGTTCCCGGATTAGGAGGAATTATTGTTTTCGCGCCACAGATAGGGATTTTATTATATTTCTTGTACTTATTGGAAGATTCCGGGTATATGGCAAGGGTTGTTTTCCTGATGGACAGGCTTTTACGGCCATTCGGATTAAATGGCAAAAGTATCGTTCCGCTGGTTTCGGGAACGGCTTGTGCGATTCCGGCGGTGATTTCAACAAGAAACATTGAAAATTTAAAGGAAAGATTATTAACCATTCTGGTGACGCCTTTTATGACGTGTTCGGCAAGGCTTCCCGTTTACAGTATCATTATTGGTTTAATTATCTCAGATAAGTCTTTTTTAGGAATAAAATACAAGGCTTTGGTATTGATGGGAATGTACTTATTAGGTTTTATTGTTGCGCTATTTTCTGCTGCAATTCTTAATAAATTCATTAAAAATAAAGGAAAAACATACCTGGTGATGGATTTGCCAACGTATAAAAAACCGCTTTTCGGATATGATTTTAAAATGGTTTTGGGTAAAGTCTGGGACTTCATTACGGGAGCAGGGAAAATTATTTTCATTGTAAGTATCATTATTTGGTTTTTAAGTTATTTCGGACCAAAACAAAAGCCGGATCAACTGGTGGCGACAAATGTGCAGCTTGACCATTCTTATTTGGCAAAAATGGGAAAAGGAATAGAACCTGTTATTGCACCACTCGGATACGACTGGAAAATGGGCGTTGGGATTTTGACAAGTTTCGTGGCGAGGGAAGTTTTCGTAGGAACCATGTCAACATTATACAGCCTGGATGATGATGCTCCTGAAGGAAAAGTAATTGATAAAATGAGAAATGATGTAAAGCCGAACGGCGAAAAAGTATTTAATTTTGCGACAGGGGTTTCAGTGCTTTTATTTTATGCATTTGCAATGCAGTGTGTTTCTACACTTGCAGTAGTTTACAGAGAAACCAAAAGCTGGAAATGGACTGGCTTTCAGGTTGTGATGATGACAGGTTTGGCATATTTTGTGTCGATGTTAGCATATCAAATATTAAAATAATGGATTCTTCATTAATTATACAATATGTAGTTGTCTTAATAATCGTAGCATTCGCGTGTTACTCTTTATTTAAGGTACTCAGAAAGAATTTTGCGCCGAAGAAATTCAGTTCCAAAAGAACGAACTGTGACAAAGATTGTGGATGTTCTTAGAAAATTAAGAATATCTTAATAATTTAATTCAAAAAATTATGTAATTTCATATTGAAATTAAACACACAATGATTTGAAGCAGAAAATACTATATTTCATATTTTATTTATCCCTTTTTGTTGTCAATGCGCAAACAAAACAAGATACCACGAAAATCATTTCCTATGAAGATCAGGTAATGATTAGGGTAAATTTTGACACCAATATTGAAGATTTGGTAGTGAACAGTAAAGGAGAAGAAATTGCTAAAATAAAAATTGCAATCAATAACAAGATCAATACCTCTTTGTCGCTTGATTATCGTTTTATAAGTGCCAGTATCTCTTACGCACCCAATTTTTTTCCGGGAAATAATGATAATGAATTAAAGGGTAAAAGTTCTTACACAGACTTTAAATTCAGGTTTTTTCCCAAAAGCTTTATTCAGACTGTTTATTATAAAAATATAAAAGGGTTTTATGTGAAAAATATGGAGGATCTAGATCCTAGCTGGCAAAAGGGAAAAGACCCATATATTCAGTTTCCGGATCTGAGAGTCCAAAGTTTTGGGGGGATTACAGCTTATTCTTTCAATAAAGATTTTTCCCTGAAAGGTATTTATTATCAAAGAGAATGGCAAAAACAAAGCAACGGAAGTCTGGTGCCGTCTTTAGAATATGATTTAACCTATTTTAAAAATGAAGTTGATAACCTGAAAAATAAAGAAGCTCAATATAATCTGGGAATTAATGTTGGATATTATTATAACTGGGTTATCACTAAAAAAGTAAATATTTCACCATTTGCATTTGCCGGAATCGGCGGAAAATGGTCGAGCTTTCAGGAAGATTTAGAAGATGGAACAAAATCTGCAAAAGAAAAAGACAAATTTTTTACTAAAAAATTCGGCGGCGGGATTCATATCGGATATAATTCAGAACGGATTCTGTTTGGAGGAAAATTAGATTATACCTCATACAATTATAGACAGGATGCAACATCAAATGTCAAAAACAACAATGTTTACGGATTGCTTTATATAGGTTATCGTTTTGCACCGCCAAAAGTGATAAAAGAAAACTATGACAAACTACAAAAGAAGGTTCCTATTTTATAAGTATCTTTGCACCGAAATTTATATAAGAACAATTTTTAAAAATATAAAAGAATAATGTCGTTAATCAAGTCTATTTCAGGGATTAGAGGTACAATTGGTGGAAAAGTAAATGATAATTTGACGCCTTTAGATGTCGTGAAATTTGCTTCCGCATTCGGAACTTGGCTTCAAAACAATAAAAATAAAAAGGATCTTACCCTTGTCATAGGAAGAGACGCTAGAATTTCCGGATCAATGGTTAATTCTTTGGTTACGGCGACGTTGCAGGGATTGGGAATTAATGTCGTGGATTTAGGGCTTTCAACAACGCCAACTGTTGAAATTATGGTTCCTGAACTAAAAGCTGACGGAGGAATCATCCTTACCGCTTCCCACAACCCAAAACAATGGAATGCGCTAAAATTATTAAATGATAAAGGAGAATTCATCACAGGAGAAAATGGAGCAGAAGTTCTTGCTTTGGCTGAAAGCGAGGATTTCAACTATGCAGAAGTAGATGATTTAGGTAAATATGAAACAAGAGATGATGCTTTTGATATTCATATTCAACAGATTCTTGATCTGCCGATGGTAGATGCAGAAGCAATCAAAGCAAAGGGATTCAAAGTCGTTTTGGATGCTGTGAATTCTACGGGAGGGATCGCAATTCCGATGTTATTGGATAAATTGGGATGTGAAACCGTAAAATTATACTGCGAGCCAAACGGACAGTTCCCGCACAATCCTGAACCGTTGAAGGAACATTTGGGAGATATTTGTGAATTGGTGAAGAAAGAAAATGCCGATTTCGGAGTTGTGGTTGACCCGGATGTTGACAGATTAGCTTTAATCGATGAAAAAGGCGAAATGTTCGGCGAAGAATATACATTGGTTGCCGTTGCAGATTATTTATTGAAAAATAAAAATGGTGTGGCAATTTCAAATCTTTCTTCAAGCCGTGCTTTGAGAGATGTAGCCCATACTCACAATTCAGAATATTTTGCAAGTGCAGTTGGAGAAGTAAACGTTGTTACTTTAATGAAGGAGAAAAATGCAGTGATAGGAGGGGAAGGAAACGGAGGAATTATCTACCCTGATTTGCATTACGGAAGAGATTCTTTGGTAGGTGTGGCGTTATTTTTGACTCATTTAGCAAAAGAAAACAAGACTGTTTCTGAGTTGAGAGCAGGATATCCGAGCTATTTTATGGGAAAAAAGAAAATTGAATTGACTCCCGAAATCAACGTAGATGATATTTTAACAAAAATGGAAAAAGAATATCAAAATGAAGAGGTTTCTACGGTAGACGGAGTAAAAATAGATTTTGAAAACAATTGGGTTCACCTTCGTAAATCGAATACAGAGCCGATTATCAGGATTTATACGGAGGCTAAATCTCAGGAAGAAGCCGACAAATTAGGTGATGATATCATCGCTAAAATCAAAAGTTTGATTTAATAAAAATTTGAGAGGAAAGTTTTTTTTGACTTATTATTTAAGCACATCAATGAAGTGAGCTTTAAACTGCAATTTTAATGTTAAATAAAAGTTAGAATTTTAACTAAAACGGACCTCAAAATTTAAAGCGAATTTCATCATTTTAAAAAGAATTATTATTAACTTTATAGTACTAAGATTTTCAGAACCGAGTATTTGTATATCTCATATCTCAAGTCTTAAATCTTAAAACTGTTTTATATTGGAAGAATATTTTGGAAATGAACTTGTAAAAAAGTTCGAGGAAATGATGGAAAATAATGATGAATTCTACTTTGATACAGAAGAGTTAGAAGACATCATTGTTTACTACTTGGAGCTGGGCGACTTTAATTATGCCGATACTGCGGTGAATTATGGTCTGAAGCTTCATCCCAATTCCTTAGACATCAAGATCAAAAAACTTGAAGTTCTGCTGGAATGGGAAGAATATAGTACGGCGAAGGAGCTTATCGACGAGTTAAAAGGTTCTTCTATGGAGAACACAGACTTTTTGGTGTGCTATGCGAAGTATTATTCGAACTTAGGAAATCCTAGAAAATCCATTGAAATTTGTAAAATAGCGTTAGAATTAAAAGAAGAAGAGAATTTTCTTCACAACTTTATTGCAGATGAATATGTAAATTTAGGAGATCCTTTTAACGCTCTTAAACATTATAAGCAGGCACTTAAAGAAGATCCGACGGATGAATATTCGCTGGAAAACTGTATGGTTTGCTTTGCAGATTTGAATAAGAGTGAGGAGGCGATTGCCTTTCTTAATGAATATTTAGATGAGTTTGCTTATTCTGAAACCGCTTGGTTAGAATATGGACAGTTTTATTTCAACAGAAAGAATTATGAGGAAGCAATAAAAGGTTACGACTATTTATTGGCAATCAATTCAAGCTCTGTTGGAGTATATGCGAATAAAGCAGCTTGTTATGAAGCTTTAGGCCAATACAAAAAAGCGATCGAGGTATATGAAGAAATGCTGGAGCTGGAATATACAAAAGCTTTCACATTTTACAAGATCGGCCTTTGTTATAAGGCTTTAAAACAACCGATTGTAGCTTTAAATGCATTACAGAAATCGTTGAGAGAAGACCCTCAGTTTTATCTTGCGATGATGGAGCAGTCTTATCTTTACGAAGAAATGGGCGGTATGCCGGAAGCCTTGCATTTTGCAAAAGAAGCAACTCATTTGAACGAAAATAATCTTGATTATCAAAAGAGATTAGCATTTCTATTCATTGATTCAGGTAAATTTGAAGAAAGCCTTTCTTGTTTGAAAAAATTGGTAGATGCAGAGCCTACAAGATTTTACAACTGGTACGCTTACTCGGAAGTATTGATGCTTTTGGGAGAGTACGGGGAAGCTGTTACTTTATTGATTAAAGCAATAAAATCACACAACAGAGCAGAATTGTATTATCAGTTGAGCAATTGCTATTTTAATTTAAGAGAGCAGGAAAAAGGAGCTCAGGCGCTTCAGGATGCTTTGGACCTGGATCCGACTTTAGCAAGGGATATGCAGAAAAAATATCCTTTCATTAAAGATGAGGTGAAAAAGGTAAAAGCAAAAGTAAAAAAGAAAAATTAACCACATTGTCTTCATGACAAAGTAAAATAAAAAATCCTGCAGCAATGCGGGATTTATTTTTTGATAACGTTAGGTTTTGTTCTTAAAAAGATCAATCCGGCGATAATGATACTTGCACCCACAAATTGCAAAGCGGTCAGTTTTTCGCCGTCTAAAAAGCCCCAAATGATCGCAATGATGGGCATTAGCAAGGTAACCGTTGATGCAAAAAGAGGAGAAGATACTTTAAGTAATCGATAATTCATCATCATGGCCAATCCTGTTCCAAAGACTGAGAGTAAGCTCACAAACATCAATCCCAGCATATTGTCTTTTGAAAAACTGAACGTTGAAAAGAATCCTGTAAAGCTTAAAGCAATAAGTGACGGAAAAAATAAGACAAAAGAAAATACAAAAGCAGATAAAACCGTAGAAGAAACCTCCATTAATTTAGATTTTACCGTTGTTGTACTTACCGCATAACATAGAGTTGCCAGTAAAAGCAGCAAAATTGGAATTAACTTAAATTCCGCGCCGTCGCCACCTCCGAAAGCCAGTAAACAAACGCCTGTGAAGCTTATTAAAGTTCCCACAATCTGTTGTTTTGTAGTTTCAAATTTCCAGATTAAAGCCCCGACAATAATCACAAAAATCGGCATCATGGAATTAATAATTCCCGCAATACTGCTGCTGACCTCCGTTTCCGCGATAGGGAATAAGAACATAGGAATAAAATTTCCTGTTAACGCAGCCAAAAGAAGCCATTTTAGATGTTTTTTCGGAAATAATTTATATTTCGAAATCGCAATGGGCATTAAAATTATTCCGGCAATCAAAACTCTCAAAGCTCCGACCTGATAAGGATTGAAATGTTCTAAAGATTTTTTAATTAAAATAAAAGACGATCCCCAAATAACACTCAGGATGATCAGAAGAATCCATTTTTCTCTATCTGCGTTCATTGTTTTTATGTAAAATTTTTAAAAACTCTTTTTTAGGAATCATCTTGGCACCCAAGCTTTCAAGGTGTTCTGTATGAGATTGACAGTCAACTAATTCAAGGCTGTTTTTGTTGCTTTCAACAAAGTGGATAAATCCTGCTTTTGATGCGTTGCTCACTTTTGCAAACATACTTTCACCACAGAAGACATTGCCGATCTGAAGTCCGTAAAAGCCGCCGACCAATTCTTTGTCCTGCCACACTTCAATGCTTTTGGCCAAGCCATATTCGTGAAGTTTAACGAAAGATTCCATTAATTCGTCCGAAAGCCATGTTCCTGTTTGCCCTTTTCGGCTCGACTGCTGACAATTTTTGATGACTTCCCTGAAATTTTTGTTTTCCGAAAAGGTGAAAATGTTTCTGTTTAAAATCTTTCTCATCGATTTTGAAACTTTCAGCTCATCAGGAAACAAAACGAATCTCGGATCCGGACACCACCAAAGAATTTCCTCCCCCGGATTAAACCAGGGAAAAATTCCCAGCTGATACGCAAACCAAATCCTTTCTATTGACAAATCGCCTCCAAAGCCCATAAGCCCGTCGGGACCGTCATAAATTTGCGGATCGGGGAATGAAATCTCGTTTTCGTCTAATCGAACCATTTTTTAGGGAAAAAAAATCCCACTTAATAAAAAGCAGGATTATATCTGATAGTATTCTTTAATTAAAAAGGTAAATCATCGTCGTCGTCTCCGGCAAACGGATTCTCGTTAGAAACAGGAGCTGCAGACTGAGAAGGTGAAGCTTGTGTAGGCTCTGAACCGTTATCAAAAACTTTCTCTACTCTCCAACCTGTAATCGAGTTGAAATATTTAGTTTCACCTTGAGGAGAAACCCATTCTCTGCCTCTGATGTTGATTCCCACCTTTACATTTTCTCCTTCTTTAAGATTATCTAATAAACTGATCTTATCAGACAAAAATTCTATGTTTATCGGCTGTGGATACTGCTCCTGCGTCAAAATAACCATTTCTCTTTTCTGAAAACCGCTCGCAAACGTCTGAGCGTCAAATATTTTCTTTACCGTTCCTTGTAATTCCATATCATAATAATTAACGATGTAAAAGTAAGAAAATGAATCGTAATAAAGGCTACGAGAGAAAAAAAATCTAAAAATTTTAATTTTTTTATCTGAAAAGTTTGGAGGTAAAGGAAATTGTCCTATATTTGCACTCACAAAAACGAAACAAGATCTTTAAAATAAAGCCTTAAATAAAACAACGCGGATGTGGTGTAATTGGTAGCCACGCCAGACTTAGGATCTGGTGCCGAGAGGCGTGGGGGTTCGAGTCCCTTCATCCGCACACGTTTTGCGAAAATAGCTCAGCTGGTAGAGCACAACCTTGCCAAGGTTGGGGTCGCGGGTTCGAATCCCGTTTTTCGCTCCACTCCATGCCCTGGTGGTGGAACTGGTAGACACGCAGGACTTAAAATCCTGTGTCCGCAAGGACGTACGGGTTCAAGTCCCGTCTGGGGTACTAAAAACCCTCTGTAATTTGATTACGGAGGGTTTTTTATTTTTGATCCATTCATATTTAAAAAAAGTATGCTGAAATTATTCAACATACTTTAATAGTTCTTTATTACAAGATATTTTATTCCTTAATAAATTTCTGAGACATTTTATTTCCGTTTTTATCTTTACCTATAATGATATATAAGCCTTTTGGTAATTGAGAAAGATCAGCATCTTTTTTAGTGGCTGAAACATTTAACTTTCTTCCATCAATAGAACTGATTTCAATATTGCTTAATTCTTCCGAGAAATAAAGAATATCTTTTGCAGGATTTGGGTATACCTTTAGAATAATTTTATTTTCGGTTTCTGATGTACTGAGGGTTGGGAAAACAACCTCATAAGCCCCTATATTAGGGATACCGGTATGGGGAGCTCCTGTACAGTCATAATCTGGTGCACCGGATGTGGTTCCTGAACCGCGACAAACACTGTTACTGAGTAATGCCAGACCATCATCTGCCGTAAGAGGAATGCCATCTGCTCCAAGTGGAATTGCCGGATTTCCGAAACTAGGATTTTGAGCAAAAATGTTTCCTTGAGGGTTAGATCCTAAAGAATTAAAGGTTGCTGTTGTGTAAGAAGTGTTCGGAAGCTGCAGAAGATTGTTTGAGAAATTGATGGCTGTTGTATTATTATAATTATAATAATCAGAACCTACCACACTTGCTGAATTCCCTTTTTTGTTATCCCAGAAAATGTTGTTTCTTAAAGTATTGTTTCCAGAGGTTGTGTATATTCCGCCGCCATTACTACTTGCAGTATTACTGTATAACGTATTGTTGTTTAAAATATGAGTTCCTGAACCTAAAAAAAATGCACCACCACCTGTGTATGATATATTTTTATAAATAATTGTATTTGTAAATGTATTATTACCTACAGAATAGATTGCGCCACCCGCAGTAGTTGCAATGTTTTCGTATAAAACGTTGTTTAAAAAAATATTAGTTCCGTAATTTAGATAAATACCTCCTGCAATACCGCTGTTTGCTTTGTTTTTATAGATAATGTTGTTGGTAAATGTACTGTTTCCGCTAGTTATCATGATTGCACCGCCACGAGAGCCTGCTATATTATCATGAATTTTATTGTTACTAATTGTATTGGTACTGTAATAGGTGATAATTGCTCCTCCGTCACTTACAGCATTGTTGTTGTAAATGGTATTACCCGAAAATACGGAAGTGTCATGGTCTGTGTGAATTGCAGGACCACTGTTTGCTGTATTATTATAGATAATATTATCGGAAACGGTATTATACCCGTATTGAAGATAAACAGCACCGCCGCTGCCGCCGGAAATATCAAAAAACTTACTGTTTGTTACTGTACTTTTACCATAGCCGGAAAAAACACCTCCTCCACAGGCTCTGTAAACAAAGTGATTATTGATCATCATCCCTCCCGAATAATTATTGGCATTTCCTTTAGTAATTGAAAATCCGTCTATTACAGTGCCAATATTGCCGTCTGCAGAAACAACGACATGATAACAGTTGTCTGATATATCTCCTTGAATACCAATGTCTCCACTTAGGATTGTTTCATTTAAAACAACGTTTCTTTGACTGAATAGCGTTTCTGTTCCTGAAAATCCGCCATAGATTTTTACACCATCTTTTACAAAAAAGGTATAATCTCTTTCATGAAAAACCGTTAAGCTTCCAATGTTAGAGGGTGTGGCAACAGAAGGAATAGAGTTGGGTTTATAAGTTCCCGCCGTAATCCAGATTTCGTCTCCGGCAACACTTTCGTTGATCACTGTCTGGATGTCGCTTCCTGCGGTTGCCCAAGATGTATATGGCGCGGCCGCCCCTGCAGTATTATTAATATTGACATAACGGATCGTAGCGTGTGCCATATTTACGGCTGTAATAGACAGTAGAGATCCAAGGAATAATTTGTAAAGGTTTTTCATGGATTAAGAATGATTAATTTATGCTTTAATTAATTTTTTTTCGATGCAAAGATAGCTTTTTGTTCTTAATCTGCTCAAATCATGCAATTTGTATTTAAAATGCAATTGAACTTTAATAGTTTAAAAATAAAATTTAAATCTCTATTTTTGTGAAATTCTTTATTTCAATGAATAGAATTATCCTAATCGAAGACGAAACCAGCGTTGTCTCTTTTATAAAAAAGGGACTTCAGGAAAGTGGTTACGAAGTTTCCGTGGCATTTGACGGGAAAACCGGAGTGCAGCTCGTGCAATCCAACGATTTCGATTTGGTGATTTTAGATATCATGTTACCGGAAATGAATGGTTTGGATGTCTGCAAAGAAATCAGAAAAACCAATAAACACGTTCCTATTTTATTCTTAACGGCTTTGGGAACTTCCGAAAATATCGTTTTAGGATTGGAAAGCGGAGGAGATGATTATCTCGTAAAGCCTTTCAAATTTATAGAATTGGTTGCCCGCGTAAAATCTTTGTTGAGAAGAAGCAACAATAATATTCCTGAAATTACAGAACCGGAGGTAGATAATGAACACGTTTTTCAGTTTTCAGATTTAATTCTTAACGATTATACGAAGAAAGTGACGCGTGCCGGTGAAGAAATTTCCCTGACATCTACAGAATATAAATTGCTTTTATATTTCCTTAATAATCCTGAAAAAGTGATTTCCAGAGCAGAAATTTTAGATGCGGTTTGGGGAGTAAATTATGAATTGGGAACCAATGTTGTGGATGTTTACGTTAATTATTTAAGAAAAAAATTAGATCACCAGGATGATAATAAATTAATTCATACCGTTATAGGAATGGGTTATGTCTTGAAAAAATCTTAGAATGTTTAATAGAGTTGTCACAAATCAGACCAAAACGATGGTGCTTTTGATGTTGGTATTTACCGGCATTATTTTGCTGTTTGGCGGGTTGGTTTATTTTTCGATTGTCAACTTCTCGCATCAAAGGTTTTATGAATTGTTAAAAATCCGGACAACAACGATTGTGCAGATCGAAAAAAGCAAAGATGATCTTGACTTGCCGGAAAATTATGTCTTAAATAGTTTGAATGACGAAGAGCTTCCCATGGAAAAAGACTATGTTTTTGCAGTTCCGACGGATTCCAATTTCAAGAAAATCTCCCAGGAAGTTCATATCCCGGACTATTTTTTTAAAAATATTGTAAAACATGGTGAGTCAAATTACAATGACAAAGAGTTTTATTACATAGGTCAGACCTTCAAATTTGATAATAAAGAATACATTGCAATAGCTTCCGCAAAAAACCATTATGTGGTTTATTATTTAGGGTTTTTAAAGCGAACTTTGATAACCTGTATCGTGCTTTCGCTGTTTTTTAGCATGATTTTCTCTTTTTATTTATCTAAAACTTTATTTAAGCCTATTTTAAAAATTACAGGAAAAGTAAAGGAAATCAGCTCAGAAAATCTTCACCTTCGCCTTGAATCTCAGCCGGATAATAAAGAATTGAACGAGTTGGTCGATACCTTCAATGACATGTTGAATCGCATCGAAACCTCTTTTGAAACCCAAAACCATCTGATCGGAAATGTTTCCCATGAGCTGAGAACACCTCTAACTTCGATTATGGGAGAAGCTGATGTTGCCCTTTCTATCAATCGAAATGCTGATGAATACAAGGAAACATTAGGGATAATCCTTGATGAAGCTGAGAAATTAGACAAAAAAATCAAGGCTTTACTGATGATCGCTCAAACCGGATTCGACGGGAAAATTCAGAAAATGGATAAAGTGCGGATGGATCAGCTGCTTTGGGACGTCATCGAAACATTGAGAAGAATCGATTCGAGAAATAATATCTATTTGGATATAAGTATGTTACCTGAGAATCCCAAGAAATTGAAAGTTCAGGGTAACGAGCAGTTATTGCATCTTGCCGTTACGAATATTATTCAGAATGGCTGTAAATATTCTAATTTTCAACAGGTTAAAGTTTCGCTAGGAGCCACAGATACAGATGTTTATATCATTGTAAAAGACTTTGGAATAGGAATTCCCGAAGAGGAAATGAATAAAATCTACGATCCGTTTTTCAGAGCTTCCAATACAAAAAATTACGAAGGCTACGGAATCGGGCTTCCTTTGGCACGAAATATCGTAAGAATGCATCAAGGTGAATTAATTGTAAGTTCTCACGAAAATCAGGGAACGACGGTGCAGCTTCGTTTTCCGAATTTTTATAGCACGCAGGCTGAAGAGAAATTGGCTTAAATTTAATTATAAGATTCCTGAAATTAAATAGAGATCTTTCTCAATATTAATTATTCTTAACAATTTTCTAATCTCATTCTAATCTCTTTAATGACATTTTAATTCTATTCCAAAGGACTTCTAATTTGGTGAGTATAGTTTTGTAGTATCAAAATAAGATAATAAACTAAATCTTTAAGATATGACTAAAACAATTTTAATTGCCACAGATTACTCTCTTGAGTCTTTAAATATATTGAAAAAAGTACTGAAAGAGAAAGACGCTTCGGAAGATCAGAACCAATATAATATTCTGTTGGTTTCAGGATATGAAATGGGAGATTCTATCAGAGATCTTTTGTTTACTACAAAAAGTACGGTTTTTAATAAAATCAGACCTCAGGAATTCAATGATGCTTACGGGATCATTAAAAATAAATACCCTCATTTAATCAATAAAATTATCTGTGACATTTTCACGGGAAGTTTTCAGAGAACCTTCAATCATTATGTGAAAGCAGAAAATATAGAGGAAGCATATTATTCTCCATCGATTAAAAGTAAAGGAAACGGGAAATTCGATCTCATTCCTTATATCAAAAAGTGTAAAGAACTCCAATCTCAGGAAATCAAAGTTGAGATTGCTGAGAGACTTCCTGAAAGAGGAAGACTTGCCGAGGTTTTTGTTGAAGTCTAATTATCAACGATTAAAAAAGTAAAAAAATGTTAAGAAATTATAGTAACAGCAGGACGTTGGGAGACAACATTAGATTGGGGACGCTGACTGCCTTCACGGCAGGAACTATAAACATAGCATCTCTATTAATATTTCTTTCATTTACGTCGAATGTGACGGGGCATTACGCTATTTTGGCGGCAGAAATCAGTAAAGGAAACTGGGCGCAGGTTGCCATAGTAGGAACATGGATTTTCCTTTTCTTCTTCGGAGGATTTTTGTCCAACTTTATTGTCATTAATTTCAATAAAAAAAGTAAATATTTCGCACACTCAATGCCTATTGTATTGGAAATACTGTGCTTGTTGTTTGTCGGAATTTACGGACAGTTTTTCTACCAAAAAACATTGGAAGAAACTGAATATCTGGTAGCATTAATGTTATTCGCGACCGGTTTGCAGAATGGCTTAACCGCAAGTATTTCAAACTTTTCAGTGAAAACGACTCACCTTACGGGTACAACAACAGATTTGGGAATTTTGCTGTCGATGTTTACTCAGAAAAAATTCAGAAAAAATGCTGAGCTGATCGCCAGAGCAAAACTTTTAACGAGTATTATGATTGCGTATGTTTTGGGAGCTGTATTTTCGGGACTGACGTATTATTATCTGGAATTCAGAGTATTTTACGTAATAAGTATTTGCCTGCTGGTGGTAATAGGATATGATGCTTACAAAATTCATATCAGACACTTTCATACGCAATACAGATATAGTAAAATTTATAAAAAACCGACTTTTTTGGCTTTTTTGTATGATAAAATCCACGGAATTCCCGAAATTAAAGAAAAAAGAGATAAAAAGAGAAAACTCGTATTTGATGATTAATGTTAAAAAAATAGAGTAAATATCAATCAATTTTGTGTAAACTAGCTGTGAAACAGCCCTCTACTTTTAGGAGTGAGGGCTGTTTTTTATCAATTATATTTAATTATTTCTTCTTACTTTCTTCAATGAATTTTTCCATTTTGGCAAGTCTTTCTTCAAGTGAGGCGAATGTTTTTTCTTTTGTTTCCAGTTCGGAAATACGCTTATTTTGATTTTCAATTAAAGCCTGCTGCTCCTGTATTGCTTTTGTAAGCACCGCCACTATTCTTGAATAATTAACAGAGTTATAGTCTTCACCGTCTTTTTTAAAGGTGCTTGCAACTTCGGGAATTATTTTATTCAATTCCTGTGCAACAAAGCCAACTTCTCTTTGTTTTCCATATTCCTCCTGATTTTTCCAATTATAATATACAGGGCGAAGCTGCATTACTTTGCTTAAACCGTCATTTACATCAGTTATATCTTTTTTAAGACGCAGGTCTGAAGGATAAATGATTATACTTCCGGCTGTATTTACTCCGATTTCTCTGTTGCTTGCTCCTGCATAAGCTGTTAATTGAATATTGTTACATTGAATATTACCGGCCACATCCAGCCAAAAACCTGAAGCTGGGGCTTGCGTATTGATTCCGACCGGCTGAAGGAAATGATGTGTGCCATTAGTTGCATTATATGCTAAGTCATTCGCATAACCATTTGCAGCATTAGGCTCACGATGTTGTATATACGCCGTAAGGGTTGCATCTGTACTTGCGCTATTGTTAATAAAACCGAGATATCCACCGCCGGAATTGGAATTAAGCATTACAGTATTAGTTAATGCGGTTTGAGATAAGGCAATACCTTCATTAACAACGGTGGTATTTACATGTAATTTTTCAGTAGGATTATTGGTTCCAATACCGAGATTGCCAATATCCGTAAGGCGCATTGTTTCTTTAGGTATACCATCTTGCCAGCTTCTATCACTCGCCCAGACAAAGCCGACATCATTTGCTTCTGAGGTGTTGTTTCGATCAGCAATAAAATACATATACTCTCTTGATTCTAAATACATATTATTACCGGATGCGCCTAAGTTAAGTGCTGAATAAATACGCTCACCTGTATCGTCTGTTCCCCATCGTACAGAATTGCCCTGTGTAAGTTCAATGTTTCCGGTTTCAATATCTAATTTTGACGTTGGTGCATTGGTTCCTAGACCTACATTACCACCCATATGATAGATCGTTGTGTTGTTATCCGCAGGATTAGTAGGAATTTGATTGGTTCCCTTCAGCCAGTCGTAATCTTTAGTGGGAACAGCACTGTGAAAGCTCACAACCTCCCAGGTTGTTCCCGAAGTATTTCCATTATTGACTAAAAGTACACCATCTCCGGGAGTAATGCTGATAGAAGCAAGACCTGTAGCTCCTACATCATCAATCAGTTCTGCTCCGTTTGCGGCTACCGTCAAAGTGGTGGTAGGATGCGTGTTTTTGATTTCATACAACCGTCCTTTGAAATTACCGGAACCTACGGCTTGCGCAGCTGGGAGGGTGACCGTGTTGTCAGTGGCACTGTTAGAAACAAGGTAGTAGTCGTTTCCTGTCATGGTGTAATTGCCGGTTATTGCTCTGTATGCCGGAGCAAAAGAACCATTAACCGTGAGTTTTGAACCCGGCGTTGGGGTGTCGATACCAACATTAGCTGTTTGAGCCTGAAATGTGCTGTAAAATCCAGCAACTAAAAAAAGAGGGAAAATAAACTTTCTCATATAATTTAATTGTTAAAAATGATGTCACCTGAATTTTGATTAAGTATTGTAATTGTGTTTTTCCAGTAAAAGAAAGGGAGAAGATTAATTTATAGGGGTTAATTAGTTTAAGCTAAAATAAATTATTTAATCGTAAATTCCAAAATAATTTTTATTAATATTTTATTTAATGTTTTTTATTTTTATTAAATGTGTATTTATATTTAATTATATTATAATATTGGCTAAAATTTTGGGAAAATTTATGATTTGTAGAATTTTAAAGAATAAGGCTGGTGTTACCGCTGTTTAATCAAATAAAAAGAAGTGTTTTAAAAGAATGATGGAATAAGGAAAAGTAAGTTTTTAAAGTAGATTAATAAATTTTAATTTATAGTTTATATTTTTATTACCATTTTCATTGACTATTTTTGTAAGTTGATTTACGTTTTTTATGTCAGATATTATTCAGCTTTTACCGGATCATGTGGCCAACCAAATTGCGGCAGGAGAAGTGGTGCAGAGACCTGCGTCCATTGTGAAAGAACTTTTGGAAAATGCCATCGATGCAGATGCTTCTAAAATTGAGCTGATCATAAGAGATGCGGGAAAAAATCTGATTCAGGTAGTTGACGACGGAAAGGGAATGTCTGAAACTGATGCAAGACTGGCTTTCGAAAGACATGCCACTTCAAAAATCAGAGGAACTGAAGATATTTTTAAAATTTCTACAAAAGGCTTTCGTGGTGAGGCTTTGGCTTCAATTGCGGCGGTTTCTCAGGTTGAATTAAAAACAAAACAAAGAGACTCAGCTCTGGGTACGAATATTTATATTGAAGGCGGAGTTTTCCAATTTCAGGACCCGGCTCAGACAGCGGAAGGATCTAATTTTTTAGTTAAAAATCTTTTCTACAACGTTCCTGCAAGAAGAAAATTTCTTAAAAATAATAATATCGAGTTCAGACACGTAATCGATGAATTTCAACGTGTTGCGTTGGCTCATGAAAATTTAGAGTTTTCTATGTTTCATGATGATGAGCCTGTTTTTAAATTAAGAAAAGGAAGCCAGATGCAGCGTATCGTCGATATTTTCGGAAGAAAACTGCAACCGCAGCTGATTCCTATTAAAGAAGATATACTTTGGTGTCAGCTTCACGGCTTTGTTGCAAAACCGGAAGGTGCCAAAAAAACGAGAGGCGAACAGTTCCTGTTTGTCAACGGAAGATATTTTAAAAGTCCGTATTTCAATAAAGCGGTTCAGGAAGCATTTGAAGGACTTCTTTTACCGGGATATATTCCTACGTTTTTCCTTTTCTTAGAGCTTGATCCTGAGAAAATCGATGTTAATATTCATCCGCAAAAAACAGAGGTTAAATTTGAAGATGAGCATCTTATTTTCGCGCTTGTTCGTTCTACAATTAAGAGATCTTTAGGGATTTATAATGTTGCGCCAAGTCTTGATTTTGAGAGAGATCCACAGCTGGATGAGATCATGCAGAAGACTTTTCCGAGCAAAGGAAACAGTGGAGGAACGCTTAAAATGCCCGAAATCATTGTAGATAAGGATTACAATCCGTTTTTGGAAGAGAGAGAAGTTAAAAAAGTTGAAATTCAGAATCTTGCGGAGATGTATCACCAGAATATCGCTGCAGAACCTTCAAAAATCAATTTATTTGAAGAAGAAGATTTTGATGAAGATCTGATGCGGCTTCCTAACGGATATTGGCTCTTCAATAAAGGCGACAGAACATTGATGCTTGACCTTGGAAGAATGCACAGACTGGTTGTTTCTGAGAATAATAAATCGACCTCAAAAAAGGGAAATACAAACAGCCATGCTCTTCTTTTCTCTTTGGAGTATCACATGAACGAGATTGAGAAAAACAAGTACAGATCAATCAAGAAATACCTTCCTGAGCTTGGTTTTGAAACAAGTATTGCTCATGAGAGCGTATTAAGAATTGATGCCGTTCCGGAAGGTCTGAAGGAAACTCAGGTTATGAAATTCCTTGAAAATCTGTTTGAAATCCTGGAATACAAAACAGAAGATGAGTTTATGCATTTTTATCAAAACCAATGGAATAAAATGCAGTCAAAATCGAGATTTGATTTTATTTATAAAGCAGATGCTGAGCAATTAATTAAAGATTTCACAGCATTAGGCTTCCCGGAATTTTTACCCAACGGAAAAAGGTGTTTCTATGAAGTGCCGTTCAATGATATTAAAAATAAATTTTAAGTAAATGTTTAATAATATACCACCAGTTACAAGAAATATTATCATTCTAAATGTTATAGTATTTATTGTTTCTTTCTTTATATTTCCACAGCTGTATAATTCGCTTTCGGGCTATTATCCGTTGTCTCCCAACTTTAAGTCTTGGCAGATAGTCACACACATGTTTATGCATGGCGGTTATATGCATATACTTTTTAATATGTTGACATTGTGGAGCTTCGGGCCGATTTTAGAGCAAGCTTTGGGAGAAAAAAAATATCTAATTCTTTATTTTGCAAGTGGATTGGGAGCTTTTGTTTTATTTAATCTTTGGAATTTTATTGAAGTTCAGCAAATTTCATCTGCATTAAATGCTTTAGGAATAGATCCGTCGGAAATATACACAAAGGCAGCGGTTGGTTATTCAGGCAGTCTGAATATCAGTGCTAAAACTCCTGAAGGGGTAGAATTGTCTCAAAATTTATATAATTTGCTGAGAACACCTATGGTTGGGGCTTCGGGAGCAATTTTTGGAGTGGTAGCTGCTTTTGCAACACTTTATCCCGATGCAAAAATCGCGATGATGTTTATTCCGATTCCGATGAAGGTTAAATATTTAATGCCTGTTGTCATTGTGGTTTCAATTTTCTTAGGAGTCACGGGAAATGCGGGTGGAATTGCTCATTTGGCTCATGTTGGAGGAGCTTTGGTAGGTTGGCTTTTGGCTAGAAACTGGAGAAAACATTTATATAGATTTAATTAAGATCCTGTGAAAGTTTTTCGTCTTATCGTTTTAATAGTACATTTAGGAATTCTTCTTCTCTTGTTAGGAATGCTTTTAAATGCATATGTCCCGCCGAAGGTTTTTCCTTGGTTTAATTTACTTTCCCTTGGCTTTCCGGTTTTAATGGTGGGCTATGTCTTGCTGACGTTTTTCTGGATTTTCAGTTGGAAAAAAAGAGCTTTTGTGTTCATGCTTTTAGGTCTCATTTTTATAAATCCGGTAAAAAGATGGGTCAATATCCGTTCTGATAAAAAAGAAGCTGCGGATCTTAAAATTGTCTCTTTAAACGCAAAAGGTGGAGTTTTTGGAGTAAAAAATGTTAAAGAATATATCGATGGTTTAGATGCGGATATTGTTTTATTACAGGAGCATGGCGGAAAAGAATATCAATTTAAAAATCTGAAAAACGGAAAATCTGATGCTATAGTAGCTATTTTTTCAAAGCATGAAATTATTGACCAGAAAGAGCTGATTAAAAGTGATTATGAGACAAATAATGCCTATGCCTGTCAAACAGATGTAGAGCTTAAAGGTAAAAAATATCGTTTTATTAACATTTATCTCCAGCCGTTCAAATTTGAAAAATCAATGGTGAAGCTTAACGGAGACAGCGAGCAGGACGAGCAAAAGCTGAAAGACATCGTTAAAAGATTAATTCCTACTTTTCAGATGCATCAGGAGCAAGTACAGATCATCAGGAAAGCGATTGATGACTCGCCTTATCCTGTATTTTTAATAGGCGATTTTAATTCTGTTCCGAATTCTTACGAGTATTATCATTTGGGAAAAGACCTGAATGATGCTTTCATGGAAGTAGGCAACGGAAGTGCGACGAGTTTTCATGACTATAAATTTCCTTTGAGAATTGATTATATTTTTGCATCAAAATCAATACAACCAATCAGTTATAAAGTCGATCGTTCTGTGAAAATTTCTGATCATTATCCTGTAATTGCTACTTTCTCTTTAAAAGATTAAAATCATAAAGTTAGTTAAATACATTTTATTGGTAGGATTTTTGCTAAAAAAACAGCGTACTCTAGACTGTTTTTCATGAAGCCGAACCAAATATTGCTATTTATTCATATCGCTGTTGCAATTTTATTGCTGTGTACATTGGGAAATGCGTGGATTCCACCTAATATTTTAGGAAATCTGAATCTTCTTTCTCTGGGGTTTCCGTACATCATGGCGGTATATATATTGCTTACTTTGGTTTGGGTAATTAAAAGAAAAAAAATAGCAATTGCATTTGTTTTAGGCATATTCTTATTTTACAATCCGATCCGAAGATGGGTTAATTTTAGCCCAAAAACAGAAAATCTTAAATCAATAAGAGATATCAAAGTATTGACTTTTAATGTGAAATACGGTGATTTTGGTTGGGAGAAAGTAAAGAAATATATTAGAGACCAAGATGCAGATATTATTTTGGTTCAGGAAAGAGACACAAACAGAACTTTACGACAAGATATGGTTAAATATCCTAGCGTAATTTTAAAAACAAAACATAAGATTGTAAGACAGGAAGAGCTGATCACGGATAAATCGAGAGGAAATTCTTTTTATGCCGATGTTGATATTCACGGGAAAATCATTAGAGTGATAAATGTTTATTTAGAGCCATTTAGACTTCATAAATCAATGCTTCAGTACGATGGATTAGGAAAAGAAGGAGGGAAGATCAATACACTGCTTTCTCATATGATCCCGACGTTTAAAGCACATGAAGATCAGATTAAAAAGATCAGAAAAGCAATAGATCTTTCGCCGTATCCAGTGATTTTGGCGGGCGATTTTAACTCTGTGCCGAATTCTTATGAATATTATAATCTGGGAAAAGACCTTCAGGATGCATTTTTAGAAACAGGAAACGGAAGTTCATCAAGTTTTCACGATTATAAAGTTCCTTTGAGAATAGATTATATTTTCAGTTCAAAATCAATTATTCCGTTAAGCTATAAAGTAGACAATTCTGTGAAATTATCGGATCACTATCCCGTAATTGCGGAATTTCTATTAAATTAGTTCCATGAAAAATTTCCTATTTTTAGCCTTTATTTTTTCTGTTTTATTGATAGCTTGTGCTAAGAAAGAGCCTGCTGATCTGTATCCGCAAGATACTGCAAAAGCGCAGTATGATACGGTGCCTGTGGATTCTTTTTCGGACGGAGCAACTTCTATAGATATCGTTCGCCAAATCAGAATGTCTTCTCAGCAATATCAGGATTCTGTGAAAGAAGCTTTGAAATTGCAGGCTGAAGAAAAACGCATTCAGGAAGAATTGGAAAAAGAAAACAAAAAGAAGCAGGACGAGGATAAGAAAAAGGCGGATGAAGAGAAGAAAAAGGAAAAAACAGCTTCATCAAATGAAACAAAAACCAAATAGAATTTTTCTTATATTTAAACTCATTTAAAAAATATAAAATTATGAAAAAACACATTCTATCAGCAGTGATGATCGCAGCATTGGTTGTATCATGTACAAAATCAACTACAAAGACTGAAAAAGTTGAAAACCCTGACGGATCAGTTGTAACAACAACGACCACTGTTGCCGAAAATGGAGTAAATGTTGACACTTCCAAAGTGAATAAAGCTAAAGAAGATGTTCAGGCAAAAGTAGATGCAGCCGGAAATAAAATCGATGACGCTGCTCAGAAAGCAAAAGATAAAATCGATGCAACGGCAGATAAAACGAAAGAAGATCTTCACAAGGCCGGGCAAGACATCAAAGCAGAAGCCAACAAAGTAGGCAAGGATGCAAAAGAAGCTGCCGCAAAAGGTGCTTCGAAGGTAGAAGACGCTGCTAAGAAGTTAAAAGAAGATTTAAAGAAATAAAAACAAAAAACCGCAGATTTCTGCGGTTTTTTATTTATTAAGAGCCAGTAAAGGATCGATGTATTCTCTGTCGTTGCTCAGCCTCGGAACTTTGTTCTGTCCGCCAAGTTTGCCTTTAGATTCCAGCCAGTTGTAGAAAAGATTGGGTTTTGCAATATGTACAATTGGTCTTTTTAAAGTCATGTTATTGTATCGTTTTGCTTCATAATCTGAATTGATAGCTTTCAGATGCTGATCAAAAATATCGATAAAACGCTCTAAATCGTTTGGTTTTTCGCAGAATTCAAAAATCCACTCATGAGCGCCACCTTCATTTTCTTTCATGAAAACCGGGGCTCCTGTGAAGTCCAGAACCAGGGCATTGGTTTCTTCACAGGCTTTGGAAAGAGCAGATTCTACATTGGTGATCATTAATTCTTCTCCAAAGGCATTGATATAATGTTTCGTTCGTCCCGTAATTCTTATTCTAAACGGATTAATTGAGGTAAAAACAACCGTATCTCCGATTAAATATCTCCACAAACCACCATTGGTGGTAATCACCATTGCATAATTTTTCCCGACCTCTACATCTTCAAGGTTAACAACTTTCGGATTTGAAAAATGGAACTCATCCATCGGAATAAACTCATAAAAAATACCGTAATCCAGCATCAGAAGCATTTCATCACTATTTGATCTGTCCTGAATTCCAAAAAAGCCTTCAGAAGCATTATAGATTTCGTAGTAATTGATATTCTTCCCGATAATCTGTCTGTATTGTTCTTTATAAGGTTTGAAACTAATTCCGCCATGGAAAAACACTTCAAGATTAGGCCATAATTCTGAAATATTTTTAACATCAGTTTCTTTCAGAACTTTTTGTAAAAGCACCATCATCCAGCTTGGAACGCCCAAGATACTTCCCACATCTTCATTTTTCACTTCTGAAACGATAGCTTTCAGCTTACTTTCCCATTCGCCCATCAAAGACACTTTTTTGCTCGGAGTCGTCGTAATTTCTACCCAAAACGGGAGATTGTCAATTAAAATAGCAGATAAATCGCCAAATTTTGTGTTAAAATCTGCATATAACTCTGAGCTTCCGCCTAAACGTAAATTTTTATTGGTAAAAAGTTGATTTTCAGGGTGATTGTTGGCATAAATGGAAACCATGTCTTTTCCGGCTTTCAAGTGACAATATTCCAGACTTTCCGCAGAAATAGGGATAAATTTGCTTTTAGCATTGGTAGTTCCCGAAGATTTAGCAAAATGTTTGATATATCCTGGCCAGCTTACATCTTTCTGACCTTGCCTTGCTTTTTCAATATAAGGTTCAAAATCTTCGTAGGTAACAATCGGAACCTTGTTTTTAAAGTCCTGATAACTTGAGATGGAATTGAAACCGTTCTTTCTTCCATATTCGGTATCTTCCGCATGAAATAATTGAGAAAAGAGGATACCTTTCTGAGTTTCAATAGGATGATTCATGAAATTCTGAATCTGATCTATTCTTTGACGAATAAACCAATTTACCACAGTATTGAAGAGTGCTTTCGTTGCCATTTCAACAAATATAATGATATTTGGATTTTCTGAGAATTTTTTATTGTGTTAATTAAAAATTTACGCTCATTTCGTGATTTCTTTAAAATCTGAATTAATTGTTTTACAATGATTGAATTGATTGAGCCTTGTCAAGGCTTGGGCTGTTGAAGAAACGACAAATACCCTAGCCCAGATTGCAGCGACATCCTTTTTGGTTGCGGGCGGAGCGAAGCGGAGCCCGTAACCAAAAAGATATAGCAAAAAGCTTAAAACTATACAGCTTTCCATTATTTTTAACAAAAAACCGCTACAAATTTGTAACGGTTTAGTATTTTGATTTATTGTTTCTTAGCAATACTCATCGTAAGCAGCCTGAAGGTTTGCAGCGATTGCTCCTGCCGGATTTCCTTCAATGTGATGTCTTTCAAGCATATGAACCAATTCTCCGTCTTTGAAAAGTGCCACGCAAGGTGAGCTTGGAGGGAATGGTGCCAAATGTTTTCTGGCTTCTGCAACGGCTTCTGTATCAAAACCTGCGAAAACAGTCGTTAAATGATCAGGCTTTTTATCTCCTGTCAAAGAATACACTACTCCCGGTCTTGCAGCTCCTGCAGCACATCCGCATACAGAGTTGATTACCAAAAGAGTTGTTCCTGATTGTTTTAAAGCTTCTTCTACCTGTACTGGTGTTGACAAGTCTTCGAAACCTTTATCTGTAAGCTCAGCCTTCATAGGCATTACTAAATCTGTTGGATACATATTTTTGTTTTTAAGTCTACGCAAAGTTAAGCAATTCTTTACTTTTGTTCAATATATAAAAACTATCACTCGTTTTGTTAAACAAAATTAACTGAGTATTAATAATTTAATAATATTCAAAAAAAAGTAAAATAATATGATGAATAAATCAAAAATTTTGTTAAATTTGAAATGATTCTGAAAAACAAAGACCATGAAAAAACATTGATTCCCTTTCCCTCAAGAAAAAAAGCAGTCGGTTCTGTCCGAATTGATTGTAAATGTTCTTTAGAATAAAAAAATGAAGTCCGGAACTGTAATAGTTTCGGACTTCTTTAATCAAATCGATATGCAAAGGTTGAATATCCTTGTTGTGGTTCGGGATGTGTGACACGAGTTTAGAACATTCGAAAAAAACTCAAAGCCCGAAACCCGGAACTTTACGAAAGCAGTTTTTTCGCCATCTCGGAAATGCTTTTCCCGTCTGACTTTCCTGCAAATGCTTTTGAAGCCACACCCATTACTTTTCCTAAATCTTTCATAGATTCAGCGCCGGTATCTGCGATGATCTGCTTCATTTCAGCTTCCAGTTCTTCTGAAGAAAGCTGTTTTGGTAAGAACTGCTCAATGATTTTCATCTGAGCTTCTTCCACTTCTGCTAAATCATTTCTTCCCTGTGCGGAAAACTGCTCGTAAGAATCCTTACGTTGCTTGATCATTCTCTGAACGATTGCAATTTCCTGTTCGGGTGAAACTTCGGCACCTCTGGCCTCAGTTTTAAGCAATAATATTTGAGATTTTACAGCACGAAGAGAATCCAAAGCAACTTTGTCTTTCGCTCTCATCGCTGTTTTTATAGCTTCGCTTATTGTATTTTCTAAACTCATGGTTTTGGCTTTAAGCTTTAGGCAGTAAGCAGTAAGTATTGACACCCGAATTAAATGAGCCTGAAACTTACCGCTTATTACTTAAAGCAATTAATCTACATCTTTATTTAAAAATCTGTTTTCTCTTACTTGCATAGAACCGTTGTTTTCAGATAAATATGTGTTAATATTCTGGTCTGAAGCATTGGTTCCGTCAATAGAAATATTTTTTCTCTTGAAGGCAGGAACAGATTCGAATTCGCTTGTGCTGTCAAAATTCTGATAACGCGAATTGAATTCTTTTAATTTATTTCTTCTTTCGATTACTCTTTCCTGATCTACAGCTTTATTCACAAAAGTGAATTCTGACTCGTCAGTTTTTGGAGCTTCGATTTCTGTTTTATTTTCAAAAGCTGGTTTTACTTCTTCTTTTGGAGGGAAGAAATTTTCAACTTTTTGTGCAGGCTCTTCAACAATAACGTTTGTCGGCGTCTGAAAGTCTGTTTTTGGCTGTCCGAAATCAGCTTTTGGCTCATTGACAGGCTCGTTTACGAAGAAACTGAACTCAACAGGTTTTGCTTCAGAAAAAGAACTTGAAAAATCTGTTTTAGGTTCTTCTTTCTTCTCTTCAAAATCAAAAGAAAAAGACTGAATTTCCAGGTCATTCGGATCTTCTCCTTCTTCTCCGTCATGAGAGAATAAACTGTATGATTGCTCTTCCTGTATTTCCTCGTTTCTCCAGCTCTGAGTGGGGTTGTATGATGTATCTTCCTCTCTGTCAGAGAATTTTATTTCAGTTTTTATTTCAGTTTTTATTTCTTCCTGCTCAATAGTCATTTTTTTTTCAATAGACGTCGAACCGAACTGTGGAGTGTCGTGGTCTTCATCGTCTAATCTGAAAAGGTTTTTGCTTCCGAAATTATAGCCTTGTTCAGGAGCAATTTCTCTTTCTTCTCTTGTTTTGAAAGGTGATTCCTTGGGAGTATCAAAACTGTCATTTAAGCTGATTTTGATTTTTTCCGTCGGACCTGCGAATTTTTTATCGTCGTTAGAAAAACCTGTTGCGATAACAAGAACGCTTACTGCATCTCCTAATTCTTCATCAGCACCAACCCCGAAAATAATATCGGCAGTGTGTCCTGCTTCTTTCTGAATATGATCCATGATGATACCGATCTCATCCATTGTTACTTCTTCTGCACCGCTTCTGATCAACAATAGTACATTTTTAGCACCTGTGATTTTGTTATCATTCAATAAAGGAGAATCAAGCGCTTTTCTTACTGCTTCTTCCGCTTTATTTTCACCTGAAGCACTTCCGGTAGACATCAACGCTGTTCCTGAATTCTGAAGCACAGATTTAGCATCTCTAAAGTCAATGTTTACATCAAAATAACCAGTAATAACTTCTGCCATACCTTTTGCGGCATTAGTTAAAACTTCATCAGCTTTTGAGAATCCTTGTTTAAATCCAAGATTTCCGAATTGCTGCCTTAGTTTATCATTATTGATTACAATTAATGAATCAACATTATTTCTTAATTTATCAAGACCGTTTTCGGCTTGTTCTAATCTTCTTTTACCTTCAAAACTGAAAGGAACGGTTACGATACCAACCGTAAGAATTCCCATGTCTTTTGCCACTTTAGCAATTACAGGAGCAGCACCAGTACCAGTTCCACCGCCCATTCCGGCAGTAATGAAAACCATTTTGGTATTTTGTCCCATCGCAGCTTTGATGTCTTCGATGCTTTCGATAGCTGATTTTTCACCCACTTCAGGATCTGCACCCGCGCCAAGACCTTCTGTAATGGTTGTTCCCAACTGAACTTTATTGGCAACAGGGTTATTATCTAAAGTCTGGGCATCTGTATTACAAATTACAAAATCTACCCCGTGAATCCCTTTTTCGTACATGTGTTTCAGGGCGTTGTTTCCGCCGCCGCCTACACCGATTACTTTTATGATCGATGAATTTCCTTTTGGCAAATCAAATGAAAATCCTTGTGTACCTATATTTTCCATACCTATATTTTTAATAATTGATAATTGATTAACGATAATTGATAAATCATTTATCTCTTATCATCTACCATTTATATTTTACTCTACTTCTTCAAAGAATTTTTTTACTTTTTCCATAAGCGACTGACCAAATGTTAATCTTGCCGCTTTTTTGTTCTGATGATCCTGCATAACTTCCTGTTGTTGCATTGCCATCGTTTGTTGGATCGGCTGAACCGGCTCAACAGGATCTGTATTTGTTGTTACAGCTTCCGGCTGAGGTTTTTCCTGTACGGGTTCTTCCTCTTCAACAATATTAAGTTTTTTATCCCTTATTTTTAAACTTTCCATTAATAATCCGATGGAAGTTGCAAATTCAGGACCTTTAAGATATTGATTCTTATCATTAGCAATATACTCATTTGCGAAACCAATTCTACTATCAAAACCTGTTGTATAATTAGCCAATTGACGAAGGTGCTTCAAATTTGATCCACCACCTGTCAAAACAATGCCTGCGATCAGTTTTTTCTTTTGTTCGAAGGCGCCGTAGGCTTTTAATTCTGTGTTTACCATTTCAAGAATTTCTTCCACTCTTGCATTGATAATCTGTGCTAAAGTTTTTAATGAAATTTCTTTATCGGGTCTTCCGTGAAGTCCCGGGATGGTAACGTAGGTGCTGTCTTTTTCAAGCTCAGGAACGGCAGAACCGAATTTTACCTTCAATTGTTCTGCGTGTTTCTCGATGATTGAACAGCCTTCTTTGATATCTTCCGTAATAATTCCGCCTCCATAAGGGATGACGCAAGTATGACGGATGATATTATCTTTAAAGATCGCGATATCCGTAGTACCGCCACCGATGTCTACAATAGCAACTCCGGCTTCTTTTTCTTCTTTTGTCAATACTGCTTCAGATGATGCCAAAGGTTCCAGTGTAAGGGCTTCCATTTCCAAACCTGCTTCTCTTACGCATCTTGCGATGTTTCGGATGCTTCCCATTTGTCCTACAACCACATGGAAATTAGCTTCCAGACGTTTTCCATGCATCCCTACAGGTTCCTGAATTTCACCCTCTGAATCCACTTTATATTCCTGTGGCAGAACGTGAATAATTTCTTCTCCAGGAAGCATAACCAGTTTCTTGACCTGGTCTTTTAACGCTTCAATGTCGTCATCTGTGATGAATTTATCGGGGTGCTCACGCATAATATAATCGGAGTGCTGCAAAGAACGGATATGTTTTCCTGCAATCCCAACCGTTACTTTACGGATAGGAACTCCTGCGCTTGACTGTGCCTCAGACACAGCAGCTTTGATTGAATTAATGGTTTGTGAGATATTATTCACAATACCTTTGTGAACCCCAAGACTTTTCGCCTTTCCTACACCGAGAACTTCTATTTTCCCGTGTGCATTCCTCCTTCCGACAATCGCAACAATTTTTGTTGTCCCGATGTCCAGACCTACTGAATACTCTTGATTATCCATTTTTATACCGATTTGATTTTTTTCTTTTTTATCGTCCCGTTTTAATAAGTTTAATAGGATTTGCATCCCATTCTTTATTAAATCGTCCCCTTGGGACTCTTCTTTTATTCTATCTTAACTTTTGCTTTCGTTTTCGGCTTTGTGGCCGTTGGTTTCTTCTCCTGTGTTTTTTTTGTCTCCTTTGGTTTGGTCGTTGTTTTCGGTTTTTGGCTTTCCTTCGGTTTTGATGAAGTGGAGCCTGGCTTTTTAGTTGTTTTTTTTACTTCGGCTATTTTCAGCTTAGCTTCGGTTTTTTTGACAGGTGTCGGAGGAGGAACTTTTGCTAATTCCTGGCTTCCTACCTTTAAAATACTGTCGTTTTCTTTAAAATAAGGATTTAGGGTCGTTACAATCTGGTTCTGATATTTGATTGAAACCATATTGTATTTTTGAGGATCCTGATACACAAGATATTTTTCCACAAACGCTTTAAAACCTTTTACTTTTAAATCTATATTATCTAAATCTCCTAATTCTACTTTATAATTTCCTTCGCTTGTCAGAAGATTATAATCTCCGTTGTTATCTTTTGAGATTCCGATAAAATATTTTTTGCTGAAATCATCTTTATCGATTTTCTCAACCAATTCTGCGAGCTTTTCGTATTCATCTTTTTTCACATTTCCTGTCACCAACATACAAGGATGTGAGTATGTTCTTGAAATTGGAAATTCAACCCCTTTTTCATCGACGTAAAAGTCTTTTCCGTCTTTATTTAATCTGAACACAGGAACTCTTTGTTTGATATCTAAATTGAGTTTTCCATTTAAGTTTAAATAAACATTGGCACTGTCCACAACCGGAAGTGAGTTGATTTTCTTTTCCAAAGCAGGAATATTCAGATCGCCAACTTTCCCGGACGGATTTTCTTTTTTTACAATTTCTCTAATATCTTTTTCATCAATGAAATAAACCGGAGTTTTTTCATTCATTTTTACAGAAATCTTATTATCCGTAATCTTCTGACCTCCGAATTTCTTCAAGGAGAAACTCAGCAGGAACCCAAGAAGGATCACTGTGATAGCAATTTTTAATATTCTGTATTTATTTTTCATTTATTTTCATTAAATTTTAACGCTATGCTCGCAAGGATTTATTTTAATTATTATCTGTTATTTTCGTTCGCAAAGGCGTTTCACTCAGCAAATGATAACTGAAAATATTTTTACTATTTTAGTTTTATACTTGCATATATGGCATTTAAACCAAGCTTTTGTTTTATAATTTGTTTACTGCTCTTTTTACTCCGTCTTTAAATAAGGTGGAATGAAAATTTAAAATCATTCCCAACTTCATTTCTGTAACTCTTAAATAATTAAGAAGCTGAAAAAAATGATATTTACTAATTTCCGGAACTGCTTTTATTTCTATAATTACTTTGTTTTCAATTCGTGAATTAAGCATTGCTCATAAACATTTTCATAAAGCCCAATTCCAAGTTTACGATGCACTTTCATCCCTGCATCAAAAACTATATTTGATATTTCATTTTCTGTCATCTATGTGTTTTTAATTACTCTGAATGATATTTTCAGTTATCATTTGCTGAGTAAAACGCCTTTGCGAACGAAATTAAATACACCTTTTAAAAAATTTCTTTGCGCTCGTAGCGTTTAATTTATTTAATCTAATTTTTTTCCATCCATTCACAAATAGGATCATACAGCGTATCAATATTTCCTGCGCCTACGGTGAGAAGGATGTCAAAATCTTTTTCTTTTATTTTATTGAAAGCATCGCTTAAATTTGATACTTCTTTTTTATCTAAATTCACTTTTTCCAATAACCAGCTTGATGTGATTCCTTCAAAATTTTCCTGAAGTTCTCTTGCGGGATAAATGTCCAGCAAGATCAATTCTTCGGCATCGCTTAAACTTTCTCCAAAATCGTCTGCAAAATCTCTTGTTCTGCTAAACAAATGCGGCTGGAAAACGACCAGCAATTTCTTATCAGGATAAAAAGTTCTGACCGAGCTTACAACAGCATTAATTTCTGTCGGATGGTGTGCATAATCGTCGATGTAAATTTTACCGTTTTGATATCTGTGTTTGGTATACCTTCTTTTAATTCCTTTAAAATTAGCAATCGCATTTTTTAAAGTATCGAAATCAACGCCTAAATTGCTGAGAATTGCCAACGCAACGGTCGCATTTTCAACATTGTGAATTCCCGGAATATCCCAGACAAAATCTTCTATGGTTTCAGTCGGAGTATGAAAATCAAAATAGATTTTATCATGATCCATTCGAAGGTTATCCGAGTAATAATCAGCGACTTCGTTTACTGCATACGTAAGATGAGGTCTTCCGATTTCGATTCCTTTTCTTACAAAAAGTTGTTTGTCATCCGGAACTAACGCTGCAAATTGTCTGAAACCTTCTTCAATCGTATTTTTATCTCCATAAATATCCAAATGATCTGCATCTGTGGAAGTTATCACCGCCCAATCTGGAGAGAGGTTAAGGAAACTTCGGTCATATTCATCTGCTTCCACAACAGAATATTGTGAACCATTATACAGGAAATTAGATTTAAAATTCTCAGAAATTCCACCTAAAAAACATGAAAAAGGTAAATCTGCTTCTTTGCACAAATGTGAAACCAAAGTAGAAGTTGTTGTCTTTCCGTGAGTTCCTGCAACGGCAATACAATCTGTATTTTCTGTAATTAGGCCTAAAACTTTTGCGCGTTTTAAAACCTCAAATTGATTTTCATTAAAATAATCTAAAATTCCTAATTTTTTAATCGCAGGAGTATAAATTATTAATGTTTTTTCTTTTTCAAGAGAGGTGATTTTTTCATCAATGAGATCTTCAAAAACAATATCAATACCTTCATTCATCAGTTGTTGAGTGAGTTTGGTATTGGTTTTATCGTAGCCCAAAACTTTTTTGCCCGAAGCATGGAAATAACGCGCCAAAGCACTCATTCCGATACCTCCGATTCCAACGAAGTAAAAAGTTTGATATGTTTCTAACAATTTCATTTTCTTTAATATTATTATTGATAGCTGATAATTTTATCCTTATCTAAGCCATAAGCATCACCCTGATATAAATAAAATTCTGCTACCGCATCCTCCAGTGTTTCATTGGTAAAGCCACCTGTAATCCAGAAATAATATCTGAAACCTATTGAGTGCTGAGCGTCGATATATTCTGCTTTCACCATTCCAAGCTTGTTGATTTCTGAAAGAAGAGTCTCTACTTTATCCATGGCAGCGCCTTCATTTAATGAAATATTTACATTGAAAAGGATGTATTTCTTTGCTGTGTCCACATCCATGAACAAAACACTTTTGTTTTTATTGGTTAGTTTTAAATACGTTTCAGTCTGTTCCAAAACATCATACCCTTTGCTTTTTAAAAGAGCTGCCGTTGATGATAATTTAAAATCTGCCGGTTTCACGAGCGTTTGTGCTGTGAAAAGATTTGCAAAAAAACAAATCAAAAGGGCTGTTAATAATTTTATTTTCATGGTTCAGTTATATCTAGTTTTGTCAGAATTTCATCTACAATTTCTTTTGCAGCGTTTGGTTTTGCAAAATATTTCAGATTTTCAGACATTTCTTTTCTTACGTTTTCGTTTTCGCAGATTTCTGATAATGTATTCCAAAATTTTTCCTTCATTTCAGAATCTTTTACCATTCTTGCTGCTTTTTTTTCAACCAGATTCATGGCATTTTTGGTTTGATGATCTTCTGCTGCAAAAGGGAAAGGAACCAACAAAACAGGCTTTTGTGCTACTGCCAACTCTGAAATGGCAATCGCACCCGCTCTTGAAACAATTACATCTGCTGCAGAATAAGCGGTTTCCATGTCTTTGATGAATTCTTTTATTTGGATGGAGGATGGAAGTTGGGTGTCGGAAGTTTTTTTAGCTTCGCTATTTTCACTTCCAGCTTCCAGCTTCTGGCTTCCAACAATTTCCGCATAATCCAATTTTCCGGTTTGCCAGATCAATTGATAGCCTTTTTCTTTAAGATTTTCGAGATTCTCTTTCCAACCGGTATTTAATGTTCTTGAGCCTAAAGAACCACCTACAGACAGAATCGTCAACTTGTCTTTATCCAAGCCCATTTTTTCTTTTGCCTGAGCTGTTTCCTGCATTCCTGAAATAATAGTTGAGCGAATAGGATTTCCTAAAAATTTAATCTTCTCACTTGGAAAACCTTCCACTTTTGGATATGCTGTAAAAACGGCTTTTGCTTTTTTACTTAAAATTTTATTCGTTACGCCTGCGTGTGCATTCTGCTCCTGAATAAAAATCGGAATTCCCAATTTACTCGCTTCATACAAGGCAGGTCCGCTTGCGAAACCACCTGTTCCCACTGCAAAGTCCGGAGCGAAGTTTTTAATGATTTTTTTTGACTTAGATAAGCTTTTCAAAATTTTGAAAGGTAGCCCTAAATTAGATAATATATTTCCTCTGTCGATTCCGGCGATATCAATTCCTTCGATTTTATAACCAGCCTGCGGAACTTTTTCCATTTCCATTTTTCCGTTGGCTCCGATGAACAAAAATTCTGCATCAGGAAATCTTTTCTTGATCTCATCTGCAATAGCGATAGCTGGGAAGATGTGTCCTCCTGTTCCGCCGCCTGATAATACTATTTTTAACTTTTTGTTCATTTATATAAATTTTGAGATTGCTTCGTCGCTTACGCTCCTAGCAATAACATTACGCTATATCGTTTATTTCTGCTATGCTTTGGGTTTTGCCCATTCCTTCTTCATCGTAAATCTGGATTCTTGAGCTTATATTTAAAATAATTCCTAATTGCAAATAAGTCACCAACATTGATGTTCCTCCGTAGCTTATCAAAGGCAGCGGTTGTCCTGTTACCGGAATCAAATTGACTGCAACTGCTATATTTACAGAGAGTTGTATGAAAATCATCACCCCGAGACTAAGGACTAGCAAGGAGCCGAAAAAAGCAGGCATCTTACTGGCTATCATTACGATACGGATCATCATGATTAAATACATACTGATCAGAAATGCTGCTCCGATAACACCATATTCTTCAACAATTACAGCAAAAATAAAATCGGATGCAGATTGTGGAAGCATTTGCTTTAAGGCGCTTTTTCCAGGTCCCATTCCGGTAATTCCTCCGTGAACGATGGCTGCTTTTGCCTGCATTACCTGATAGTTTTTTGCTTTTACGCTTTCATCATCTACATCGGCAGTTTTTGCTTTGCTTGAGGTAAAGGTTTCAATACGGCTCATCCATGTGTGAACACGGTTTCCACCAATTAAGTTTGTATTTAAGGCAATTATTAAAAACAAAATAATCGCAACAAATGATGAGGAAATGAATCCTGCAATGTATTTCCAGTGAAGCTGTCCTATAATCAAAACAATGACAGAAACCATTAAAATCATCAATGCGGTAGAACCGTTATCTTTTGCAACCAATACAAAAACCAGTAAAATAGGTCCGAAAATGTACATAATATTCTCAATCGGAAGCCTTTCTCTTGTGATTTTCTTGGTTAAATATCTGCACAGATAAATGATTAACATTAAAAAAGCGAACGAAGACGGCTGAAATGAGATCGGTGTTCCCGGAATTTTCAACCATCGGGAAGCGCTCGCTCCGTCGATCGTTTGTCCTGTAAACATGGTGACAACCAACAAGATAATCATTAAACCGAGCAAAATACTGCTGAGTTTTCCGATATATTCATATTTAATTGTTCCTACAACTCTCATAATCGCCAAACCAAGAAGTACAAAGAACATATGTTTCATCACGTGACCTGTTGTGGTCCCGTTATTTACGATATATTCCAGATTCGAACTTGCAGAATATACAGGGAAAATCGAGAAAATGGAGATCACAAGAATGACCATCCAAAGTACTTTATCGCCCTTTAGAAATTCAAATCTGCTGTCTGTGTCTTGTTCGTTCATATTTGTTGCTTTAGCTGTTGGCTACTAGCTATTTGCTTTTAAAACCTGTTCTTTAAATTGACGCCCTCTGTCTTCATAGCTTTTGAATAAATCAAAGCTTGCACAACATGGAGATAATAAAACCGTATCGCCGTTTTTAGCTAAAGATTTTGATATTTTCACGGCTTCTTCCATGCTTGATGTGTCATAGATAAACTCTTTCTTGTCTTTGAAGAAGTTTATAATTTTTTGGTTGTCAATTCCTAAGCAAACAATTGCTTTTACTTTTCTTTTAACGAGTTCCTCAATTTCTGAGTAGTCGTTTCCTTTATCCTGTCCTCCAACGATCCAAACGGTCGGAGTTTTCATGCTTTCTAAAGCGTAATATGTTGCATTTACGTTGGTTGCTTTGCTGTCGTTGATGTATTTTACACCATCAATTTCAGTTACAAATTCCAGTCTGTGTTCAACCGCCTGGAAAGTCATTAATGAATTTCTAATACTTTCATCGTTGATTTCCAATATTTTACCGGCTATTGACGCGGCTAGACTGTTGGCAACATTGTGATTTCCCAACAAAGACAATTCTTCAAGTTTCATTGAAAATTTATCTTTTAATTTCACGACAAGCTTATCGTTGTCTACAAAACCTCCTTCGGACAAACTCTCTTTTGTTGAAAAAGGAATCATTTTCGCCTTTATTTCAAACTTTTCGAGAATGTTTTTGCTCATTTCGTCATCTTTATTGTAGATGAAAAAATTGTCATTCTCCTGATTTTCAGCTATTCTGAATTTTGCCATCGCATATTCTTCATAGTTATAATTATACTGATCCAAATGATCCTGTGACAAATTCAACAATAAAGAAATATAGGGTCTAAAATTTTGAATATCATCTAGTTGGAATGAGCTAACCTCTAGAACATAATATTCATAATTTTCATCTGCAACCTGCTTTGCAAAGCTGTAACCGATGTTTCCTCCTAAACCTACATTTAATCCGTCATTTTTCAGGATGTAGTAGATCAGAGAAGTTGTCGTTGTTTTTCCGTTGCTTCCTGTGATCGCGATGATCTTAGCATTGGTAAATTCCGAAGCAAATTCAATTTCAGAAGAAAGTCTGATTCCTTTCAAATGAATTTTATTGATGATATCCGCTTTTTTGGGAATTCCGGGGCTTTTTACGATCCAGTCTGCATTTAAAATCCTTTCTTCGTCGTGGTTTCCTTCTTCAAATTCAATTTCATTTTCTGTCAGAAACTGCTTAGAGTTATCTTTAATGGCTGCCTTGTCTGAAAGAAATACTTCCAAACCTTTC
>Ga0157375_10000358_pt1 | contig 41502 bp, 36 predicted proteins | sample M35metaG_FD_115311 | JGI IMG/M metagenome (GOLD analysis project Ga0157375, IMG submission 115311) | Miscanthus rhizosphere microbial communities from Kellogg Biological Station, Michigan, USA - M3-5 metaG | ecosystem: Host-associated > Plants > Roots > Rhizosphere > Soil | place: USA: Michigan...
AATATCGTTGCGGAGATGAAACTCGAAGGCGACGCCCTGCTGTCACAAGCGCGATTGATGGTTCTGGCGCTGGTTGTATTATTGATGATCGTCATTGCCGCCACCTATCGCGTCGTCAGCACGCAAATCGCGACGCCACTTCGACGGCTCGCCGGGGCTGCCGACCGCGTGGCGCATGGAGAGCTGCGAGCGGGATTCGACATCTGGCAGTCCAAAGATGAAGTGGGTGAGCTCTCCGCCTCTTTGGCGTTGATGCTCACCACGCTTCGCGAGCGCACCTCGGCGCTGGAACGGAAGACCCGCGAGTTGGAAGCCTTTAGTTATTCCGTGGCGCACGATCTCAAAGGGCCGTTGCGTGAGATCGAGGGGTTCTCGTCGTTGATCGAAGACAAATATTCCGCCGCTCTTGATTCGATCCCACGCCAGTACCTCGGACAGATTCGCGGCTCTGCCCTTCGCATGACCGCGCTCATCGAGGCGTTGCTGAAATACTCCCGGCTCGAACAACAATCCTTGCCCAAGTCATGGATCAACCTTCGGGCGTTGGTCGAACACATCGTCGCGTCTCGGCAGATGGCCGCAGCGATTCAAGCCGCGAACGTTACCGTCGATTTGCCTGTCATGGATGTATGGGGAGAGCCAACGAGCATCCAGCAAACCGTAGGGAATCTGCTCGATAACGCATTAAAGTTTTCACGGCGCGAAGGCGCCGACATATCCATTGGAGGCGCCAAAGGGCAGGGAGAATCGATCCTGTGGGTTCGGGACAATGGCATTGGATTTGAGGCACAGCATGCCTCGAAACTATTTGGCCTCTTTGAACGACTCCATTCGTCCGCCGGCTACGAAGGCACAGGGGTGGGCCTGGCTATCGTCAAGCTCGTGATGGACAAGCATGGTGGACGAGTATGGGCCGACTCGGCCCCAGGCAAAGGCAGCACCTTTTATCTAGCCTTTCCCGATTCATCAGCTCTGATCAGGGAACACTGACATGACCATTCGGATGCGCATTCTCGTGATAGACGATGAGGGATTCATACGTACCGTTCTTGAGAATACCCTCCGACAGGAAGGCTGCGATGTCATGCTTGTCTCGGACGGAAAGGCCGGCATCGACGCGTTGAATACTCGTTCTTTTGATTGTGTCATCACCGACCTGAAAATGCCGGGGGCGGATGGACGAGACGTCCTTCGGTGGGTGCGCGAGCATCAGCCCGATGTGGACGTCATCATGTTGACCGGTCATGGCGAAGTCCAAGCAGCCGTAGAGGCAATGAGAGCCGGGGCATCCGACTTTCTTGTAAAAGACACGCCCTTTGATGGAAGCAATATTTTACCCGCCTTGGAACGCGTGATCAGAGTGCGTTCGTTGCGACGGGATAATCTTGCGTTGCGACATGGAGCGGGCCTTTCGCACCTGGATCACACCATCGACTGTCCAAGCGCTGAGTGGCGCAATCTGATGGCGACTGTCGGAAAGATTGCGCCGGCGAATGCGCCGGTGCTCATTCAAGGAGAAACGGGCTCGGGGAAAGAGGTCATCGCCAGAGCCTTGCACACGGTAAGTCTTCGCCGCGACCATCCATTCCTGGCGGTGAATTGTGGCGCGATCAAAGGAGATCTCCTGGAAAGCGAACTGTTTGGATATGAAAAGGGCGCCTTTACCGGCGCCACGCAGAGCAAAAGCGGACTCCTGGCCGCGGCGCAGGGAGGCACGCTGTTTCTTGACGAGATTGGGGAAATGAGCGGAGCCATGCAGGTCAGCTTGTTACGCGTGCTCGATCGAGGAGAATACCGCCAAGTCGGCGGCACCCGAACGCTCCTAGCGAACGTGCGGTTCGTCGGCGCCAGCAATCGGGATTTACAAGAGCTCGTTCATGCGGGACGATTCCGCGATGATCTACTCTATCGCATTAATACCGTCGCCTTGCGCGTCCCGCCCCTCCGGGAACGATCCGACGACATTCCACCCCTTGCATACCATTTTCTCCAATCGCTCCAGCCCGCGGGCGGTCCCCTCCGTCTCTTTTCTCCCGCGGCTATCGCCGCTCTTCAGCGCTATGAATGGCCTGGCAACGTTCGCGAGTTACGCAATGTGATCGAGCGGATCATCCTCCTTTCTCAGGGGGACATGGCAGATCCCATCGGACCGGAAGAGGTGGAGTCCATGCTGCACCAGGATCGGACGAGCGCGCATCCTCAGATGCCGATCCTTGGCTCATTGGAAGAAGCGGAGAAGGAACATATCTTGCGCGTGCTCAACGCCCATGGCGGCAATAAGACCCAGGCCGCTCGGACGCTCAACATTGACTATAAGACTCTGCTCGCGAAGTTGAAGACATACAACCTCCCCGCCTGAGAGCCATCCTCCTCTGGAAAATTTCCATACCACCCTGGAAGTTTTCCCTATGTCTTGCGACCATCGTGCATGCACTCCTGAGCCTTTCCGGCCTCTATCTACCGATCGCTTCAATCGCTCTGCTCGGCATCGACTTTGCTGAAAAGCAGGCTCAGGAGGGATTGTGCACGAACAGGTCGTCACGACATCAAAGGCAGTGCTGGTCGTCGAGGATAGCGCGGCCCAGTGTGAATTGCTGAACCAAGCGCTGGCGGAACATGGATTTGATTCCGATATCCATGTCGAGCAGGGCGTCGCGGCGGCGTTCAGTTACTTGCACCATCAGATAGAGCATCATACCGCTTTGCCTCGACTCATCCTGGTGGATCTTAAGCTGACGAATGGAAGTGGGCTCGATATCGTCCACTATATCCGCCATCACGACCGTCTGCACCTGATTCCCGTGATCATCCTCACGAGCTCTGACGCTCACGCCGATATTCAGACTTCCTACAGGGCGGGCGCCAACGCCTACGTCGTCAAGCCGGGAACCTATTCGGAGTTCGTCACGCTCACGCGCGACCTCTGCCGGTTTTGGCTGGATTGGAATAGGACTGCCTGAGTGCTCACGAAAGCCGCACTAAAAAATCCCCACGCGGTGCTGGCGATCTGCCTCATCGTGGTGATCCTCGGCGCCGTGTCCTTTCAGAAAATGAAGGTCGATATTTTCCCGGACATCAATATTCCTGTCATCCTTGTGTCCACCTTTTATCGAGGGCTCAGTCCCACAGAGATGGAAGGCGCGATCACCCTCCGGTTCGAGCAGCAGTTTCTGCAAGCCAGCTACATCGAGCACATCGAATCGCAATCGCTGGCCGGCATCAGTTACATCAAAGTCTTTTTTCAGCCGGAGTATGGCATCGACGCGGCTCAATCCGAGCTCACGAGTCTCGCCTATAGCATCATCCGAGTGTTGCCGCCTGGAGTCTTTCCTCCGTCCGTGTATAAATTCGGCGTCGCCAGTCTTCCTATTGGGCTACTGACGGTGAGTAGCGATACGTTGGGAGAAAAGGACATTCGCGATCTGGCTTATTTCACAGTGCGGCCGCAAATGGCGTCCATTCCCGGCATCTCGACGCCGCCTGTGTTGGGGGGGAAGGTCCGACAGATCACGGTGTTCCTCGATCAACAACGTATGTTGGCGCGCGGCGTCTCTCCCTCGGAAGTCGTCAAGGCCATCAATGCGCAGAGTGCTATTCTTCCAGCCGGGGATGTCAAAGTCGGCGACCTCGATTATTACGTCTATTCCAACAGCCTGGTGCGCGTGGTCGATCAGATCAACGACCTGCCGGTCAAGGTCGTGAACGGCAGCCTCGTCTTGATACGCGATATCGGCACGGCGTCCGATTCGACGGCCGTCCAAACGTCCATCGTGCGAGTGAATGGACGGGATTCTGTCTACATTCCCATCACGAAACAGGAAGGCGCGAACACGCTCAATGTGGCGGATGGCGTCCGCTCTCGTATTCCGAAGTTGACGGAGATTCCGGCGGGCGCATCGGTCAAATTTATCTACGACCAGTCGCTGTATATCCGTGAAGCCATTGCCAATCTCCAAAAAGAAGGGCTATTAGGCGCCGGCCTGGCAGGCTTGATGATTTTTTTCTTTCTGCGCAGCGTCAAAGCGGCGCTCGTCGTCAGTCTGGCCATCCCACTGTCCCTCACGGCTGCCCTTGTCCTGCTGTATATGAGCGGACAGAGCGTGAACATCATGACCTTGGGAGGCTTAGCCTTAGTAATCGGCACATTGCTCGATAACAATATCGTCGTGCAGGAAAATCTGCATCGCCACCTCGAAATGGGCAAAGATGGGTACTCCGCGGCCGAGGAGAGCGCCATCGAGCTGACACTCCCCATCCTCGTCGCGACGATTTGCATTCTGATTGTCTATCTGCCGATTATCTTTTTCAGCGGCATCATCAAGTTTCTGTTCGTGCCGTTGGCACTGACGGTGGCTTTTGCCATGATTGCGGACTATGCCGTTTCGATGTCCGTGACTCCCGTGGTGTTGGCCCGATTGTATCGACGCGGCCATGGGCCAGAAGATCAGTCCCACGAGAATGAAGGCTGGTTTGGTCGCCTTCAGTACGCGTATGTTCGTCTGTTAACAATCGGCCTTCATTTCAAAATTATCGTCCTTGGCGCGGCCGTCGTTATGCTGGCATTGGTCGCTCTGCTACTCGTGCCACGGCTCCATACGGAATTCTTTCCGAAAATCGATGCCGGGAACTTCAATATGTTGGTCACGGCGCCAGAGGGGACTCGTATTGAAAAGACCAGTGCCATCGTCGGTGAAATCGAACAGATCGTGCGTCAAGTCATCCCCAAAGATGATCTCGAGGAACTGGTTGCCAATATCGGCATGTACTATGGCGACGCCGGCCGCTTCGCTCCGAATACCGGTTCACATACCGCCTTCGTCATCGTCAACCTCGTCAGCGACCATAAGGGCCATTCTGACGAGTATATTGCCCGCCTACGGCAGCGCTTTCATGAGAACCTGCCCGGCGTCGATATTGCCTTTCAAACTGGCGGCATCGTCAGCGACGTGTTGAACTTTGGGCTGCGCGCGCCGGTGGATATTCAAGTGAAAGGGCCGAGGCTCGACCTGATTCGGCCAGTTGCGGAAGCGATTCGCGACCGAGTCGCGAACGTTCCGAATACGACCGACGTCCGTATCAAACAAGGCAAAAACTATCCGGAGCTCCACTTGACGGTCGATCGCACGAAGGCCGCATATTATGGGATCACGCAGGACCGGGTGATTGTCGATGTGATCACGGGCATCAGCTCAAACATCGCCTTGAGCCCGAACTATTGGCTCGATCCGAAAACAGCGAACGGGTACTTTCTCCTCGCGCAGTATCCGGAACAATCGATGACCAAGACGGAAGATCTGCTCAACATTCCCATTGTCGGTGCGCGAGTGCCGCTCCTCCCGGCGGCCAGTGTCGCCATCCCGGGCAGTTCCGGATCGACGTTGGCGCTCGAAAATACCCCTTTTGCCGGCCGCACAATGGGCATGAACAGTGGGCTGTTCACGGCCGACGATCGGCGGGGGCCGGATGTGCGGTTGCGCGATATCGCCGAGCTGATTCACAAAACCGGGCCGGATTCCGTCGATCATTATGATCTCTCACGGCTGATCGATGTGCTCGTGACACCGATGGGCAACGATTTGGGCCGCGTCGCCACCGACATTGAAGAGACGTTAAAAACCGTCGAACTTCCGAAAGATGTCGTAGTCAGCATGAAGGGCGAGGTGGCCAACATGCGGAACGCCTTCCAGAACTTTACGTTGGCGCTCCCGCTGGCCGTCGTTTTGATTTATCTGGTCATGGTCGGACTGTTTCGGTCGTTGATCGATCCTCTGATTATCCTGCTGGCTGTTCCGCTCGGCTGGATAGGCACCGTGCTGATGTTATACGTCACCAACACATCGGCGAATGTAGAGTCGATGATCGGCACGCTGATGATGATGGGCATCGTCGTGTCGAACAGCATCTTGTTGGTGGATTTTGCCAATCGCATGTCCCGCGCCGGGTTCGCGCCGGACATGGCGGTTCTTGAAGCCGGCAAACGAAGATTGCGTCCGATCATCATGACCGCGCTCGCCACCATCCTTGGCTTGCTGCCCCTGTCGCTAGGGTTCGGAGAAGGCAACGAAACCATGGTACCGTTGGCCCGCGCGGTCGTGGGAGGACTCATGGTCTCGACCGTGATGACGTTGCTGGTGGTCCCGGTGCTCCACAGCCTCATGCTGGCTCGGCGGCCACTTTCATCGCGTGATGGCCGGCCTAGTAAAGGATATCCGGATGCCTGATGCACTCGATCCATCGAGACGCCCCTTCAAGCCTGGCAGGCTCTTCCTTCTCGGAACGCTCGTGATCGTCGCGATACTAGGAGTCTGGCTCTTTGTGCTTCAGCATCGCGACGGTCTTTCCAGCGAACCCTCTACGACCTCTTCTCCCATGCCTTCACGTGAATCACCTGGTCAACTCCGTTCACAGGCACGACCGGTCGATGTTCAAACCGTGAAGCCCACGCGCCGAGACGTCGCCTATTCGATTGCGCTGCCCGCCAACGTCTCTCCGCTCTATCAAACAACCTTATACGCGAAGGTCTCGGGCTATCTGAAGTGGATCGGGCCGGATAAGGGCGATACCGTGAAAAAGAATCAGGTCCTCGCCATTATTGATGCCCCGGAAGTGGAAGAGCAGTACCAACAAGCGATTGCCGATTACAAAATCAAAAAGATTACCTATGATCGGTTGTCGAACGTCTTAAAAGAAACGCCGGACGTCATCGCCAAGCAAGACGTGGATGTCTCGGAAGCGGCCCTGGAAGGCGCCAAACATCTCATGGAGCAACGGGTCGCGCTGCGCGACTATACGAAAGTGCGCGCCCCGTATGACGGCACGATTACGGCCCGGTTCGCTGACCCCGGCGCGCTGATCCAAGTGGCGACGAGTTCCTCGTCAGGCGCCATTCCCCTCTTTACAATCATGAATCTCGAGACGGTGCGCGTCTATGCCAACGTGCCGCAAGAGGATTCGCCGTGGGCCAAAGTCGGCACCCCCGCCGTGCTGACCGTGAAGGAGTTACCGGAACACCAGTTCACCGGCACCATCACCCGAACGACCCAGGCGCTGGACCCCTCGACCCGAAGTCTGCTGATCGAAGTCGATTTGCCGAATCTCGGACAGACGCTTCAACCAGGGACCTTCGGCGAGCTGACCCTTCAACTCCGCAACAGTCCTGCCGCACTCGTCATTCCTTCCGGCGCCGTCATTACACAAAATAGCAGCACGTTCGTGTTTATTGACGATGGAGGAGTGGCGGCTCAGCGGAACATTCGGACAGGGCTGAACGATGGACGGTGGGTTGAAGTGATCGAGGGGCTGTCCGGCACAGAGGATGTCGTGGTGGTCGGGAAAAGCAAGTTGACCGAAGGTACTCGGGTCCAAGCCTCGGCTTACAACCTGCCCGAGGGCACACTGTCCATACAAAAGTTCAACTCTCGTAGACCACAGAAATGAAGGAGAGTCATATGATGGTGTCTATCCGGCCGCTCACAACAATGCTGGCCCTCGCATTGACGCTGAACACGATCGCCATCCCGGCACAGGCGCAGGATGAAACCGCAGCCCCGGACATTTTGCTGCCCGGCGCGTTTCTCGGCCTGCGTCAGGCGCTCGATATCGCGCTCCAGAAGCATCCGATTGTTCAAGAAGCCTCCGCGACGATGAAAGCAGCGTCGGCCAGAACGGAACAGAGCAAGTCCCTCTACTATCCCCAGGTCTACGCCAATGTCGATAGTTCGGCCGGTGCCGGCCGCATTAACCCACGCTTTCTGATCGGCGGCGCGCTGCTGCAACCTAACCTCAGCGCCTACACCGCCGGCGTTATCGCGAATCAGCGACTCTATGATTTCGGTTTCACTCGCAACCTCGTGGAGTCGTCGAAGATGGCCGAACGTGCGCAGGAACAAGCCGTGCAGGCGGGCCGCGCCATTGTCGCGTTCAATGTCCAGCGCAGCTATTACACCAGTCTCAAACGTAAACGTCTCGTCGATATTGCGGAGCAAACGGTTCGCGAGCGCGGCGTGATCAAGAGTCAGATCGAAGCGCTACATCGCCAGCAACTCAAATCCAAGTTGGACCTGGATCTCGTGCAAGTTGAATTGACCAATGCCCAATCCTTACTGGTGAAGGCGAAAAACGATCTGAAGGCCGGTTATACGGATTTGAATCGGGTCATGGGTATCGTGGGATCCACCGACTATGTGCTGGAGGAGTTGCCGGTCGAGGTGCGGCCGCAGCGGACCTTGGAAACCCTGATTACCGAGACGTTGGGTCATCCGGAAGTTCGCAGGGCCAGGGAACTGATCGGGGCCGCGGAAGCCAGAGTAAGAGCGATGAAACGACAGCACTTGCCGACCATATCCGCGTTGGCGAGCGGCGGTAACTATCAGACCTTCGACAGCAGCCAAAATGTTCCAACGGGAGGTTGGTGGGCCGCCGCGGCCATGGTATCCATGCCGCTCTTCACGGGATTCATGATCGAGAATCAAGTACGGGAAGCCGCCGCGCAGCAAAGCGCCGCACAAGCCGGAAGCCTGGATATTGAGCAGGCGCTGACGCAGCAGGTCACGACGTCGTATCTTGATACGGTGACGTTGGCGCAACAAATCAAGCTTGGCGAAGAACAGGTGAAGACATCGCAAGAAGCCCTGCAGTTGGCAAAGCAGCGTTACCGTTTAGGTCTGGGGTCGGTGGTGGAAGTGACGCAAGCCGAGGTGGCGGTCACAGTCGCGCAAACGCGCTTGGCAGAAGCGCAGTACGATTACAAGATCGCCGAGGTTACGCTCGCCTATGCGGCCGGTATGACCGGACTCTCTGAGACGGCGGCTCGGATTGAACCTAATGGTGGACATTAGCGGGAAGCGCCAACGTGAAATATTTTCCCCGTTCTGTATAGAGCACTCGCGCGCGAACAAGATCTTGGAGACTCTTCTCAAATGCGGAAGTATTCTCGGCTTCCGAGATGCCGTGTTGCATAGCCTGCTCGCGGATGAGGTCGGGAGATTTCGGCGCCTCATTACACGCTTCAATAATGAAACCCGCCAGGCCGTCGTATCGTTGGCGCGACGGCGCACCCGGCATGCGTCCATCATAGACCGTCACATAGCCCATCGCCTTGATGTAATAGAGATAGGGCTTATCGCCTGATGCCTGCCTGCGCTGCCATTCACGAGCCGCTTCGACGAGTTCTCGAAAAAGCTCCGGATCGACGCGCTGGTCCACTTCGTATTCGAAGTCATACGCAATCTTGTTCAAATCGATCTTTTGCGCGTCGTAGACGTATTCATAGGCCATGCCCGGGCCGGTGATCCGCACACCATATTCATGGGGCCGCGTAAAGTAGGGGCTGAACCGTTCCAGCCAGAGTTTCCCCACGCTTTCCGGAGCCTGCAAATGCACCAACGACGGAATGAGTTCCACCTGGGTACGATAATCCTCGTCGGTTTCTCCGGGGAATCCGAGCAAAATATTCCAGCTGAGATTGATGTTGTAATAGCGGCACCATTTCAGCGCGACCAGATTCTGCATCGGGCTCACGCCTTTATCCATGGACTTAAGCTGCGCGGCGCTGAGACTTTCGAGGCCGGGCTGCATCGAGGTCACCCCGCCTTTAGCTAAGGTCTGGATCTGATGCTTATTCAAATTACTTTTGGTTTCAATAAAGACGTCGAGGTCGTAATGGCCGGCGGCGAATCTGCCGAATACCTGCTCGATGTATTTCATATCGATGATATTATCGACGAGACGGAATCGTGTACTGTCGTACCGGCTGGACAGCCATCGCAATTCTTCGATGACCTGCTCGGGTGATTTAGAGCGAAACTTCATGCTCTGCGCGTTCAGTCCGCAGAAGGTGCAATGGTGTTTTTCTCCCCACCAACATCCGCGCGCTCCCTCATAAAGGAGAATTCGATTCATCCCCTTAAACGAGGACGGGTCGACCGTGTCGAGCTGCGTAAAATAATCGTCGTAATCCGGCGGCCCCATCTTTGCAAAATCTACAAAGAGCTTATCATTCGGCGTGAAGCGTAACGTGCCGTTATGTCGTGCAATGATCCCTGGAGGCGGATCCGCTTCACCGCCATTCAATACATGACGAACCAATGCGGGGAAGGGTTCCTCTCCCTCACCCACCACTACATAATCGATCCAGGGAAACGCACGGAAGTATTCGAGTCCCATCTCGCCATCGTAGTGTGCCCCGCCGAAAACGATTTTCACCTCGGGGTAGAGATCCTTAATCAGCTTAGCGAGGGTGACACTCGCAACGTTCTGATGGAACATCGACGTAAACCCAATCAGCCGATACCGCCCCCAATCAATGGCCGTCATCGCCCATGTGAGAAACTGAGGGGCCAGTGTCGATTCGATCTCCGACAGATATGAGCTGGAACACCCGGCCTTGCGGGAAATGTCTTCGATCAGCGGCTTGAAGTCACGCAGGTAGTGGTGATGCTTTGGATTATCGTTGAAAAGCAGGCGTGAAAACAGCCACTCGCCGATCAGCAATTGGCTTTCGCACAGGACGTCGTAGACAGGAAAGCCGATCCGTTGCGCGAAATTCAGATTAAGGTAATGACTCTTGACGTCGATCCCTTGGGACTTGAGCAGGGTCGACAGCGTTCCCAGTTGGATCGAGGGATACATCGAATGGCCAAACGGCATGTTGACGAGCGCAACGAATGCCTGCTGCTCGCGCCCAATATTTGTTTGAGTGGTCAGCATCTGTTTGCAAAGCGTGTCAACTGCCGGCACCGTTCTGCTGAAATCCTATCATGCGGTTTATTCAGCGCGCCACGAGAGGTTGATGTATGTCGACCTCATGACGTGCGACCTTTTCCGGCGGAAGTTTCTGCAAATCGATGACGATTTCATCTTTTTTTCGCCCGGAGATAAACTCCCACCACGTGCTCGGTCTCCACTCCACGGCGGCGGCCGGATTGAAAAATAAATTAAATCCTTTCGCGGCTGTCGGAGCCATAGGGTAGCGCCGATCGTACACCATTCCATACGCGGGAATGCCGTAAACGATCCGGTAATTCCCCAGGATAAAGTGCAATCGCCCATTCTGCACGTAGAGTCCGCCGGATGTCACTTCCCGCTTCTTGGATGTTTGCGGATAGCTGATGTAGAACGCGACGCGTTCTTGGGGATCGGCAATCGCCAGGGCTTGAGACAAGCGTGGTGCCAGCCAAGCGACTTCTTCGTCTCGAAAAACCGGTTCCAGCGGCGACTCCCCGACAAAAAACCGTTGAACGGCGTTCCGGTGTTCTTGGACGGAAAACCCTTTCAACAGTCCGGCCATCTCCTCCGGATCAATGTCCGCAGGATGGCTGTGAAGCGTTTGAGTTATTTCTTGAAACGCATAGGGATCCGGCTCCAGGCGGACAAAGTCGGTGGGGTTTTCATAAATCACTCTGGATGGCACGGTGGGAACAGCACATCCCCACAACCATCCGATCGTCACCGTCAGGAGACATGCGGCTCTCCATGTGCCCATCGTACACTCTCTGGCGCTCATCGTAAGACTTTACTTCACTCCGTCACGGTCACCGTCATCTCGACGCGTTCCAGCGGATTGTCACGGCCGTCACGTTTGACGTTCACAATACTGTCGGCCACCTCCATCCCGCTCATCACTTCGCCGAAGGCCGTATACTTCCAGTCGAGAAAATTGGAGTCCGCCACGCAAATAAAAAATTGCGACCCTGCACTGTTGGGATCATTGGATCGCGCCATGGAGACGACGCCGCGCTTGTGCGGCTTGCTATTGAACTCGGCATTCACATGATGGCCGGGCCCTCCCATGCCATGCTGAGAACGATCGAGGTTTTTGCTGTTCGGGTCTCCCCCCTGGATCATGAAGCCGGGTATGACTCGATGAAACGTGCAGCCGTGGTAAAATTTCTCCTTGGCGAGCTTGATGAAATTATTGACGTGATTAGGCGCCACGTCGGAATAAAAACCCAGCACGATCTCGCCAAGGGGTTCCCCTTTGACCGTGACTTTGATGGTCGCTCGTGTTTTCGTTGCCTCTGCCATAATTGCTCCTTCTTAAAAAGTGTATATAAACCCACTGAATGAACTGACAAGATAAATGAACGTCATTAATCGCGGGCACTATTGAGGCTGCTGCTGAAGCCCCTCGCTGATTCCTACCCATTGCAGTCCGCCGTCGTCGCTTCGAAATACGCCCGAATTCGTCCCTGCATAGAGAACGCCCCCGTCACCGGCCGCTAAGGCTTGAATGGACATTTCGGTCAAACCCTTATTGACAGGCACCCACTGTTCGCCTTGATTCTGGGTTTTATAAATACCGCGCCCCGTGCCCACGTACAGGCCACTTTCAAGAAGCAGAATGCCGCGGATCGAGTCGTTGGGAAGCGCGCGACTGATCGGCCGCCACGTCGCGCCTCCGTCGCCGCTGCGAAAAACACCGCCGTCGAACGTCCCGGCATAGAGAGCGCGGTCGCGATCGATGGCCAGCACGCGAATAAAATTTTCACGTAGGCCTTCATGATCAATCAGGCCGTGGGTGACGCGTTGCCATTCAAGTGCATGCGGCGCATAGCGCAGGATGCCTTTTCCCGATGTCCCCACATAGAGAGTCCGGTCGGGCGCCATCGCTATCGCATGCACCAGCACATCGTCCAACCCCTTGGTGACCACCGTCCACTCGCCCGCGCCATCAGGTCGACGATACAGGCCATCCCCTGTGCCTGCGAAGACGGCCCCCTGCTGGATAAGGAGCGCCTTTACTTCTAAACGCTTCAGACCCTCGTTGAATTTTTCCCAGCTCTTCCCCCCATCTTTCGTACGAAAGATCCCGCCGCGAAATGTGCCCGCATAGATGGTGCCGTCCTGCGCCGCCGCTAACGATAAAATAAACGGGTCGCTCAGACCGGCATTGGCCGATGTCCATGACTGTCCACGATCGTCGCTGCGAAACACACCCAGGCCGAACGATCCTGCGTAGATGGTCTTCGTGCCCACGGTGGCAATCGCTTGAACGCTGGGTGCCATGCCCGCTCCTGGAAAGCCTTGAGGGACCTGGGCCTTGGCCGTTGCGAAGACAACTACGGTGAACAGACACAGAAGGGCAAGAACCACACCGGTGAAGCGTTGAAGACGTGAACTTGGAGAGTGGAGAGATCTCATCATGTGCCGTGTGGATTCGTCTTGTCACCGCACCCGATGACCGGCCGTACCGACGGGGGTGATGCCTTTGAGGTTCATCCCCGGCTCGTTCTGATTCTGACTCGGCTGCTTCCCGAAGAATCGCGCGCCCCAGATACCGATTTCATACAAAATGATAAGAGGCACGGCCATGAGCAACATGGTAAAGAGGGTCGCGTCCGGCGTGATAATCGCGGAAAGGATGAGTGCTACCATAATCGCGTGCTTGCGGTAAGACGCAAGCACGCGACTGGAAAGCACCCCGATCCGAGCCAGAAGAGTCAGCGCCAGCGGCAACTCGAACGCAAATCCGAAGACGAGCAGAAACTTCACATTGAAATCGATATAAGTCCCCACCGCAAGTTGGGGGGTCAATTCCCGATCCATCCCGAAGCTGACGAAGAAGTGAATGACAAGGGGAAGAATCACGAGATTGCAAAACACGAGGCCGAGCGCAAAAAACCCCGCCGCTAAGGCGAACAGCGGAATGGCCCATCGCTGCTCTTTCGGCAACAAGGCCGGCTCGACAAATTTCCAGCATTGATAGAGGATGACCGGCATACTCAGGATGACGCCCGCCAACAGCGATACCTTGAGCGAGGCAAATAAGGCCTCCGTCGGTCCGTAAAAGATCAGATCATCTTGGAACGGACGCTTCAACCATGCGACGAGATCGGGCGCATAGGCGAACGTCAGTACAAACGACGCCAACAACGTGATGCCGATCACGATGAGGCGTCGCTTGACGGCAGAGATGTGACGTGCGAGCGGTGGGAGAATGCCGGCCATGACGTTACAACGCGCGATCAGTGCGAGGGTGAAGACTCCTTCCCATCGCCGTAGAGCCGAATGAGTTCGGCCATTTTGTCTTTTTTGGCCAATTTTTCTTTTTGCATCTGCTTCTTCAGCAGTTCTTCGTGCGGCGTCAAGACGTGCCGCCTCTGCAGCTCTTCTAATTCCACATCCAATCGATGATGAGTCTCCTCCAATTGTCTGAATTCCAAACTGGAGGTCCGCAGCAATCCGGCAATGTGATCAACGGTCATCATAGGTTCCCCTCCTAGATGAGCGACGGATTGCCGAGCATTCCCGACGATTCCATCGCTGTGGTTGTATACCCACCTTGCCCCTTCTTCGACAGCTCCGCTTCCATTAACACGGCATCCTCAATCGGATTCGTATAGTACTTGGCTCGCATCCCAGTTCGAACAAACCCCGCGCGTTCATAGAGCGTAACCGCGGAATCGTTGGACGCGCGCACCTCGAGCAGGGCACGACGCGCCCCCTCTTCAATACCCGTCGAGAGCGCCTTTAGCAAAAGGGCGTGTCCGATGCCGCGACGGCGAACGTGCGGCTCTACCGCCACATTCATCATTCTGAGTTCTTCAAACACGACCCAGAAACACACGTACCCGACAACCTCAGGAAGTGGCTCGCCCGTATGTCCTGAACGGTCCGCCTGCGCAACGAAGAAACGAGAGAATGGATTATCGGTCAATTCCACCTCGAACATTCGACGCGTCCACGGCGCTGAAAAGGATGCAGCTTCAATGCGCAGGATGGCGTCCAAATGCTGGATCGTTGCCGACACGAGCGTGAGCGATCCGAGTTCGTAAGACGGCGTCGTATCCATCGCTATTTGATAGGAGCGAGACGTCGTTCCATCATGAGTTCTGCTTCAGCGCGCTGGACATAGCGCGGAGACAATCCAAAGCCCGCAATATCATTCTTGCGAATTTTCTCGTTACCCGCCAATCCAACACTCACCGCAGAGGCAGCCATCATATCTGCGTCGGCTTCTTGTACCGTCTTGCCGGATATGCTGAGCATGCGGCGTAGCTCCTCACGGTTTGCCTGCCAGCCCTCGCCGTACACCATGGTCGGTTCCGTCAGAGCCTCCGCAAGCTTGCATAAGGGTCCGACTTGGTCTTCACCAATCTGCATCAAACCGGATTCCTTCCACTCGTAGAACGCCCAGTACACTTCGCCGGTGCGAGCTTTGAGAATAGGACAGAGCCTCATGGGGGACGACCGAACATTCCACGCCATCGCCTCTAAGGTCGGCACGGCCGCCAATGGCATTCCGGTGACCATTCTAAATCCCATCATAGTCGCCAGCCCGACCCGCAGTCCAGTAAAAGAACCGGGTCCAATGGAAACCGCAAGTCCTTGAATATCCGATAATTCATGCCCCGCGGTTCGCAAAACTTTATCGATGGTGGGGATTAAATGCTTACCATGATGCCCCGCTGTATGGAGGTCGCATCGCGCAAGCAATATGAGCCCGTCCATCAAGGCGACGCTCTGACATCCCGTCGCCGTTTCCACCGCCAACAGCTTCATCCCATTCCATCCCTTCGATAAGGACCTATGGTGATTTTAAGCTCTTCCGGTTTCAGCGGCAGGTTCGGTGAGATTTCTCGAAAGCTAAGTTGCAAAGTGCTCTGACCTTCGGGATCTTCCGCATGTATGACGAAGGGCTTCAGCGTACTGCCGTCAGACGAGAGATCCGTTCGAACGACACTCCCGCCGTCGGGAAAAAGATTCACCGGCCTAAAATCTTCAAACCGCACTGTCGACTCGATGTCACCGGCTAGAGTCAGTCGATCCTCTTGCACAACTTGCAATGAGCGTCGATCAAACCAGATCCGTCGATAGGGCTGCTCCGATCCGCGCAGTCCAGAAATCGGCGCAAAGACCTCCAGACGGTACCGGTCGCCCTCATCATGGAGAACGACCCGCTCCTCCTTCGCAATCGCCGGCGTGCCGATGATCCCGGTCATCGCCATGAGGCTCAATCGGAAGGGGCGTGCCGTTTTTTCGGTTCGATTCAAGTCGGTGATCGTCCCTGTGAGAACCTTCCCCGTCACCAGCCGTAAGGTGTAGCGCTCCTCCCCTACGACCAATTCAAACAGTCGCAGGCCCAGGCGATTGAACCCGCGAAGGCGCAACGCATCCGGCCGGTGATAGACGACCGCGCCTTCCACTTGCTGAGTTCCAGGAATGCCCGGCCCCTGGATTTGGGCGCGAAAGAGACCTTTCAGGGTCTGAACCTCGGCTTCCCTTTGTTGGAGGAGGCCAACCAAGCGTTCGATCGTGGCGTCTTGCAGCGGAATCTCCGTCACCGGCCCGACGGGCTTGACTCCAAAGGCGCACCCGGAAATCAGGGCGCACGACAGCATGACACCGACGACAAATCGGCGACCTCTTATTGTAAATAAGACACCGTGCATTTCATCTATCCCAATAAGATATCCAACGCCTCGCCTACTTCATGAACGCCGATTAGCTCGATGCCCTCGACCGGGTCGAGCTTCGCGAGATTACGCGCCGGTAAGATGCACCGACGGAATCCCATCTTGGCGGCTTCCCGCACACGTAATTCGGCTTGGCTGATTGCGCGCACTTCTCCACCGAGTCCCATCTCCCCCAATACGACCGTACCGTGGTCAATAGGGGCCTCGCGCAGGCTGGACGTCACCGCCGCGACAATTCCCAAGTCGATGGCGGGTTCATCGACCTGCATCCCTCCGATGACGTTCACATAGACGTCTTGCCCCGATAAATGGAGTCCTAAACGTTTCTCCATCACGGCGAGTAGAAGCGATACGCGGTTGATTTCCACCCCATTCGCCATCCGTTTGGGCATCGCATAACCGGTCGATGAGACCAACGCCTGAAGTTCTACCAAGATCGGCCGTGTCCCTTCCACGCTCGACACAACGACGGAACCCGTGCTCTTGGCGGGACGCTCGGCCAAGAATAATTCGGACGGATTTCCGACTTCCTCCAAGCCGACATCTTTCATCTCGAACACGCCGATCTCATTAGTAGAACCGAAGCGGTTTTTCACCGCGCGCAGAATGCGGTAGCTATGTCCCTTGTCTCCTTCGAAATACAGGACGGTATCGACAATGTGCTCGAGCAAACGCGGGCCGGCGATAGCGCCCTCTTTCGTGACGTGACCAATAAGAAACACCGGTACGCCGCTGCGCTTCGCAAAGCCCATCAAATGGCCGGCGACTTCCTGCACTTGGCTGATGCTCCCTGGAGCAGAAGTGATTTGGTCAGTGTAGACGGTTTGAACGGAATCGACGACCACCGCAGCCGGCTGCATGTCTTGAATGACTTTTAGAATTTCTTCCAACGACGTTTCGGCCAAGATGTACAGGGCCGGTGCGTTGACCCCCAACCGTTCGCCGCGCATTTTTATCTGTTGAGGAGATTCTTCACCAGAGATGTAGAGGACGATTTCGTTGCCTGTGATGAGACGAGGTAGGGCTTGCAGGAGGAGTGTGGTTTTGCCGATCCCTGGATCGCCGCCGATCAGGATCATGGACCCGGGAACGACACCGCCGCCGAGGACGCGGTCGAACTCCCCTATGCCGGTTCGCCGGCGATGCTCGCCGATGACTTCGATATCCGCAATCCGGGTGGCTTGCGAGGGGGGCAGCTTGAGAATCGGAGAACGCGCGCGGCTCGAAGAAGCCAGGCGTTCTTCCTTCATACTGTTCCAGCCTCCACAGTCGGGACAACGCCCGAGCCATCGAGGAGACTGATGCCCACACGCCTGGCAAAGGAAACTCGTTTTGGCCCGCATCAGCCGGAGCCCTTCGTTACAACATCGTCTCCCTCATCCTAAAGGAAGTTCCCTCAAAATTCAAAAGAAAGCCGTCTAAGAGACAGCGGGTTTTGCTGTCACAGCCTTTTCTTTCGTACCTCTTTCCAAGTTGAGGCGAGTTGGGCTTTTTTCGGCAGTACTCCCCGTTCTGTGGCCGGGACAATCACGACATCCAATCGCTGGGCGACCAGCACATCGGCAAAGCCCTTTGTGCGCCCGATTCCAGCTTTGAGATTATCCCATCCCTGTGCGCGGAACTCGTCAATCTTGGACGTCAAGGCTTCTTCCTTGTCAGGAACGAATACAATAGGGCCCGGAGGAAACCGATGCTCCCGCAACCAGTGCCGTGTGGTGTCCGAGTCCGCTGCTTCACTCTGGCTTCGGGCGATATAAAGGACGTTAAAGTAAAACTCGGTCAACCGATTGAGTTCGTCCGCGGCGTCAGGGATAGGTGTCGGCGATAACGGCAAGGTTTTGTCACCGGCAAGTGATGAAAGCGGAACGAGCGGCGCGCCGGCATCTTCGATCAACGCCGCCATCTCTACCAACAGAATAGGCCGGCGGCGCTCCCATGAAAAGAGTGTAGCGGTCCCCTCTGCCGTCGTGACACGAGGACTGTCGGCAAGCCGAACCGTCAGAGGGAGATTTCCGCGCATCCGAGGCGTATATTCGAGAAAGCCGCGACCGTCTCCACCGGTCATCGAGGTCCCAACCTTTTTCCCGCCGACAAGAAATTCAATCTGCTCTCCGCCGACCCCCGTCTTCGTGAGAAGGTTGTCCCGAGTCAACCGACCCTCGAGTTTCACGGCTCGGTCGGGAACGGTGAGCGAGTCGGGGACGGAGAGCTTTGCATGGATCTTATCAGCGGCGAAAACCGGACATGCCAAGAGGGCAAGAAGGAAAAGCCACGCCAGATGGAAACAGGCGGGGCGGACAATACGAGCCCTAGGTTCGCCGACGCTCGACCTCGGCGAACACGGTATCCAAAATATCCAGCGCCACATCGGCATCACGTTTTGTAATGATCAAGGGCGGAACGATCCGGACGACATTCTGTCCGCATCCTAACAGCAGCAGTCCTTTTTGAAAACAACGTTGAATGATCGCATTACGCTCGGGAATGGCCATTTCCTTCGTGTCCCGGTTTCGCACACATTCGATCCCGATCATCAGACCTTTCCCGCGGACATCCCCGATTAAGCGATGCCGCGATTTCATCTGGGCCAATTCCTCCATTAGATACGTGCCCACGGAGGCCGCATTCGCAATCAATTGCTCTTTCAACAATGCAATCGTAGCGAGCGCCGCTTCGCATGCGACGGGATTCCCACCAAAAGTATTCGCATGGGAGCCGCCTGGCCAATTCATGACCTGAGCAGACGCAACAGTGGCCCCCATAGGCAGGCCGGATGCAATCCCTTTCCCGATCGTGACGATATCCGGCTGAATCTTCCAGTGTTCGACGGCAAACATGGTTCCGGTCCGCCCCATGCCCGTTTGCACTTCATCGACGATCAGGAGAATGCCAAACTCTTTCGCCAACGCGGCGAGCTGCGGAAGAAATTCTGGCGGCGGTACGATGACACCCCCTTCTCCCTGTATAGGCTCCACGACGATCGCCGCGACGTCTTCAGGAGGGACAGTGGTATTGAAGACATCGCGAATAGCCCGCACGCACTCCATCCCGCAGGTGGGATAGTCACGGCCATACGGACATCGATAACAATTCGGATAGGGCACATGCGTGACGCCAGGCACCAGAGGAGCGAAGTGCCGACGCTGCACCGCTTTACTCCCGGTCAACGACAAGGCCCCCATGGTGCGCCCATGAAACGCACCCTGAAAGGCGATCATGAGTGGGCGCCTCGTGCGATAGCGCGCCAACTTAAAGGCCGCCTCTACCGCCTCTGCTCCGGAGTTACTGAAAAACGTTCGAGCAGGCCGCTTAACCGGCGCGATGCGCCCGAGTGTTTCTCCCAAAGAGATCTGGGACGGATAATAGAAGTCCGTTCCCGACATGTGGATAAAACGCGCGATTTGATTGCGCACGGCCTGCAAGACTTTGGGATGAGCATGTCCCGTCGCGACGACGGCAATACCGGCGGTGAAATCGAGATAGCGGTTGCCGTCGACGTCTTCGACCACGGCGCCCCGCGCCTGTTGAACGACGAGGGGATAAATACGGGTAGCAGATTGAGAGAGGATCTTCTCGTCTCGCCGAACCCACGCTCGAGCGCGAGGACCCGGAGGATGAGTGCGGATAGCCGGCGCGTTCTGTGTATGAGGCAACCGTTTTTGCTTCGGCAATCGCTTGGCCACAGCGGGCACCTCTTTACAAGACTGCGAAACTGATGCGCGACGGCGAACGATGAAAGAGTGTGGACCGAACGGGCTTACAAAGCGTGGTGAATCGACGAGACGAGCGCAATCGGGATTATCGTGCCTTCAGAGCAGCAATAATCTCATCCGCATGGCCGTCGACTTTGACTTTACGAAAGACCGCCTGGACGACGCCGGTGCGATCGATGACAAACGTACTGCGTTCGATCCCCCAATATTTCTTCCCGTACATATTCTTGAGTTTGTAGGTCCCGTAGGCTTTGGAAACGGCGGCGTCTTCATCGCTGAGCAGTGAAAAGGGCAACCGATATTTATCGATGAACTTTTGGTGGGACACGGCGCCGTCAAGACTGACACCCAACACGACTGCGCCTAGCTTGGTCATCTCGGCCGACGTGTCGCGAAGATCGCACGACTCTTTCGTACAGCCGGGCGTATCGTCTTTGGGATAAAAATACAGGACGACGTGCTTGCCTTTCAGGCTTTTGAGCGCCACGTTCTTACCCGACTGATCCGGCAGAGAAAACGCTGGTGCCTTCTCGCCAACCGTCACTGTCGCCGCTTCGGTCATTAGATCCTCACAGGGTGTGGCCAGAGGATCGCTATCTTCTCGGCCCACTGCCCATTCCAGGCCGTTGATTCGAATAATTTGGGTCCTTCTGCTGCTTTTGGATATTGGCGTCCGGAGAACCGTACGCACGCAAGGCGGGCGAGTCCCAAATCACTTTATCCCCAGGCGCCAGGTTCGCCGCCTCAATGAAATGTTCACGCGCTTGATCGCTTTCCCCCAGCGCGAAGAGCGCCAATCCAAGGTTATAGTGAGCCTCCGCAGCATTCGGGGCTCCGGTCGCTACCTGCTCAAAATGGCCTTTGGCTTGATCAAATTGCCGACTCTGGTATTCCTGAATCCCTTGCGCGTTGACCTGGATCAAGTCCTGAGAGATGTTCGGTTGGAGCGCCAGCGGCACGCGGGGTTTGGGCTTGGACGCGCATCCCGCGATCCAGACGGCCGACATGAGAACAAGGATGCATGCGAGGGTCTTCATAGGTTGCCTATCATGATTTGTGTCGACGTTGTTCTTCTTCCCTGAATTTCCGGTATAGAACCTCCCATTCGGAGGTTCCTTCAATCGGAGGTCGTGCATACGTGCCTAATCGCGCGCGAACAACGCGATCGATGGCCGACTCTTCCGCTAATTCTGCTGCGAGAACACGCTTGATTTCGCGGAGCGCCTGTACGTCGTCACCTTTGAAATGTCCGGCCGGAGTTTTTTTCACACACGTGAGAATTACGTGCGACAAGTGACTTATTTTGTCGTCGCTCAGCATGGTTGCCTCGAACAATCACCGGTGTCGAATGACCTTATAGAATCACTCCGCGTTCCCGCACCAGTTTAGTTTTTATCATTGTGAACATTTTCTGATAATCGACGCCACCTCGCTCGATTTCGGCGTCATATTGCTTCATGAGAGTCCGGACCTCTGCGTTCAGACGATCTTCAACCGAGAGTTCTTCTGTGATCCCCACCTCCAACGCGCCGACGAGCGCATGCTTGGAACCGACAATTTCCACGTATCCCCTTTCGTGGAGATGAGTCACCAGCGATTCCGCAAGATGATGGACGCGTTCCTTTGACAATTTCATGCCGATTTTCAGCTACGCCTTTTCGATACGAATGCGGGTCGCGTCCATGGCCTGCCGCAATTGAGTCGCATCCCCAAGAATGCGGCCGATGACATTCACGCGGTCAGCCGGCACCGGATCAGGTCCCATGCTCATCGGTGTTCGACCGAAAAAAATAGCGATGACCTGACCTGCACCCCACACGGCGATATCCCCGACCTTCACCTGCGTAGTCGCAACTTCACGATGATCCTTCACGCCGGCCAGTTTGAAGTAAAACTCCTCACCCCACGTATTAATCGAGGCTTCAATCGGCAAGGAGGCATACACTTCGTCGGCCGTCTTGTTGGATTTGATCTCCGCTTCAAGAGAGATTCCCGAAACGGACAGTCGGATTTTACGCGCAGGGCTGACGATCATAATGAACGATGCACGATGGGTAGTCGCTCGGAATTTAGCTTGTTTCCTTTTTGAAAGCAAGACTACAATCCGCCGATGAGCCGACAGACAAGAGCTGAACACGTACGCCGGACATCGGCAGCGTACACACTCATCGATCATTGACCCTGGGCTGCATAAATTCTTTTTGCATGTCGACGCGTCGTCAACCGCACTCCACCAGCCGCTGGCACGGCGTCGGCCTTACCGACCAGGGACTCGTTCGCGCGTCGAATCAAGATGCCTTTGCCGTCATGAACGACCGCGAGACGTGGATCGTTGCAGACGGCATGGGGGGGCGGGCCGGCGGCGATGTGGCGAGCCGCGTTACAGTCGATCTGCTCGTCACAGAACTGTCATGTTCGTTCGACGCCTCCTCTGATGAAGAGGTATCGGATATTCAACGTCGATCCGATCTGCTATATCGAGCGACCCACAAGGCGAACCAGTCTGTCCGAGACGAAGTTCGACGGCGTCCAGACTTGTACGGCATGGGGACGACCCTCGTCATTCTGTCCATCGTTGCGACGCCTCAACCGTCGGCCGTCCTCGCCCACGTCGGGGATAGCCGAGCGTATTGTTTGCGAAACGGTATACTGACGCAGATCACTCGGGATCATTCATTCGTAGAAGAGGCCGTCCAAGGCGGAACGTTGACACCGTTAGAGGCGAGCAGTCATCCGATGCGACACGTATTGACGCGGGCCGTCGGTGCGGAATCTCATGTCGAGGCAGAAATCACCGTGCATCCGCTCTCCCCAGACGACCTCCTCCTCCTCTGTACCGATGGCTTGACGAAAATGATCGACGATCAAGACATCCGGCGTATCCTGCTTCAACCGGCGACGTCTCTTCTGGACATAGCCCAGGCGCTCATCAAGGAAGCCAATGTCCGCGGCGGCGCGGACAATACTACTGTCGTCCTGGCAAGAAATGAATTGACAACATCCCGCCAAGAACGGTAGCTTCCCACCCGATCTTTCGTGGGGGTTCATGACCGTATTTTTTCATCGTACGATTACCACTATACTCGTACTGAGTCTAAGCTACCTCTCTTTGACTCACGCGACCGACGAGCTTCCGGGCCCCTCTTCCACGCCGGTTCTACATATTGCGGGACTGGCCGGGGAATGGGAGATACAGGAAGAAGACAAATCGTATACGGTGACGCTGGACAACGAAGGCACCGGTCCGTATACCTGGCAAGGGGGCCGTATCGTTACGATAGAATTTTCAGATCGCAAGTGGATGGGAACGTGGCAGCAAACCGGGAACGACCGCGAGGGCGGCTTTGAATTATTGCTGTCCGAAAATAATATGGAAGCAAAAGGTGTGTGGTGGTACACACGCGTGGGTGACCGAAAGAATATCCCTCCCAGACAATGGGGCGGGAGCTACGTGTGGAAGCGTCTAAGTTCTCTTTCGTCCCCTTCGGAGCCGAATCCTTTACCGAACGCCAATCAGCCATAATCGCAGCGAGCGTCGTTTCGCACCGGCGACTGATGCATACGTCTCAGGGTTTAAAGACGACTCGTTGGAATCAATGATCAATTGTCAGGAGGATCCATGCGCACGATCATGACCGTGTTATTCCTTGCCTCGATGACGGGCCCTGTTTTCGCCGCAGGGAGTCACGATCATCATACTGTTCCGACACTGGAGGGTCAGACCACGACAACTGTCACCGTGCAAGGGAATACGGTCACGCTCACGTTCGGGCCGATCGACCTGCCCACCGCTCATGATGGTGATTTGGCCGCCAGCATGCCGAAGCATGTCTTCGAGTTGCCGAAAGACATGTACCTCGTCGGGTACAAATCGGCGGTCTTTACAAAAGAAGGCAAGCCGTTACCGCAGAACTACCTGCATCACATTTTGATGCTGAATAACGACAAAGAAAGTGTCTCCTGTCCAGGGGAACCTCTCTTTTTCGCCGGCGCAGGATTGGAGATGACCGAAGCGCGTTTCCCTCAAGGGTACGGGGTGAAGCTCGAGAAAGGAAAGAAGCTCATGTCGGTGGTCGCTTTTTATCATAAGGCGCCTCCGACGAAAGATGTAATGGCCACCTTTACGATGGAAATAGCGCCCGAGGGCATGCCCATTAAAGAAATGGACGTGTATCAGGTGGGCGTCAATATTGTGTGCTACAGCAAGTTCGGCGAGCGTGGCAAGGATCAGACAGATGAGGGTATTGAAATCAAATCGGGCGTGCAAGTCCTCTCAGCTCCGGTGAAGTTTCGAATGGACGGATGCGTAAAGTTTGCCTACCCGCATGGTCACGACGAACTGTTGTTAATCGCCCTCGACGATAAAACATCCGCACGCACGCTGCTGCGCACGGTCCCCGATGTGGCCCAAGATGGAACGTTCCTGGCGTTTCAACCCCATCAAGTCTATGGGGACGCACAAGGCTTCCCTATTATTAAAAATCATATGTACGAAATGACTATGGTGTACCATCATCCACTTCAGTTCTCTGAGAATCAGCATGGTATGGGCAACTATTTGCTCTACATGACTCCTGGTGCTTGTCCGTCGGAACATGCCGCCGCAGCCCACTAAGCTCTCGTTTAACATCCTCCGCTCAATTTTGAACACCTACGTATTAATTTAATCCTGCATTCCTTTGCCTAGATCAAATAATATTTAGCATACAATCGGTTACGATACTCTCTTCCTCCTTCGCTAAGTCCAAAGTCTAATTGACTGCCACCAGCCGATATGGCAGCTTACATCCTAATTTCTCTATTACAAGCAGGAACTGAGTCACTGGAGGGCCGCTGCTGGCTCTACTGGAGGGGCCTGATCGGCACTAGATGGAATCCTTAGGCTACATCGACCTGTCAATGGCCCCCTTGACTCAGCCCCCGCAGACATTGCGTCCGTCACCGCGTGCATTCAACCATCCATCCAATCTTCAAAGGTCTCTATTTCTTTCCACAGCAATCGTGCCGAAGCCGAGTTGGGGGAGCGGCTTCGATGCCCCATGACGCCGTTACGGTCCTGCTTGTAAGTGAACAAGCGGAAGAGATCAAACTTATTACGAAAAGCCTACGCTCCTTTTATCCGGGATGTCGAGTCGAAGTCGTCTATTCGTCTGAAGAGGCCTTTGAGTGGGCGCCGAAGCAGGATTGGCACGTCATCATCATCGATGAATCGCTGTTCGACACTCGCGTCGTCGAGGTGCTGCAAGAAGTCAGACATCGCGCTCCACGTTCAGCCATCCTTATAGCTGCGTCTCGACAAGATAGCGGGGTCGCGCTGCAACTCATGCAGCAAGGGGCGGATTATTCCTTATTCAAAAATACCCCTGCGTTTTCAACAGATCTGCCGATCGTGACCCGCGAGATATTAGAAAAACGGGACTTACGAGCGCGTTTGGACCTCTCTCAAAATCGCTATTATCGACTCATCGATAATCTGGCGGACATGGCATACGAGTTAGATGCAGAAGGACGTTTTCTCTATGTCAGTCCGGCCGTGCGGGGCCTCGTGCATTACGATCCACAAGAACTGATCGGTCTGCATTATTCAACACTGATTCCTCCGGAGGATCGAGACAGTGCGAACCGGCGTTTCAATGAGCGCCGATCCGAAAGCCGAGCAACACGCCGACTCAAGCTGCGCCTCAGAGAGAAAGATCCGAGGCTTCCTCCTGTGGAAGTGGAGATCAATGCCACGGCTTTATACGATCGACACCAGCACTATGCCGGAACAGTCGGTATCGTCAAACCCGTCTTAACGCAACCGCACCTCACTCTACTTCAACGCTTGTCCGATCTTCCTACGCCGTTGACAAACATTTTGACCAATACGCAACAGTTGCTGCAAACGGTTCACCAACTGTGTGATCAAGTCGGTCTATCGACGACTCGCCCTGGTTCCCCGGATGAAGATTCGGTTAAAGCTCCAGCTCCCGACTTTGTAGAAAGAGCCGATCCATCCGATGCGGTTCCTCCACCCCACTTGGAGGAGCGTCGACGGTCTCCTCGCATCGACATTCAAATGGACATACACGCAAGGGTCAATGGGACAAGTTGGGAGGGAACCGCGCTTAACATCAGTCAAGGCGGCATCTATCTACTTCTCAAAGGCGATGTCTCAGCTAATCAAGATCAAATGACACGGCTCGGTTTTGGCAGCGAGGTGGGAGTGTTAGAAATTCCAGGGGTAGTGCGCCACATTCGAAGAGGCGATACTTCGATATCCGGCGCCGAAACCGTTTTGACAGGCCTCGCGATTCAGTTCTCTCCTCTTGAAGAGGTGAAAGAGAGAATTCTGCATTCGCTGATCGATGGACTTCGCACCCAGTCGCTCTCAATGAGCGTGACGGCCTTATTGTTTCCCCCTGCGCCTCCACAACCGAGCGACTCGGCTTCCATGCCTTTGGAGTCGGAAAGAAGTGCGGAGGCAACCAGTGTCCAAGCCCATGAGCGCCGCCGCGCCGCTCGCATCGCGCTCGCCGGGCCGGTTCAGATCGATCTGCCTCCTGAGATCATTCCCGGCGAACCATCGCTCGTGAATCTCAGCACGACCGGCGCGTGCATTCGCCTGCAGTCTTCGACGGATCTTCTGAGCCGCCGACTATCTCTGCGGTTCACGTCCCCCTCCATACCGCGCGGCGTCACCAAATCTTCTTCCGAGCAGGTCGAATATCGTTTGATGGGAATGGTTGTCTGGATGGCGCCCGATCGTGTCGACACATCACCCATTTCTTCCCCCGACTCTGCCCCAATCCGTATAGGGATTCGTTTTATCAACGACCCCATAGAGGAAATGACGCTAACGGCGCTTGTCCATCGATATTTGAGCGTTGATCGAACTCAGCCCGATCCTGACCGATCGGTCGTTTCGACCGAGTTTGTGCAGTGCTTTAACGATCATGGTCAGCGGTTAGCCGTTTGTCACGATCATAGGGCGCCGGCTATGCCGTCGGATGCTCCACTCGTCATTCTCGCGCCGGGGTATGGACGCACCAAAAAGGATTATATCGATCTGGCCTATTATTTTGCATGTAACGATTGCCATGTCGTGCGCTACGACCATAGCGCTCACGTGGGCGAAAGCGAAGGCGGGATGGTGCAAACGACGCTGACCGGCATGGACGAAGACATACTCGCGATCATCGAGTACGTCATTCATCGCTGGCCCACGAACCCTCTTATTCTGTTGGCCAGTGATGTGACGGGGCGGGTTGTGCTCAAACATGCCGCCCACCATCCCTCGGTGAGGCTCCTCCTGCTGTTCGCACCTGTCCTTGATCTGCAGTACACCCTGATGACGGTTCACAAGGACGATCTGATCGCGGCCTCGCTTCGCGGCAAACACTTCGGGATTAGCAATATTTTAGGGTTCAATATCGACGCCGATGCCTGGATCACCGACGCCATTCAGGGACAATATGCCGACTTTACATCGACACGGGACGATTTGGTCGGCATTCGCGTGCCGGTGCTGGTCTATTCATCAGAGCTTGATCCCTGGGTGCGTCCTAATTTGTCTGCACAGCTCCGGTCGGTGGTGGTCGAGAGCGAGCTGGAATGGCACGAATCTTCCCATGCGCATCATGGCTTCGTAGATCGTGAGCACGCTGAACCCGTCTTTCGGCAAATCGTGTCACAGACCTTCACACGATTAAATCCCTTGGTTCACATTGAGGTTTGCGAACCCGTGGATCGGGATCTCATCCGCCAAGCGCACCTCGAACGCGAGCGAGCTCGTCTCCATCATCAGATGGACAAGAGCGCGACTGTGGAATTTTGGCGAGACTATCTGGACCGATCCCATTCACTAGTAAATTTTTCAGAGTATTGGCATTTACTGGATCATATCCATCGATTGCTCGGCCCCCTGGATAACACGATGCGGGTTCTAGATGCAGGATGCGGTAACGGCAACTTCGGCATGTTTCTTCTCATCGCGGCATCGTTCCATCACGATCACATGGGTGGCCGCCAGCGGCTGAATTATCTCGGTCTCGATCTCGTGTCCAACGGTCTGATCCAGGCCAAATCGAATCTGATACGTGTCGCCGCAGAATTGCGCGGAAAGTTTGCCACGTCAGCACGTCAATCCATCATGAATGCCGGATTGATGTGCGTAGATCTAAACGCCCCCCTCCCCTTTCACGACGAACAATTCGACCGCGTAGTCTGCAATCTAGTTATTGGGTACCTCCGCGACCCCATTTTCACGCTTCGCGAACTGGTGCGCATCCTCAGTCCACACGGCAAACTCATTGTCACCTCTTTTAAGCCTCAGGCGGACCTCTCGCAAATTTATCGGAAGTTTCTCTCACTCGCGCAGAATGACCTAGAAAAAATCCAGGCCAAAGCCACCGTGGAAGCGGCGGGGACGATTACGCATGGCACCCAAGAGAGCGCCTTTCGATTTTTCGAGCAACAGGAACTAGCAATGCTCCTTAGATCGACCGGGGCGTCGCAACCACGCATTTACTCCACCTTTGCCAATCAGGCCTATATTGCCGTCGCAGAAAAATCTCCTTCCTCCGCCGAATAGACCTTTTAGATCGATGTCTTCCGATTGACCCCCGTCCAAACAGCTCTGGCACTGAGATTTATCGTATTCCACCTTCCACAGTCTGAAGACTGGGCCCCTTGACGAAAGATGCTGCAGTTTCCGCGTCTCTGCCTCCTCGAACCCCTGCTCCATCTACTTTTGGGTACCACTTTTATAGATAGACGCTATACTTACTGAAGCTTTTCACCTTCATGCAAGGTGTGCGTGATTTCATCTACTCAAAACACATGGAATCCTAAGTCTTTGATCACGAAAGGAATAGCCCTTTCGCTTGTCTTTCTCCTGTATCTGGTGCTGCTGGTGGTGACTCGTCTGTTCATCGGTACACCGCATTATGAGCTCGCTGCGGTGCTATTGGGGACCAGTATGATCTTTGCGGCTGTACTGGCAACTATACAAAAACATATGGAAACGATGCTGGGAAAAGCCCTGTTTAAAGAAACATACGAAGCGTATGAGACACTGACAGAATTTAGTCGAGCCATGGTGTCCATTCTAGATCTGCCTGCCTTGACTCACATGATTCTGTCTACGTTAAGTCGGGTCTTAAATATAGAAACCGTCTCTTTGTTCCTTTTGGATAGTGAAAAAGACGTGTACGCGCTCGCTTCTGCAAAAGGAACGGGGATCGAGCGACTCGAATCCATCCGGTTTTCAGCGGCCGAAGGGCTTCCTCACTATCTGAGATGCTCACAAACGCTCTTAGTTCAAGAAGACTTTCGGCGCATTCAACACCCTGACCGATCCATTCTTCCCGCCCTGCACGCGATGACGTCCGTCGTCTGTCTCCCGCTCATCAATAAGGATCGTCTGATCGGATTTATCAATTTGGGACCACGCACCGACCAACAAGTCTATTCACAAAATGAGCTGCACCTCCTCACGACGCTGGCTCAGAATGCCGCGGTGGCTCTCGATAACGCCATGTTGTACACCGATCTCAAGCGCTCTCAAATTTTGATGCGTCGAACGGATCGGCTTCGCTCACTCGAGACCATCGCCGGGGGATTTGCTCATGAAATCCGCAATCCCTTGACCTCGATTAAAACGTTCGTGCAGTTGGCACCGGGACGTCGCGACGACGCCGAGTTCATCGACCGCTTTAGCGAAGTGGTGATCGAAGATGTGTATCGAATCGAACGACTCATTCATGAGATTCTCGATTACGCGCGCTATCGCGAGCCGAAGTTCATCGAGGAGAATCTCAACGACATCGTCGCCTCCTGTCTGTACTTTATCGAAGTGAAGGCATCGAGCAAATTCATCGCCATCGAAAAACACCTCACGCCTGACCTCCCTATGGCGAGGCTGGACCGCCAGCAGATTAAGCAAGTCCTCCTCAATCTTCTCCTCAACGCCATGGATGCGATGAGCGAGAATGGGGGCCAGCTCTCCGTGAAAACACATCGACGGAACAAGGTCGACGGCGCATGGATCCAAATCGAGATCGCGGATACGGGCGTCGGCATCTCACCCGCCAACTTGGAACATATCTTCGATCCGTTCTACACCACCAAGCATGAAAGCATCGAACGAGAAGGAACGGGACTTGGGCTGACCATCGTCCACCAAATCGTTCAAGAACATCATGGGTATATCGAGGTCGAAAGCAAGGTCGGCCTCGGCACCACTTTTTATATCAATCTGCGTACTAATCCAGCAGCAATCGAATCTGAAAAGGAAGCACAGGCCTATGAAAAAACGAGTCCTGCTCATTGATGATGAGGTCGGCATCCGGACCTCCCTTAAAATGGTCCTTGAGCCGACCTACGAGGTAATTTGCGCACAGGACGGCGAGGAAGGGTTAACCCAATTTCGGTCGACAAGCCCGGATCTAGTTCTCCTCGACATTCTCCTCCCCGGTATCGACGGTCTAGCCGTGCTCCGAACCATTCGAACGGAAGATACCCGCATCGCTGTCATCATGTTGACGGCAAGTACAACCGTCAAAACGGCCGTCGAGGCAATGAGAATGGGCGCCGCCGATTACATCCCGAAACCCTTCGATGTAGAAGAATTACGACTAAGCGTAGCCAGGGCACTGGAAACGACCGACCTCAAGCGTGAAGTCACCTACCTGCGGGCTCAAGTTGTGAACCGTTATGGTTTTCACAATTTGGTGGGCAAAAGTCCGGGGATGCGTGAAATCTATTCAAAGATCGAGCAAGTGGCGGATACGCGGACGACCGTGCTCATCACCGGCGAAAGCGGAACAGGGAAAGAACTGGTGGCTCGTGCGCTGCATTACAACAGCAGCCGGCGCGATCAGCCATTCATCGCCTTGAACTGTGCCGCGCTGCCCGAAACCTTGATTGAGAGCGAGCTCTTTGGGCATGAGAAAGGCTCCTTTACCGATGCCCAAGCTCGTAAGCCGGGCCAGTTCGAACTAGCGCACGGTGGCAGCCTATTCCTGGATGAAATCGGAGACTTAAGCCTTCCTACGCAGGCGAAACTTCTTCGCGTCGTTCAGGAACGGGAGTTTACCCGGATCGGAGGCACGCATCCTATCAAGGTTGACGTTCGCATCATGGCAGCCACGAACCGCAATCTTGATGAACTTCTTCGCCGCAAGGAGTTTCGCGAGGACCTGTATTACCGGATCAATGTCGTGTCGCTCTATTTGCCACCTTTGCGGGAACGTCGGGAAGATGTGCCCTATCTTGCCAAACACTTTCTCAGTCAGCGTCGCCAAGAAGACAAACGCTCTCCGCAGGAATTCGCCAAAGAGACGCTGGAGATTTTATCGAAATACAATTGGCCCGGAAATGTTCGTGAATTAGAGAATGTCATTGAACAAGCCATGGTCTGGTCGGGCGATTCGACCATTCTTCCCGAGCATCTTCCCATTAGCCTCCGCACGGATATTCATGCGGAAATCCTACACGGAGAAACGATGTCCGGTCGCTTATCGCTCGACAAAGCCGTGATGGAATTCGAACGGGACATCATTTTAGATGCGCTTCGTAAAACCGATTATGTGCAGACGCACGCGTCAGCCCTGTTAGGCATAAGCCGAAGAATGCTGAAGTACCGCATGGATGCACTGGGGATCGGGCGGGAAGATCCGGCGTCTCCGGATGATACTTACTCGTCCGAACGCACCGATCTTGTGCATTGACGACCCATTGAAATGGCAGCTAGGGTCGCGAAGAAGTCCTGACAACTCTCAGGACGATAGAAGAGCACGGAATACTTGACAAAAACGCCAATGGAGAGTACACCTTTCATTAGTAATTACGTATTTGTATTCAATGCCTGCACATTTTCCTAAACCCACCATCTTAATTGTCGAGGACGAAATCGGTCCTCGTAATGCGCTTCAAATTATTCTCAGGCCTTTTTATCAAATCCATACGGTAGAAAATGGGCATGAGGCCCTTCGTGTTCTCGAGGAAGAACGCATCGACTTGGTGACCTTGGACATCAAACTGCCGGATCAAAACGGACTCGAGGTGCTGCAGCAGCTGAAAACGCACCATCAAGATGTAGAAGTGGTCGTCATCACCGGCTACGGAAGTCTGCGGTCGGCTATGGATGCCACCCGATATGGCGCCGCAGCGTATTTGCTCAAGCCGTTCAATGTGACGGAATTATTAGCCATCATCGATCAGACTTTGGCAAAGAAACAGCGATTGGAGAATCTGCGGCATTGGTTCGAAACCAGTGAAGGCTTGTGGGGAACCGAGTCGGAATGCGCGACGGCCTGGACGCAGCTCATTGACCGATACCAACAGCTCCGGCCAAAGACAAAACTCGACCTGCCCCTCAACGATTCTCTGGAGTTTGTCCCTCTGCTTTCGGAACTGCTCGAATCCTACAATCGCGACCTGTTCAATCATGCGAATCGCACGAGCTTCTATGCCGGGTTGCTCGCGAAACAGTTGCGCTTGCCCGAAGCTGAGAGCAAGACACTAGCGTTGGGAGCCTTTCTTCATGACATCGGTGGACTCGCGATGGGAAAATTACGACATGAGCTCTCGCCGGAAGATCGGGAACGCTTTAAGCAGCATCCTGAAATTGGAGCCCGGATGATCCTTCCTCTCCGCCTTCCTGCCGAGATTGGACAGATTCTCCTCTATCATCATGAGTTCTACGACGGAGGGGGGTATCCATATGGACTGCAGGGCGAAGGCATTCCCTTATTGGCCCGCGTTGTAGCCATTGCCGAAGCGTTCGACCACGCAACCGCCGAGCATCCTTCCCGTCCGAGCCTTTCCGTCGAAGATGCGGTCATTCAGATACAACATCAGGCCCCGTCTCGTTTTGATCCCGTTTTAACGAAACTATTAGGCCGAGTGGCTGGAGAATGCGCCCCTTCCCTCCCTGAATTGGCCGCCTCTTCAAAACAAGTCATACCCGAACGCTAGTCGTCCCCATCCATCCACGATTACCGCAGCGAACACGCTGCCTCGTTACATGTGAGTGTCGCGCAAACGTGCTGCAACGAGTTTTGCAAGATTGCGATAGACTTTTGCCGCCACCTGCGGGGCACTGGCCATCAAGCGATCGAGTGCCTTGGAGTTCAGCACAAGTACTCGGGACGGTTCAAGCGCAACGACTGACGCGTATCTAATTTTCTCCGTCAAAAATCGGATCTCACCAAAGCTCTGTCCAGGCCTTAACACTTGGCTAAAACTTGCTTCGCGATCTCCGGGCAACATCCCTCTGACCTCAAACTGACCCGTGAGAATCAAGAAAATCTCCCGTCCTGGGTCGTTCACGCTCAGCACAACATCACCCGTTCGACAGGACACGACGTGGCCGCTGGAGCTCAAAATCTTCATTTCATCGTTCGCCAGTCCATCCAATATATCGCACGGCTTTCCGGCAGGCCTTAAACCGAGTACTTGCTCTTTCAGGAGATCCCAAAACTCGTTGACGTCGCAGGCCGCCGATTGCACATCGCCGGTGAATTCCGCAAATCGAGACTGTAAAAGCTCCGCCCCTTCAGACGTGCAAGGAAATCTCTCCGCAATAGGAGCGAACGGAGACCGGACGCGTTCTAGGTAGGCCTGGTCATCTAGAACCAGCACCATCGGTACGACATAGGTGTATTTAGGATGATTGAAGCCCGGCCGATAGATTCGATAGCCGAGGCGCGAGTACAGGGGCAGCAGTCGAGGATGGCAATCGATAAAGTCGAATTGGATCTCCTGCTCACGGGCAAACGTGAACATCGCACAGGTTAATTGACGTAATAAGGAACTGCCCCGTAATCGAGGATGGAGGGCGAGCCTGGAACTCATGCTCAGGTAATGAGGAAAAGCCGGCACGAACCGGGAAAGTTCCAACTCATCTTCGCATTCAAACGGTCCATGCCGGCGAAGGACAAGACGCGCACAGGCCACCATATCATTGTCTTGGTTTACGTAAAAATGTTGCGCATGTGAGTCCCATTCATCCTGTAACTCCTGCGCCGTCGAGTCCGCCTCGCTGTGGCGGGCGCTCCCTTCCATTTCATCGATATAGACCTGATATCGAAGGCGATAGATGGTATGTTTTTCCGCATCTGTTTTGGCAACCTGTACCGTGCCTTGCATCTGCGCCCTCCTCCCCATTGGTTACGTAGGTTCACGGCCTTATTTGCCGAAATATTTGACAGTGCGAACCATCGCTTTTTCTACCTCGCCCTTATTTCTAGCAGGCTTTCCATAAAACTCAAGACCTTGTACATGCGACGTTCATCGAGGCTGATTATTGAACCGCAAGTACGCCTGACACCTTTGGTCAAGACATAAGGTCAAAATTAACTAAAGACCTGGAATGTTTGTAGTTTCTGACTTGGCACGACCCCTGCTTAGTAAACCATTGAGGGTGACGAAGCATCGTAAATAACACAAGGAGGTTCAACAATGTTCAGTTCAATGCTACGAGGAGGCCTACTAGCGGGAGGGATGCTCCTTTCCGTTATGGGCGCAGTAGCTTCAGCGGATACCATCACAGTCAATCCTGGAGCCATCGGGGTAACCGGTCCAACGGTTCAAGCCAATTTCGCCGATTTTAGCTACGTGGCCTTGGTCAATCAAACTGCAGTCAATGGCACGGGCACTTTCAATGAACAAGGCGCGGGAACCTTTGGCTCTTTTCGTTTCCCTAACCTGTCGGATGTCGTTACAAATTCCGGTCTCAACACGAACTATAGAATGTATGCGGTATTTTCCGGTGCCGGGACGGTCGCTCCGACCGTCGGTATTCCCGGAGGAGAAACGGCCACATTTAATAGCTTCACGCTTCGACTATTCGTTGACCCGAATCAGAATAGCGTGATTACGGCCTCACCAGTTGGCACCGTAGGCGGCACGGTGAACGTGAGCAATACGGCTGATGACATCCTTGTCGGACAATCCTCCGCTCTGGTTGCCGGCCAATCCCATGCGTTCCCTGGTTTAGCTAATGGCGACTTCCACGTGCAAGTCCGCTTTTCACCTGTCGGTGGATTTCTGAGCGGGCCCTTCTCGTTGGGTTTGGCCGTTGCTGACTTCAATGGAGTCAATACAAGCTTGCAGGGCTTCAGCTTGGGCAACTTCAATTCAGGCCGCGTCGATGGCTCTGGCAACTTCTTTGTCTCTGCGGTCCCTGAACCCACCACGCTCTTGTTGTTGGGATCTGGTATCGCGGCGTTAGGATTGTTCCGTCGCAAGGTTCAAGGTTAAGTGTACCTCAATTTGCCCCTTTCCTCGGCTACCGGGGAAAGGGGCGATTGTTTTCCATTAGCTTCTCGATCTCCAATCTGACCGATTGCCCCTTCATTTTCCATCCGTACCCGATCCGAAACACCATAGCGCCAATACCTTCTCGAATTAAGCCCGCAAGCCGCTCTCGTAATATCTTCAGCAGGCTGTGATGATGTGGAAGGTATCTTCCGTACCCCTCCTGCTGGTAGCGCTGGTCGAGAAACAGTGCCACAGGCATAGGATGGGTTTGAAGGCCCAACTCATGGGCGCGAATCCATAATCGTTGCACCTGCTCTCCTGCCTTGATCCAACTATCACGCCCTCCATTTGCAATGGTGACCAAGACTAACGCTCCTGTCGATCGAGCGAGCAACCCCGATTGCCCAGCTAATATGCGCACCAGCCCCCATCGGGAGAGCCGTTGGACGCGTTCCCAGGGACGTAACCATTGAAGAAACGTTCTACCGAAAGGGCCCAGACCTAACCGGTCGACTTCCAGTCCTACCCGTACCTCTTGTGCGAGCGTTTGAGTGAAGAGAAGCTTCGAAAATAATTCCTCATGAATTTCTGGGTGCGAATACCGAATGCGGTCTGCAAGTTCAATGGCGTGTGCCCATTGCGAAATAGCTTGGCGTTGGCTGATGACATGAACGCTGGTCCCAGGAACCGGATCTTCAAGCAACTGTATGACCTTGCTCCGCGAAAGACGCATGGGAAGAAACGGCCGACGATTCACGGTTCGTACAAATAGGGCCTCGACTCGCGATCGAGGGACCTGCAGCGTGGCGTCCTGCGAAAATAACAATGTGGCACCTGGAGGTCCCTCGCTTTCACGTCCATAGGTCACATGGACAACGAAGCCCTCGCTTGCGGCTTGGACGCGCATATTTTCAACCACCGCTCCGATCGAAAGCGCCGTCGCCGACTGTTCGTAATCAAAAAAACTTTTTGCTCGCTTGAGGTCGGCCCGAACCGTGACCAAATAGGGGCCTTCAAATAGAAAGGACCAGGGCTGACAATTATCTCCGGAAGGGGCTCGAACCGCGGCGGCCAACAGGCGGGCTTGAAAAGCTGTCATACGATCATGTTGGAGAAGCAATATCGATATTCAACTACTTGGGGGCGACTATTCAAGTGTGAGATGAGCGGCCCGCAGAAAGGTATTCGACCGCTTTTTACGAGACATCTGCAAGAGGGGGACGCATCGCTTCTCCCTTGGTTAGTCTTCGCTTGAGATACCACCGTTTCAGCCGCTGCAGAATCTGTCGATTGCCGCGGCGTAAAAATCCACTCACATACCGATTTAGATAGGGGTCGAATTGCGAATAGTGAGGAAGCACACGAGGGATGGATCTCCCCAGCAAGATCTTGAGACTCTCCGCTCCTATCAATGCGCTGGAAAGCTGGCAAGCGATACTCGAAGAAGGGCCTATTTGGGCTTCCATGTCGACGCGCGTGAGATCCATGTATTCCAGATGGAGACCACGAGGCGCCAGGCCTACCACGAATGCTATCAGTTGATCCAGCCGAGGCATCCCGTCATGCAGATCGAAATACTCATCGAAGCTCATCCCTCGCGGCGAGACCACATGCAACGTTGACCCGAAGCCTAAAGGACCTGCGGTCAAAGCATAGAGTCCTTCCTCACGTGCGGCTCGAAACAACGTACGGCGTGCTTCGATCGCGAAGAAGTCGATGCCGTCAAGAACGAGATGGCTTCCCTGGACGAACTCGCGGCAATTTTCCGTCGTGAGCCCTCCAGGAAAACACGTCAACTTCACATCCGGATTGATCTCCCTCACAATCTCCGACATGACATCCACTTTTGATCGTTCTATGGTGCCGAGCGTGGCGCCATATTGGCGGTTAAAGTTCGCCATCTCAAAAAAGTCCATGTCGGCCAGATGAAAGGCCCCAACCCCCAATCGAGCGAGGGTCACCAGATGGACACCGCCGACGCCACCCATACCCGCAATCGCCACGCACGTCTGCCGAAGGCGTTCCTGCTCCTCGGCCGTCACGAGACCGAGGTTCCGAGAAAAGGCCGCCTGATAATCCCAGCCTTTCATCGTGGTGCTTTCCTGGTATACAACGTCGTGTAATTAGGGACTGGATGGTGCCGGGGCGCTATCATGGGAAGGACAGAGACGGGACACAACAATTCGGGCAATATTTCGAAACATCTTCGCCGCGACTTTCGGCGCGGTAATGACCAGTCGATCCAGCGCCTTGGCATTGAGGACCAGGAGGGTTGAATGTTCGACAGCCGTGACCGTGGCATACCGGATTTCTTCGGTCAAGAAGCGAATCTCTCCAAAGACATCGCCGGCCGATAAACCCCTCCGCACCTGAATCTCATCCTGCGGCGTGTGTCGAATCTTCCCGCTGACTTCAAATCGCCCATCGAGGATGAGAAAAATATCTCGTCCGGGGTCTCCGGCTCGGAGCACGGAGTCGCCCGTTCGACACGTGACGTAATGGCCCAAGGACGCAAGCAAGGGGATATCCTCCCTTGTCAATCCATCCAGCATATTCGACGCTGCCGGCTGGTTGCTCCCGATCAACCGTTCCAACATGCGTTCCCGTGAACGAGCCGCAGACTGTCCGTGAAGATCCAAGAGAGACACGGCGTCCGAAAACTGCGCCAGGAGAAGCCTCCGCCCTTCCGACGAGCAGGGATAGTGTTTGGCGATCGGCACAAACGGAGATTTCACTTGTTCCAAATATTCGAGATCGTCTACGACAAGGACCATGGGCACGACATACGTATATTGCGCATGATTAAAACCAGAGCGATAGGCGCGAAACCCCAACCGGGAATACAAAGGCAAGAGACGGGTATGGCAATCGATAAAATTGAAGTGCACCCCTTCCTCACGCACAAACTCATACATGGCGCAGGTCAACTGCTTTAATAAGTGGCTGCCCCGATGACCCGGATGCAACGCCAAACGAGACGTCATGCCAATGTGTTGCGGGTACGACGCGCCGAACCGTTCCAACTCAAAATGCTCTTCACATTCCAACGGGCCATCGCGACGCATCAAGATCCGCGCGCACGCCACCACCTCGCCCTGCTGGACGGCATAAAAATGATAGGCGCGGTCGTCCCATGCATCGCGCAACTGTTGTTTGCCGGCATCCGCCTCTTGATGGCGGTGAGCGCCGTTCATTTCTTCGATGTAAACCTGATACCGCAGCCGGTAGATGGCGTCACGTTCCTCCTCAGTCGTCGCGCGTCGGATGACGACCTCTGTCGCTGCCGATAAGGGCGCTTCTCCACCCAGCAAGGCACATCGAGCGCTCCGGCGCGAGAGTCGTTCTAGTCTTGATTCTACCAAGGTGTTTTGACTTAGATCAGACGGTGAGGCCTCACGTGATGCTGAGAGGTGACGTTGAACAGATATGAGCGGTCTGTTCATGAATCTAGATTCATACACGAGCAAATCGGTACGTTTGTAACGAGGTCTCGGCGGTTTGTCAAGCCAAAGACGCAGATTCAGGCTCTTCACCGGCCTGACCAATGGCCATGTCGCATGAATGAAGAAGAGAGGTCCCTATGGAGGTTATTGTAACTCAGGAATGCCTTTGCTCTTGTCCAGACCGTATTTATGCATGGACTCATGCAACGCCTGACGAGAAATTCCCAACTCTTCAGCCGCCCTCGTCACATTGCCGTTCGTCCGAGCCAAAGCTTGGCGGATTAAATTTTTTTCGAATTGGGAGCGCGCTTCGCGCAATGTCAGATAGGACGTTGGCGTCGATTCCATGGATAATTCGAGATCCGACGGTTGCAGAGTCGTGCCATGCGCCATCACCACCGCCCGCTTCAGACGATTTTCTAGTTCGCGGACGTTCCCCGGCCAATGATAAGCCCGAATGGCCTCCCTCGCCTCATCGGATAGGCCGGTCACCCGCATATTCAACTGATCGCGGTATTTGAGTAAGAGGGCTTGCGCAAGAAACACAGGATCTTCTTCCCGCTCCCTGAGCGGCGGCACTTGAATCTGGACAACACTCAACCGGTAGAAAAGATCTTTTCGAAAGGTGCCAAGCTGCATCGCCTCGGTCAAGTTCATGTTCGTCGCAGCCACAATACGGGTGTCCACCGCGATCGACTCGCGCCCCCCCACACGCTCGACTTTTTGTTCTTGCAAAAATCGTAACAACTTGACTTGTAATGAGAGAGGCAATTCGCCGATTTCATCCAAAAAGAGCGTGCCTCCTTGCGCACTTTCAATCCGTCCTTTGCGTTGCATGTGCGCGCCGGTAAAGGAGCCCTTTTCGTGGCCGAAAAGTTCGCTTTCAAGAAGATTTTCCGGAATGGCGCCGCAGTTGATGGCGATGAACGCCCCGTCCCGCCGCGGGCTTTCCCGATGCACCGCCCGCGCCACCAGCTCCTTTCCCGTGCCGCTTTCTCCGACGATAAGCACGGCTAAATCCGAGGACGCTACGCGCCGTACGGTTTCGAAAAGATGTTGCATCTGGGAACTGGTGCCGATAATACCTTGGAAGCCGTCCTGCGTCGCTTGTTGCTGCAGTCGACGATTTTCCTGTTCGAGCTGATGGACATAAGCCGCGCGGCTCAAGGTGACACGTAACGTTTCCAGGTGTACGGGCTTCTGAATATAGTCAAAGGCGCCGCTTTGAATCGCTCGGAGGGCGCTCGATCTCTCATTATTTCCCGTGAGGACGACGACCTTGGTCAATCGATCGATGGCCAGCAGACCCTCCAGCAAAGCCAGGCCTTCCACGGCATCATCCGGGCGAGGAGGCAGTCCAAGATCCAACGTTACCAGCGGCGGGCGCTCGCGCTTCATGTACGCCAGCGCTTCGCGAGCATTCCCTACGGGGTGTACATCGTACGTATCGTCCAGTGCCCAGCGCAATTGGGACCGAATCTCCTCTTGATCATCGACGATGAGCAGTCCCGGCTTCGACATGACTCCTCCTTACCGTTTCCTCATGCGCACGAAGACGGATGACGAACCTCGTGCCTTTGCCTTTCTCACTCTCAACATTTAGGGTGGCGCCGTGCGCGCGTAAGATCTTACGGCATTGATACAAGCCGATTCCCAATCCTTTGCCCTTGGAGCTCCGGAAGGGACGAAAGAGCCCAGCCATGGTCGAATGATCCATCCCACATCCATTATCCTCGACAACAAGCTCAGCCTCGCCTCCCACCGTGTCTGTGCGGAGATAAATACGACCGTCGGGCCCCACCGCATCTTGGGCATTCAAAATGAGGTTGAGCACCACCTGCTGAAGTTGATCGGCATCGGCTTCCACTAAGGGAACGGTCCCCGTTCGGCGCATCAGCGTGGCCTCCACCGCACCGTTAAATCCTTCTAAGACTTCATCAACCAGGGCATTCAGATCCACGATCTTCAATTTTGGTTTGGGGTCGCGAGAGAGCGCCGCCACCGTCCCCATGAGCGCCGTCATTTTTCGCACCGTCGATCCGATCGTCACCATGGCCGCCAATTGAAAATCGGGCTTGGCCCCATGCCGTTCCGCATTCTGTACAATGAGAGACAAGGTGGCCGTAAAGTTTTTTAAATCATGCAAAAAGAACGTCGAGTATTCGTAGAAGGCCTCCATCTCGCGAGCCATCATGAGGCGATCGGCCAACATCAGATGTTGAAGACGATCCGCCAAGTGAGCCGCAACGCACCGAAGGAGATCGCGGTCCTGATGCGAATATTCACTGCCGTCCGCATGCGGGCCTAGCGCTATCCATCCAATGGCATGAGAGGCCGCTCGCAACGAAATCAAGAGCGTCGCTCCGCTTCTCTGCAATTCGTCTTTCAACGCTTGTGGGAGCGTATCATGAGGCGAGGCCACGTCGACTGGCTCCTCTTGTTGTTCCAGCCACGATCGGATCGTCCCGGTGTCTTTCAATTGTCCGGGAACTCCGACCACATGATGGACCGCCACCTGGGTCCAGAGGCCTTCATCAGGATCGGCCGCGACCCAAATAGCAAGGCTTTTCGCGCCGAAGATGCCTTTGCATAGATCCACGGCACGCCAGGCAATCTGCTCAGGCGTCTGGCCCGATCCGATCGTCTGAGTGACTTCCAGCCACCGTGCGCGATAATCGTACTTGT